>ENA-OYXB01000751-OYXB01000751.1-human-gut-metagenome-genome-assembly--contig:-NODE-751-length-13970-cov-7.690837_pt1 | contig 13970 bp, 15 predicted proteins | sample MGYA00244176_ERZ653409 | MGnify/ENA primary metagenome ERZ653409 (study PRJEB26926, sample SAMN06164912) | human gut metagenome | biome: ENVO:00009003; feature: ENVO:2100002; material: ENVO:00002003... | reverse complement strand
GTTACGCATATTGTAAGCTATCATACGAGTCGATTTATCGCTGAAAATGTCCATGCGAAAACATCTTTGAAAATATAGTGATATTATCACTTTGACTTTATCTTTTGTGGGTAAAACGGGAAAGCACACGCATTGTATATATGAAAGGGACGAAATAGAGCAAGCACAGCCAGTGAGTACCCACTGGCGATTTTTGGGGCTTTTAGGGGACCCGTATCCCTAAAACCCAAAATGCTTGCTGAGATCGTCCCAGACCCTTACAAGTCGGAGGATTTTGCGTATGGTAAAGCGAAAGCGAGAGATTCAGATGAAGTTCTGGGTCACGGAGGAGGAAAAGCAGCTGATCGACAGGAAGATGCAGCTGGTTCCTACCCGGCGGTACGGTGCGTATCTCAGAAAAATGGCTATCGACGGTTATGTCATCCAGGTGGATACCACAGACATCAAAGAGATGACAAAAGCCCTGTCGGCCATTGGACGGAACATCAATCAGATTGCCAAGCGGATTAATGCAGGAGGCCCTACCTATCAGGCGGACATAGAGGAAATCCGTGAAAGGATGGAACAGATATGGCAATTACAAAGACGCATCCTATTAAGTCAACGCTAAAAGCGGCCATTGACTATATCTGCAATCCCGAAAAGACGGATGGAAAGCTGCTGGTGTCTTCCTTTGGCTGTGCGGCGGAGACAGCGGACATTGAATTCTCCTGGACGCGGCGCCAATCCATCGAGAAGGGCACCAATCTGGGCCGCCATCTGATTCAGGCGTTTGAACCGGGAGAAGTTTCCGCCGAAGAAGCCCATGAAATCGGTGTACAGCTTGCGCAAAAAATACTGGGCGGCAAGTACGAGTATGTACTTGCCACCCACATCGACAAGGGGCATATCCACAATCATCTGATTTTCAATGCAGTCAGCTTTATTGATCATAAGCACTACCACTCCAATAAGCGCAGTTACCATGAAATCCGCCGCGCCAGTGACCAGCTCTGCAAGGAGCATGGGCTTTCCGTTGTTGTTCCCGGAAGAGACAAAGGAAAAAGTTACATCGAACATCAGGCGGCGAAGAACGGCACCAGCTATAAAGCAAAACTACGGGCCGCCATCGACAGACTCCTTCCCACCAGTGTTGACCTGGAGGACTTGCTCCGGCGGCTCCAGCGGGAAGGATATGAGCTGAAACGCGGCAAATACATATCGGTCAGGGTGCCGGAGCAGACACGGTTTACCCGCCTAAAAACGCTGGGCGCAGACTATGCCGAGGATGCTTTAGTTGCCCGTATCTCCGGCAAGCCTCACGGCCTTAGAAAGGCCATACAGCGTTCCAAAAGACCCAACCGCCTCATTGATATTCAGAGCAATGTCAAAGCCCAACAAAGCGCCGGATACAGGCATTGGGTGTCCGTGGAAAATCTCAAACGCTCTGCGGAGACTCTTAACTTCCTGACGGAGCATGGCATCGGCAGCTATGAAGAATTGATCGAGCGGTGCGACGCGGCGACAGCCACTACTGCCAGAATCAAAGCAGACATTCGGGCTACCGACGCAGCTATCGAGCGCTTGACACTTACCGCCAAATATGCGGCCACTTACCGGAAACTCTGCCCGGTGTACGACCAGTACCGGCAATCCAGAGACAAGGAAAAATTCCTTCGTGGACATGAGAGTGAAATCATTCTGTTTGAAGCGGCAGCAAGAGAGCTGAAACGTCTGGATGCGGTTCCCGTCCCGGCAACCAAGCGACTCCATGCGGAGCTGGAAAAACTCACCGCAAAACGGAATGCCCTGCGCGCCGAACACAAGAGGACGCAACAGGAAGAAAAGATATATGATACGCTGCGCAAAAACGTGGAAGATCTGTTGGACAAAGACCGGTCAAATGAACCGGAGAAACAGCAAAAGAGCGAACTGGAATGATGTGATTTGTGTGCTTCGCCAGTCTTTTGAAATACGACTAGGCGCCGTTGTTTTTTCTCGTTATAATGGAAACGTGAATGGAGACGTCGTCATGACAAGAGCTGCAGTTATCAAAGAGTTTTTTCGTAAGACAGTTCTTCCTATGGTCATCGCAGGACTGCTTCCAATATGCTTGCATGGCATTCAAGGCTTTTAGGTAGTACAATAGTAGCCATATGAACGCAATCTTCCTCGTTACAGAAAATCATCATACCGTCTCTGGCCGTCTCTGGAAAATCTGTTTAAATACTTTGAGGATACTAAGCGGCATTGTATAGCGAAAAATTGACTGATAGGTATTGTTGTAAAACAATATTCCAAATCAAGCGTTCGCTTGATTTGGAGAGAATATCGTGATATCATATAAAAGTGTGTCTTTACCACAAAAGGTTAAAATTTTAAGCCTAAATAAACCAAACTGGAGGACAGCAGTGGCTATTAGGTATAAGAAACTTTGGCTTTTGCTTAAAAAGCGGAATCTCAAAAAGAAAGATCTTCAGAATATTGCTAATATAAGTTCAACTTCTATTACAAAGTTGGCAAAAGACGAAACCGTGCGAACGGATACGCTGGACAAAATCTGTCTTGCTCTTCAGTGTGATATATCTGATATCATGGAAATTGTTGAAGATGGGGAGGGATAAACAATGAGTTGGTATAACATCCAAAACAGGGATTGTATTGATGCTATGAAAAAAGTGAAAACTGGCTCGGTTGACCTGATTTTGACAGATCCCCCTTACAATCTTGGCATATTCATGAAAAATCGAGAAACAAATCTTAAACAGATGCGAAGTAACTTCTTTGGAAGTGCTGGGTGGGACAATCTTGAATTTGATGAATGGATTCAATCGATGGATGACTTCTTTTTTGAAGCCGCTAGAACAACCAAAGTTGGTGGTTCTATGATTATGTTTATGTCGCTCATTAAAATCGAAACTATAATAAAGCTTGCAGAAAAACATGGGTTTTACTATAAAACCACAGGGATCTGGCACAAACTAAATCCAATGCCTCGAAATATGAACTTGCATTTCATTAATTCGACAGAAGCATGGCTGTATTTTGTATATAAAAAGCATACTGGCACCTTCAATAACGATGGAAAAGCAATTCACGACTTTTTCGAAACATCTGTTACTCCTGCGGGTGAAAGAAAGTTTGGAAAGCATCCCACGCAGAAGCCATTATCCTTGATGTCGCAATTTGTTCGTCTTCTTTCAAACGAAAATGATATTGTCATGGACCCGTTTATGGGAAGCGGAAGCTCTGGAGAAGCAGCCCTTGCCTTGAACCGGAATTTTATCGGTTGTGAAATCGATACTGACTATTTCAAAATAAGTAGTTTACGACTTTCATTACATGGAGAGCCAAAAGATGAGTTATAAAATTATTGATTTGTTTGCTGGTGTTGGCGGGCTTTCTCTTGGTTTTGAAATGGAAGGCTTTGATGTGGTTGTTGCGAATGAATATGATGCATCGATTGCTAATGCGTATATAAAAAATCGGACAGCTCCTAACATGATAGTTGAAGATATTACAAAGCTTCCTATTGATGAAACATTTGGAAAGTATGTAGGGAAGATTGACGTTGTGGTAGGAGGGCCTCCGTGTCAAGGTTTTTCCCAAAAGGGGCAGCGAAAAACAATTAATGATCCCAGAAATTTTTTATTTAAGTATTACGTAGATGTGGTAAAAACTGTTCGCCCTCGATATTTTGTTATGGAAAATGTTCCGAACCTTCTAACGACCGAGCACGGCTATTTCAAAAAAGAGGTATTTGAACTATTTGAATCGCTTGGATATGGTGTTGATGCGAAAGTTTTGTGTGCTGCTGATTATGGTGTACCACAGAATCGAAACAGAGCAGTTGTGATAGGAAAACTGCATGGAAAGTCTATTGGATTCCCGAAGCCATTAGAAAAGCGAGTCACAATTTGGGATGCAATCAGCGATTTGAATTACTTGAATTCTGGAGAAGGAGAAGAAGTTCAGCGCTATCGGTTCGGTCCACAAAGTGCATACCAAGAGAATTTACGAAAGAATTCGAGCCTATTATATAACCATGTTGCAACCAACCACTCAAAAATAGCGTTGGAGCGCTTGAAACTTATTCCCCCAAAAGGCGGAAAAGAATATTTACCAAAAGAACAGTTGACAAAATCTATATATAGTGGGACATGGACACGCATGGATGCGGATGATATTTCAGTTACTATAACCACACGCTTCGATACACCATCGTCTGGCCGTTTTACACACCCATTTTTAGATCGAGCTATCACCGTGCGCGAAGCAGCACGAATTCAGTCTTTCCCAGATACATTTATTTTTTATGGCAGCAAAACTTCACAAATGAAGCAAGTTGGGAATGCTGTTCCACCATTACTGGCAAAGGCGATTGCAAAGCATATTAAACAAGATATGAAATAAAAAAGCCAGCCGCACAAGAATGCGGCTGGCTTTTTTACTTCAGCACGGATATAAGATGAGCTCTAAATGGTTGCCATTTTAATGACAGCGAGAGATCAATCAATCTAATGCGGAGAATTTGGTGTATTCCATTTGCTAATTCAAATGAATAGTCTCCAACATAGTTAAGTGAATCAGCGGCATGGGGATATAGCAAATATACAGCTTGTGTATGATCAAACGCTGTTCCATATGCGTTCATTTGGTAGATATCCGACTCTTTTGCAAAGCCATGAAGCTGTTTCCATTTGGCATCCAGTATCGTAATTGCATTATTTCTTTTCAAAATAATATCGGGCCGTAAAAGAACATATTTTTTGCCAGATGTGCTTTTTAGAAGATATTTTTGGGCATATTGATATTTGACTTGATTCCCATAAATTTTACGATAGCAGCAATAAATATACTGCTCATAGAGTTTATTCATGTCAAACAACATAAATTGTACATCTTGGGCTCCTGCATTAAGGCTGGTAGACAAATTTTTTAGATAAAGCCTTGCAAAACATACGGGAGATTGTATTCTTGCGTTTACAGAATTGAAGGTAATATTTTCCTTTAGAACACCGTTTCTTGAAATATTTTGGATATCGGAAAACTCAAGCAGCAACTTTTTTATTTTATTACGGAGCTGGGAATTGTCAGTATCGTTGAACATTTGATTTAGTGCACATAGAAGCAATTGGTTTATTTTATTGTCTTTCAGATACTTCGAATAAGTACACTTAAACTTTGTGGGAAATTCTTCTGCTCTGTTAAATTGGTCCCTAAAATCGATTTTTCCGCGCAGGAGAGATTGGGTTTTAGTTATCTTTACGTAATCCATAATCAATGATTCTTTTACATATTGTTCTATTAAAACAATATAATTGTAAATCATTAAATCCCGAAATCCGTAAGACTCTATTGAGACAGAAGCTCTCTGCGGAAGAGATAATGTAATATGATCGACTGTGCAGAGCATATTGACTAGAATTTTTCGATTTTGAAAGGCGCTCTCACAAAATGAAATTTTGGGTAAAATTTCGATAGTAAGCCCTGGAAGATTGACAATTCCAACCCATTGTTGCGCAGCAACGTAATTGTTTCTCCTGATAAACACCGGAACGTCATGCACAAAAATATTTTGTAATTGTGTGGCGTCCTCAGAGGTTATATGATGCAATTGATCGTTTCTATGTTGCTTTATTGAAAGTCTTTCATATTCAAAGATGGTAATTTTCATAGCAATTTAATTTTGATAGATTTGTACAAGTGATTCTGCAGTCAAGGTTGGATTTACAAAGAAATGCTTGACGGGTTCGATATTGTACTCACCTATATACGGAAACAAATCATCTGGAGAGAGTTCTGAATGGCAATATACAGCATTCTTTTTGAGCTCCCCGTCCATATTCAAAGAGTTAAAAATGAGCTGAATCTTTTGGAGATCATCAAAGAAATACTCTTCAAGGAGCGGAACTACTTTATAGGTTATTACATTTGCAATATCTTGCACGTTCCGAACATTCATGAAATAGGCATGACCCAACATATGGTTTGCATCAAGAAGCAATTCTATGCGCTTATTGACTGTATCGAATAAACAAGCCAAATCAACACCATCAATGTTATTCGCATTGATACCATGTTGTGCAAGAACATCAACTAGAATATGTGAATTCGATGGGAAGGGCCTGAACTGGAATCTTCTTCTTAAAGCAATATCCATCGCCGCAATAGATTTATCAGCAGAGTTCATTGTCCCGTATATATTAAGATTGTTTGGAACCGAAAAAATCTTCTTTGAATAAGGTAAAGTCGTTTCCAACTCAGTTGGCTCACCTTTTCGTTTGTCTGGTTCAATCAAGCTAATGAGTTCGCCGAAGATTTCTGCGATGTTGCCACGATTGATTTCATCAATAAAAATAGCGTACAAATTTTCTGGATGAGCAGCGGCCACATTGCAAATTCGTTTAAATACGCCGTCTTTAGGTGAGTAGTCGAGTGTATGCGTTTGGACGTCATATGTTGGACGAATGCCTTCTACAAAATCCTCATATGAAAAAGATTGGTGAAATGTTACAAACTCAAAGCGTTTGTTTATAGCAGACTCGGACATATACTTCTTTATGAAATCAGGTTCAAAAGAAAATAAGGCGATTTTATCAACAAACCATTTTCCTTCTCTATGAGAAAAAATTTGTGGGACTTGACGCTCAATTAGACCTTTATGCCCCACCGAATGTGTCTCTAAGGTATCTGATGGTGTAAAATCGGTTAGGCCGAGATTAAGCGATGCAACTTTTTGGGAAATTTCTGCTGAATCCATTAAGCGATTGCTTTGGAGCAATATCAAAGCAACTAACAGCCATTTTTCCGAATGATGCATATAGGTTTGGCGGATCGTATCGTCTTCGATGTTATAGTCAATGTAATCGCTCATCATTTTCTGCATAAAAAAGGTTTTTCCTGTACCGGGAGGGCCATAGAAAATAATGTTTTCTGCCATAATATCATTCCTTATCGTTTTATCGTTTTTAATCCGCTTAAAATTTCAAACTCATTTTTGATAGTACCACCGCCATATGTTGTCATATACGATGAGTACATCACTTCATATTTCTTTTCTGAAATTATTCCATATGATTCCAGGAAATAGTCCCAGTTTTTAATACGCAGTTGTGGCTTTCTCGGTTGGCCACCCTCTAAACGATCTCTAGCAAGGTTATAATTTACAGTAAAACCCTCTTGTATTAATAGATCTTTCAGGAAAGATCCGGTTGAATTATTTGGGCAATCCAAAGCAAGATAACGTATCTTGTTATTTCCTCTGTTCAAATCAATTGCCCCACGACCATCAAATGCACCAACTATGAAACAACGTTTCACCTCAGGAGAAGCCTCTTCAAGTGCTTGGCTGATCTCCGGAATTTTTTGCTCAAGATTGTCACAATTCTGACTGCAAAAAAATGCACCAAATCCTTGCAACCGATAAAATTTACCTGAGTCTAGCCCGGCACTTTTTATGGTGTCTCTCATATAAACATAACCATGAAGATCCCTATTTATATTCTGAACATAATTATAATGCTTTTCGATTTGTGTTGGGGTTGCGTATTTTGGGTTTGAACGAAACGGTGCGATCCAAAAAGTCTGTTCGTTTCTAGTTGTGCGTTCATCCGCAGCCAAAATTCCACCTAAAAAGTAGGCTACTTCATTTGTCAGATAGTTACTACCAAAATCAATGCCAATGTTTAAAGGAACATAATCTCTAGGCATATTGCCACCTCCAACAAAATGACTATTTTAATTATATACGCTATAATATTTTTTGTCAAAAGAAACAACAGGCAAATATAGATTCAATTGCTAATGCCAAAAGTAAGGCGAATCTGTGCGCTACTTTAATTATATTGAAAATTATTTTGATCCTATTTCCCAAGCTGCACTTAATGTATATTCACAGTGAAATTGGATCCCTTTTAGAAATAAGGGAATAATCGAAAAATTAAATAAAAGATGCAGGCTGAGGATCACTTTCAGCCTGCATCTTTTATTTACATCCTAGCTTCCACAAACCACTTATTCCCTTCGTGGTACAGGTAAGTCTGTCGCCCCTGAATCATGACCGTGTAGCGGATACCGCCACCAGACACTTTTGAGGAAGCAGCACGGCATTTATAGAGTAGCTGATCGATTTGAAATAGTTTCCCATTCGACCAGCGGATGTAGCGAGGATAAATGACACCATCTTCATCCACGTCGAGGTTCACCGACACATATGCTTTCCGGCATTGCTCTGCCATAGAAAATCACGCTCCTTTGCGCACCAGGCAATCCTTCAACTTGACACAAATGGCAATTCAAGGTAGAATGGTAGCAGTTAAATGTCTATCTATATTGTACGCAAATGAATTGCTACTGTCAACCATAAATAGCAATTCAATGTCTGCTTCTTATGAAACAGGAGTGATGATCAAATATGACATTCGGTGAGAAATTCAAAGCACTGAGAGAAGAAAAGGGCTTGACTCAGAAAGACGTAGCAGCGGCTCTGGAGATCAATGCCCGCATGATTACGCGCTATGAAAATGGTATTTCTCATCCCCGCACCCGGGAGGCGTACCGCAAGATCGCTGATTATTTTGGGGTGGATATCAACTATCTGCTGACAGAAGATGATTCCTTTGTTCTCCATGCTTCTGAACAGTATGGCGCGCGAGGCATGAAGCAGGCGCAGGACCTAATTGATGGTATGTCCGGGCTGTTTGCCGGTGGCACTCTGTCCGAGCAGGATAAGGATGCCGTCATGAAGGCTTTGCAGGATATCTACTGGGAGTCTAAAGCGCGGAATGCCAAAAAATATGCAGCGAAAGCCAATCAAAAGGAACAGGATTCTTCCGAACAGTAAACCGGCCTGCACGAAGAAAGGCTTGCAGCCGTGAAATCTGTGGCAGGAAGGAGGAAAAACGGTTGACGATTCATTCGGAAGAAATTTATCACAAGGCAAACAGGATTCTCCATCGCTGCGGAACGCGGGATTCGTTGCAGATTGCCCGGGAGTTGGGTATCTATCTTCATTTTGAAAGTGATTTCAAAAATCTGCTGGGAATGTACACTTATCAGCAGAAGGAACGGCATATTCTGCTGAATGCGAACATGGACGATATCCTCATGCAGATGGTCTGTGCCCACGAAATAGGACACGACACTTTACACCGAGAAAAAGCCAAAGGGAAAAGTGTCCTGTCGGAGTTTGTTCTCTTTGATATGCGAACAGCCATGGAATATGAGGCAAACGCCTTTGCTGCACACCTGCTGATTGACGATGATGAACTGAACTCGTATTTGCAGAAAGGATACGATGTGGCCCAGCTGGCATCGGCCATGAATACGAATATTAACCTAATGCTCATCAAGCTGAATGAGATGAACCGCATGGGGCGCAACTACCATTTGCCGTACATACCTCATGCAGACTTTTTCAAGAACGTAAAGCCGGAAGGATGAACAGACTGTAATGGCAAAGCAAGGAGGCAGTGTCGTGAAGCAGCGTACCTATGTAGCGATTGACCTCAAAAGCTTTTATGCATCGGTGGAGTGTCGGGAGCGCGGTCTCGATCCCCTGGATACTAACCTGGTGGTCGCGGATGAGAGCCGCACAGATAAAACCATCTGTCTGGCAGTAAGTCCTTCCCTGAAGAGCTATGGCATCCCTGGCCGTCCACGCTTGTTTGAGGTTGTTCAACAGGTCAAAGAAGCCAATATGGGGCGTATGTACAGCGCCCCCGGACATAGGCTGGCTGGCCAATCCTGCTTTTTGTCAGAGCTTAATTCAAATCCCGCATTGGCAATCGATTATCTGATTGCACCTCCGCGGATGGCGTACTACATGCAGTACAGCACGCGCATCTATGAGATTTACCTCAAGTACATCGCTCCAGAGGACATCGTCGTCTACTCCATCGATGAAGTGTTTATGGATGTGACGGACTATCTTGCCACCTACCAACTGTCCGCACGGGAACTGGCCATGAAAATGATTCTGGATGTTTTGGAAACTACCGGGATCACAGCAACAGCTGGAATTGGCACCAATTTGTTTCTTTGCAAAGTTGCCATGGACATCGTGGCCAAACATATCCCGGCCGACAAAAATGGTGTGCGGATTGCAGAACTGGATGAGATGGGATTTCGCCGCAAACTGTGGTCACATCAGCCGTTGACGGATTTCTGGCGTGTTGGCAGAGGTTATGCAAAAAAGCTGGAGTCTCATGGGATGTTTACCATGGGCGATGTGGCCCGGTGTTCCGTCAACAATGAAGATTTGCTCTACAAGATGTTCGGAAAGAACGCAGAATTGCTGATTGATCATGCATGGGGCTGGGAACCATGTACGATTGCGGCGATAAAAGCATATCGGCCTGAAAATAACAGTCTAGGCTCTGGACAGGTCCTCCACCAGCCATACACGGCAGAAAAAGCACGCCTTGTGCTGCGGGAGATGGCTGACCAACTCTCACTGGATCTGGTCAGCAAACGGCTGATGACCAATCAGATTGTGGTAACCATTGGGTACGATAGAGCGAACCTTGCAACACAGGAGCAGAAAAATCAGTACCGCGGCGCTATAACAAAGGACCATTATGGAAGAGATGTTCCTGTGCACGCGCATGGAACGCAGAATCTTGAGCGCTACACATCCTCCTCCAAAGAAATTGTGAAGGCTACCGGAGAATTGTTTGACCGAATTGCAGATAAAAAGCTGCTGGTCAGGCGGCTAAATGTTGTAGCGGCTCATGTGATTCCGGAGGATAAAGTCCTCCAGGCAGAGGATGCGGTTGAGCAGTTAGACTTCTTTACGGATTACGCAGCAAAACAAGCTGAGCAAGAGAAAAAGGATGCCGAACTTGCTCGTGAACGCAAACGTCAGGAAGCTATGCTGGCCATCAAGAAAAAGTTTGGAAAGAATGCGATTCTCAAGGGTATGAACTTGGAGGAGGGCGCCACCGCCCGTGATCGGAACGAACAAATCGGAGGTCATAAGGCATGACAACGGAGTATGACGATATTATCCATCTGCCGCACCATGTATCGTCCAAGCGACCGCAAATGCCGATGTCAGATCGTGCAGCGCAGTTTTCTCCCTTTGCGGCTCTAACCGGATATGATGATGCCATCCAGGAAACCGGACGGCTGACTGAGCAGAAGATTGAGTTGGATGAAGAAGCCTTACAAGAGCTGAATGAACGGTTCAACATTCTGCAGGAACATCTGTATGAGCAGCCGGAAGTGCGGTTCACCTATTTTAAACCGGATGCCCAGAAAGACGGAGGCGCTTACCTGACCGTAGCTGGAGTTGTCAGAAAAATCAAACTCTATGAGCGGGAGATTTTGCTTCAAGATGGAACCATTATCCCTGTGGATGACATTTTGAAGATGGAAAGCCCCATTTTCCCAGAGATAGAAATTTCATAAGGATATGAAAAAACGCCACCATCGGATTTGTGTCCGATGGTGGCGTTTCAGTTTTGTTTGTGAAAGGTTGAAATATAGGCATTTTTTCTATCCAGGAACTTCCTGCCATCCCACATGAAAAAGGATATTACCTAGGCTTGAAAAATCCACTACAGACGATTTTGTTGCCCGTTTTAGACCCCTAATGCCTGCCTTTTCCGGGGAAGGAGCATACTGGTGCGGTTAGACAATAGCCCCCAACTCATCATTTGACCAGTTTTGGGATGTTATACCGAAAATTGGCGAATCCAATCATCCAGAAACTTCATTTGCTCCTCGGTGTGGAACCAATGCTCTCCATTTCTCATCACAGTGAGCGTTGCATTCCATCGCTTTGCAAATTCGGCTATTGTTGCATAGGAAGTCAGGTTGTCGTTCTCCCCATATAAAATGTTTGTCGGAATGTTCCAGGAGATCGGATTCTCTCTTGCGTAGCAGAGATACTTCCAAGAAAGCGTTTCGCCGAAAGGTGTTTGTATCTCTTTCTTCTCGTGGAGTTCATCCTCTGTAATGTTTGCCCAGGTCATCATATCCGAGATTAATTTCTCCATGTTCACCACAGGAGAAATAAAGTATGCTTTTTCTATTTGATAATCCGATAAGGCGCTCATGGCAAAATAGGCACCAATGCTGTTAGCGATAATTTGAACGGATTGGTAGCCATTGCAAATCCGGTCGAACTTCAATGGAAATTCCTTTTTGGTTTCCCACGGAAATTGTGCAGCATAATCCAAACCTACCACGTCGCAATTGTGGAAGAGTGTTTTGTAATGCTCCGCTTCTTCTGCGTTGCCGCCTTTTCCATGTATATACACAACTACTTTATCCATAAGTGCGTCCTCTAAAAATTCTGATGGATTGCTTTTATGGGGGCAGTATATCACAAATATCTGTCTAAAACCATACCAGGCTATGAACTATCGAACTTATTCTTTTTAATATACTACTAAACTTTTTTATGCAATAATCATCAGAAAATACATGGCAAGCAAATTATGTATGTTTTTTAATTGACAGTTGAATGGAATTCTTTGTGAGTATATGGTATGATTTATCAATAACAGTCTTAGATACGTGAAGAAATAATAAGGACGGTTTTATTGTGTATATCGATTAACACATGATTCCTTCCTGCGGGCTTCATTACAGTCGGCTAGCTATGAAATCTAAAACTATATCTATCCTGAACTCTGTTTGGATGATGGATGCTAATCTTCAGACGAGTGTTTGACTAGCTCTCACCCGTTATCTTATGGTATTGATGCGAAGGAGTAGAGGTATGAAATTCGAGAATGTCGTAATTAAAAACTTTAGAAATTTTGAGAACGTAGAAATAAAAATATCCAATAAGAATATTTTCTTTGGTTTGAATGACATTGGAAAGACGAACTTTCTATATGCACTTCGATATGTATTTGATCGAGATATTCGAAAAAATGGTTTAATTGATTCTGATTTTCATAATAAAAACATATCTGTACCTATAGAAATCATCATTACTATTAATATCGGGGATACTGCAGACCCTGATTGTCAAAAGTTACGAGCACAACTCAAAGGGGCACTCCTTAGCTCTAATACGAAAGTTTATATTAAACTGATCGCCAAGTATGATTCACAGGATCTTTTGGCTCTCCCGATATTATATTGGGGTGGAGATCTTAACAACCTCCGTGAAATGAAGCAGCGCGGATATCAGTATGAACTGGACTATGTCTTTAACGTAATTTACATTGATTCATATGTCGATTTATATACGCTCTTCAGAAAGAATATTTCTACACTTCTGAAAAGCGATAACGAAAGTGATAATGAAATATTAGAACATATTAAAACCACAGTTAGCCAGTTGAATTCAGATATCTCTACGCTGTCTGCTGTGAAGGATTTTGAAGCTAGAATTACACCAGAATACCAAAAGTTTCGCAGTGAGGGAGTATCTGTATCTGTCAAATCTGAAATGGCTGTAAAGGGGCTTTATTCAAATGTTGTTCCTTACATCAAACAGGACGGAGATGACAATTTATATCCTACCGCGGGAGAAGGTCGCAAGAAATTATTGGTATATTCCATTTTTGATCTTCTATCATCAGAAAGTGCAGATACAAAAATAAACCTTTTTCTGATTGAGGAACCGGAAAACCACCTTCACAAGTCATTACAAATAGCTTTATCTCAAATACTATTTACAGACGAAAAATATCGCTACTTATTTGTGACTACGCATTCTCCGTTTGTATTGTATGAAATGGATAAAGTAAGTTTGATTCGCATATATAAAGAAGCTTCCATTACTAGCGCAAGCTATTTTTATACTGTACCGCAGGATTACGAGACAAATAGAAAGATGCTCAATCGTTGCTTGACCGAGGCAATTTTTGCAAATAAAGTTTTGCTCGTCGAGGGGCCTTCCGAACTTCTTCTTTTTGAAAAGGTGCTTTCGGTTGTGTATCCGTTTTACGAAACTGATGGGATATATATTTTATCTGTAGAAGGGTTGGGCTTTAAAAGGTATGTGGCTATTTTGGATGGCCTTAATA
>ENA-OYXB01000730-OYXB01000730.1-human-gut-metagenome-genome-assembly--contig:-NODE-730-length-14212-cov-6.866497_pt1 | contig 14212 bp, 10 predicted proteins | sample MGYA00244176_ERZ653409 | MGnify/ENA primary metagenome ERZ653409 (study PRJEB26926, sample SAMN06164912) | human gut metagenome | biome: ENVO:00009003; feature: ENVO:2100002; material: ENVO:00002003... | reverse complement strand
TCGTTATCCTGTTGGGCGGAAAGACTGGCCGCGACGGCTGCGGCGGCGCGACCGGTTCCTCTAAATCGCACACGGCACAGTCGCTTTCCAGCTGCGGTGCAGAGGTACAGAAGGGCAATCCGCCGGAGGAAAGAAAGATTCAGCGTCTGTTCCGCGACGGCGAGGTCACCCGCATGATTAAGCGCTGCAACGACTTTGGCGCAGGCGGTGTTTCGGTTGCCATCGGTGAGTTGGCCGACGGACTGGACATCAACCTCGACCTTGTGCCGAAGAAATATGATGGATTGGACGGCACCGAGCTTGCCATCAGCGAGTCGCAGGAGCGCATGGCGGTTGTCGTTGCCAAAGAGAATGCAGACAAGTTCCTGGCAGCGGCCGACAGAGAAAACCTGATGGCCACCGTTGTTGCCACCGTCACCGAGTCTCCGAGACTGGTGATGAGCTGGAGAGGCAAGAAGATTGTCGACCTGTCCAGAGCATTTTTGGGCTCCAACGGCGCGACCAAACATACCGCCGTCATCGCCAAGGCACCGCAGGAGCATAAACACTGCTGCGGCAACAAGGGCCTTTCGATGAAGGAAAAATTTGAAAAGATTATGGCGGATCTGAACGTCTGCTCGCAGCGCGGACTGTCTGACCGCTTTGACTCTACCATCGGCGCTGGCACCGTTGTCATGCCGTATGGAGGCAAAACACAGCTCACCCCATCGCAGGCTATGGTGGCAAAGATTCCGGTTCTCCACGGCCAGACCAACACTTGCTCGGTGATGGCATGGGGCTTTAACCCTTATATTTCCGATGAAAATCAGTTCAAGGGTGCGCAGCTGGCTGTCATCGAGTCGATTGCCAAGATCATCGCCTCGGGCGGCTCCCGCAGCAGATGCTGGCTGAGCTTCCAGGAATACTTTGAGAAGATCGGCACCGACCCGCTCAGATGGGGCAAGCCGTTCCAGTCGCTGCTGGGGGGATTGAAGGCACAGCTGGAGCTTGGCTGTGCTGCGATCGGCGGCAAGGATTCGATGTCCGGTTCCTTTGAGGACATCCACGTTCCACCGACACTGATCTCCTTTGCTGTTTCCACCTCCAAGATGCAGAATGTCGTAACCGACGAATTTAAGGCAGCGGGCGACAAGGTTTACTACCTGGCTCCGGAATACGATCAGAACGGTCTGCCAGTCTACGAGAGCGTGCGCACCGTCTTTGATCAGATGGAGCAGTTGATTGCTTCCGGCAAGGTGAAGGCTGTATACACACTGGGTATGAAGGGCTTAGGTGAAGCGCTGTGCAAGATGGCCTTCGGCAACCGCATCGGCTTTAAGGCAGATGAGCAGCTCCACCACGTATTTAAACCGGTTTACGGCGCATTTGTCATCGAGGCGGACGGCACCCTCGAGGGCATCCCGTGCATCGGCCAGACGGTAGCGGATTACACCATCACCCTCAACGGTGAGACGGTCGATCTGGACGACATCCAGCAGAAATGGGAAGCTACCCTCGAGCCGGTTTACCCGCGCATCACCAAGGCACCACAGGTTGTGGTTCCAACCTACAACTATGAGACCAAGGAGCACGCCCACGCCGGCGTCAAGATTGCCCAGCCGCGCGTACTGATTCCGGTATTCCCGGGCACAAACTGCGAGTACGATACCGCACGCGCCTTTGAGTGTGCAGGTGCAAAGGCAGAGATTGTCGTCATCCGCAACAAGAACGCCGAGCAGATCAAAGAGTCGGTAGAACATGTCAAGAGCTTGATCGACAAGACCCAGATCATTGCGATCCCCGGCGGCTTCTCCGGCGGCGACGAGCCGGAAGGTTCGGCGAAGTTCATCGTCTCCTTCTTCCGCAATCCGCAGATCAGTGAGGCGGTTATGGAGCTGTTAAAGAACCGCGACGGCCTGATGTGCGGCATCTGCAACGGCTTCCAGGCGCTGGTTAAACTGGGACTTGTTCCATACGGCGAGATCATCGACACCGACGACAGCTGCCCAACCCTGACCTACAACCTCATCGGTCGTCACCAGTCCGGCCTTGTACGCACCAGAATTGCGTCCAACAAGTCTCCTTGGTTGATGCAGACAAAGGTGGGCGACATCTACACCATCGCCATCTCCCACGGCGAGGGACGCTTTGTTGCAAACAAAGAGGTGCTGGAGAAGATGGCACAAAACGGCCAGATTGCAACCCAGTATGTCGATCTTGCAGGCAACCCGACCGAGGACTACCGTTATAATCCGAACGGATCGGTGGATGCAATCGAAGGCATTACCTCTCCGGACGGCAGAGTATTTGGCAAGATGGGCCATACCGAGCGCTACAACAGCGGACTGTTCAGCAATGTACCAGGCGAGAAAAAACAGCCGATCTTTGATGGCGCAGTCAGCTACTTTAAAGACTAAGTCAAAAGGGGAAAATCCCATTTTAGGAGCCAAGGCGAAAGCCTTGGCTCCTTTTTTTGGTGCAATGGGTTTCCTTTAGAACGCGCCGAGAAAGGCAAAAAACCGGCAACCTGCACAAAGAGGGCAGAAGAAAAAAGCATCTGGACAGAGCAGGCGAAAAAGTTGCAAAAAATGCCGTCAGAAGGCGAAAAAATCAAATTTGAGTGTTGACAAAAAAAGAGGAAAATACTATAATAATTTCTGTTACGGATTGATTCGGAGGGATAAGTCTGTCCCGGAAAGGCCGGCTTCTGGCGGAGCGGGCGGGATCAATTTGTGCTGTGGCAGGGCCGAAGCGAAGCTGCCACAGAAAATGGGAAAGACCATTTATTTGGGAAAGGAGTTACCATGCAGCTTGACCTGAGAAGAGTGTTTGAGGGCGAAGAGCAGATTTTGCCTTTTGTGTTCACGCTTGATCTGAGCGATGTGCAACAGTGGGGCGACCAGCCGTTTCAAACTCCCATTAGGGTGAGCGGACAGGTGACAAACCGAGCGGGTGTTGTCACGGTGCGCTATGCTGCGGATTACACCCTTTCCGGAAACTGCGCCAGATGCCTGGAGCCGGTGGAGCAGAAAAAACACCAGGAGTTTTTCCACACGGTAGTTCGGAAGCTCAACCAGCAGGAGGACGATGACTACATCGTCTGTGAGGACGGCATTTTGGACCTGGATTCTGTTGCACAGGACGACATACTTCTTGAGCTACCAATCAGGATGTTGTGTTCGGAGGACTGCAAGGGCCTGTGTCCGATCTGCGGCTGCAACCTGAACAAGGAACAGTGCAGCTGTCAGCAGCCCGAATGGGAAGGCCGCCGCATCAAGGCGTTTGACAGTTTGGAATGGCCGAAGGAGGACTAGCTCCGGGGCTTTTCCGCTCGATTCACTTTTTAGACATTGATGATAAGTTTTAAAGGAGATGTGCAATCATGGCAGTACCGAAGAGAAAAGTATCCAAAGCACGCAGAGACAAGAGACGTTCCAATGTATGGAAACTCGACACACCGGCATTTTCTATCTGCCCACAGTGCGGTGAGCTGAAAGCTCCTCACAAAGTATGCGCGCATTGCGGCTACTACAAAGGCAGAGAAGTTATCAAGATGGACTAATTGTCCTGCTTGTTGACCACGCTTTGAAAATGAAGGGCAGAGGGGAAGGCGTTCCCTTCCTGCCCTGTTTTTTTGTACACAAACACCCTGTTCCCCAAGAGGAGGCGAGATCTCTCAGTGGCAGTCAAAATTGTAAGCGTTGAACCGGGCAGTCCGGCCAGACGTGCGCGTATCCACAAGGGCGACACGCTCATCAGCATCAACGGCAACGCCATCACCGACGTACTGGACTATCAGTTTTATGTGACCGACGAACATCTGGAAATTTTGCTGTGTGACCCGGACAAAAAGGTGCGCACTGTGGTGGTGGACAAGGAAGAGTACGACGACCTGGGCCTTTCGTTTGAGACCTATTTGATGGACAAGCAGATGGGCTGCAAAAATGCCTGCATCTTCTGCTTTGTCGATCAGATGCCCCCGAATATGCGCAAGAGCCTCTATTTTAAGGACGATGACACCCGGATGTCCTTTTTGTTCGGCAACTACACCACGCTGACCAATCTCAAGGAGGGGGACATCCGCCGCATCATCAAGATGCACGTCAGCCCCATCAACGTCTCGGTGCACACGATGAATCCACAGCTGCGCGTGCAGATGATGAAGAACCCATTTGCAGGCAAGTCGCTGGAGTTTATCAGGATGCTCACCGAGGGAGGAATCAAGGTCAACACCCAGATTGTCCTTTGTCCCGGATACAATGATGGCAAGGAGCTGGAATACAGCCTGTCGGAGCTTGCAAAGCTTGGTCCCAACATTCAGAGCATTGCGGTGGTGCCGGTGGGCTTGACCAAGTACCGCGAAAAACTCACCTTGCTGCGCGGATTCTTCCCGCAGGAGGCAAAAGAGGTCATCGCGACGATGGAGCGATGGGGAGAGCATTTTTTAAAGGAGTACGGCGCGCGCACGGCCTATGCTTCGGATGAATTTTATATCCTGGCAGGGCAGCCCTTCCCGGACTATGCGTTTTATGAAGATTTTGCCCAGCTGGAAAATGGCGTCGGCATGATGACGCTGATGCGCCACGACTTTGAAGCGGCGCTGCAAGGGGCACAGCAAGACAATCTTTCCCCCAATCCAAGACGGGTCACCCTCGCCACCGGTGAGTTGGCCTACCCGATGATGTGCGATTTTGCCGCGCAGGTACAGCGGCAATTTCCACAGGTACAGGTGCAGGTGGAGAAGATTATCAACGACTTTTTCGGGCACACCATTACGGTGGCAGGTCTTGTGACGGGACAGGATCTGATTGCCCAGCTCAAGGGAAAACAGCTTGGCGATGCGCTGCTGATACCGGCAAACATGCTGCGGCATGAGCAGGACAAATTCCTGGACGATGTCACTCCACAGCAGGTGCAGCAGGAGCTGGATGTGCCGGTTATTCCTGTGGAAAATGATGGACCGATGCTTCTGGAACAGATGCTGGGACTTCAGGAGTTTTAAACGCATTTGATACTTTATTGTGGAAAGAAGGTTATCCATGGCAGTCAGACCAATCGTAGCGGTGGTGGGCAGGCCGAATGTCGGCAAATCCACCCTGTTTAATAAATTGATCGGCCAGCGCCTCTCCATTGTGGAGGACACGCCGGGCGTCACCCGGGACCGCATCTATGCCCCCTGCGAGTGGAGCGGGCATGAGATCATGCTGGTAGACACCGGCGGCATCGAGCCGTACTCGGATGACATCATCCTCTCGCAGATGCGCAGACAGGCCGAGATGGCCATCGAGAGCGCACAGGCCATCATCCTGGTGGTGGATGTCAAGTCGGGCGTTACTGCGACCGACCAGGAAGTGGCGGCAATGCTGCAAAAGAGCAACAAGCCGGTGGTGCTTTGTGTCAACAAGTGCGATGGCGTGGGAGAGATCCCTCCGGAATTCTATGAGTTTTATAACCTCGGCCTGGGAGATCCGATCCCGGTTTCTTCGGTGCACGGTCACGGCACCGGCGATCTTTTGGATGCAGTGTATGAGCACCTGGACTTTTCAAAAGAAGAGGAGTACGACGACGACTGTGTGACGGTGGCGATTGTGGGCCGCCCGAACGCGGGCAAATCGTCGCTGGTCAACCGCATTGCGGGGCGCGAGGCGGTCATCGTTTCGGACATTGCGGGAACCACCCGAGATGCAACCGACACGATGGTGGAAAATGAATACGGCAAATTTGTCTTTATCGACACTGCCGGCATCCGGCGCAAGAGCAAGGTGGAGGAGACGATCGAGCGCTACAGCGTGCTGCGCGCCTACATGGCGATCGACCGCTCCAATGTGTGCATCATTATGATCGACGCCACCCGCGGATTCAGCGAACAGGACTCCAAGATTGCGGGCTATGCCCACGAGCAGGGCAAGGCGTGCATCATCGCTGTTAACAAGTGGGATGCGGTGGAGGACAAGACCGACCGCACCATGCAGGAGATGAAGAAAAAGCTGGAGAACGATTTCAGCTTTATGCCCTATGCGCCGATGGTGTTCATCTCCGCGATGACCGGTCAGCGGGTGAACAGCCTGTACGAGCTCATCAAAAAGGTGGACGAGCAGAATGCCCGCCGCATCTCGACCGGTATGCTCAACGATATGCTCAACTACGCCACCGCGCGGGTACAGCCGCCGTCGGACAAGGGCAAGCGCCTGAAGATCTACTACATGACCCAGGTTTCCACCCGTCCGCCGACATTTGCCTGCTTTGTCAACAAATCGGAGTTGTTCCACTTTTCGTACCAGCGGTATTTGGAAAATCAGATTCGAGAAAATTTTGGTTTTGCAGGTACGCCTATTCGGATGCTGGTTCGGGAAAAGGGAGATAAAAATAAGTAAAAAAAGAGGGGTATGATACCCCTCTTTTTTCTTTACTTTAATGGAGTCGCCGGACACAAAGCGGAACGATGATAAGGTAACAGATGATCGCTGTCACGTTAGGTGCAAGGACGGAATAAGGAAATGGTAGCCAAGAAAAAACAAAGTAGACTCCCCACAGGATGGGGATGGGGAGCAAAAACCACAGGTTATGGCGAAGCCAACGCGACCAATGGTGTTCGCGATCGGGAACCCGACGAAAGCTGCGCAGGACCAAAGCAATGGTCAGGGACAAGATTTGCAGCAGCAATCCGGGCAGCAGGGAGAGCGGCGTCTGAAATTGCCTCCAGAGCAGAGCGCTGCACAAAAGTCCCGCGACATCAAAAAAGGTGGCAAAGGGGAAAGCTTGCACAAAGTGTGGGTTTTCTTCCTTTGGGGAGCCTGTGTTTGATTGAGGGTGGGAAGGCGTCTGGGGGATATCTTCCGTGTCGTTTAGCAGGTAGTCGATGGTGACGCCAAAGAGGTCAGCCAAGGGCAGCAGCTTGTCGATGTCCGGCATCGATTCTCCGCGCTCCCAAAGGGACACCGCCTGTCGGGAGACGCCCAGTTTTTCCGCCAAAGTTTCCTGCGACCAGTTTTTCTGTTTGCGCAGCTTCTGCATTTTTTCTCCCATTGTCATGAGGAAAGCCTCCTTTTTATTCTCTCAGGTGATGCTCTTAGTCTAACAAATGGGCCGGCAAAAGGCAACCAAGGAGGGCTTTCTTTGGTGTCAAGCGTTGCTTGCGGGGCAAAAGAAACGCATCAATAAGCCAAATTCTGGCGATTGCTTATTGAAATTTTTTTAATGTGCCTCCATTTTGTACAGGATCAAAGGCAAGCGAAAAGGAAAAAGGGCAGGCTTTAACGGGCAAAAAATGCGAAAAGAGAAAAACGATAAATTTTACAGAATGGTATAAAAAAGGAAATAACCCTTGCATTATCTTGAAACAGTTGATACAATGAAGTGGAGGAGGATGAAAAACATGCAACAAACTCAACTTTGGCTCAACATAGGAGCCTGTGTACTTGCCGCAATTGTGGCCTATCTGCTTGGAAGTATCAGCTCGGCGGTTATCGTTTCCCGCGTCTACGCGCACGACGACGTGCGCAAATACGGAAGCAAAAATGCCGGTATGACCAATGTCCTGCGCACCTACGGCAAGCTGCCCGCACTGTTTACCTTTTTGGGCGATTTTGTCAAAGGCATCCTCGCTGTATTGGCGGGAAGGTTAATCTTTTCTCTGCTGGGGGTAACCGACTTTGATGCGGGGTATCTTGCGGGATTTTTTGCCCTGCTCGGTCACCTTTACCCGATTTACTTTGGCTTTAAGGGAGGAAAAGGGGTGCTCACCTCGCTGGGCATCATTCTGGTGGTCAACCCCCTTGTCCTGCTTATTTTATTGATTATCTTTTTGCCGGTTCTCTTTATCACCCGGATTGTTTCGCTGGTATCGGTGACCGGTGCGGTTCTCTATCCGTTTGTTACCCTGATTGTCGATCTGTGCCTGCGCAAACCGGTTCTCTTTGACTTTTTGTTCGCGGTGCTCTTTTCCTTGATCGTCATCTGGAGACATCGCAGCAACATTCAGCGGCTGCTCAACGGCACCGAACGGCGCATCGGCGATAAGAAGCCAGAGGAACAGAGCAAAAACCAATAAGGAGGGAACCGCTCTTGTTGCGCTTACACATTCCATTATTTTCCCAGATGGATTTTCGCCAGCAACTTTTATCCGATGAAGAGACGATGTCCTACAACGCGCGCTGGGGCGGCGCGATCGGATTCCCGCAGGAGCGCTGGGCCGACTGGTACCGCCGGTGGGTGGAGCAGCCTGACCGGCGGTTTTATGCCTACCTCTACAGCGAGGAGGAAAAAGCCTTTGTCGGGGAAACGGCCTACCATTTCGATGAAGAGCTGGGAGGCTATATAGCGAATCTGATTGTCCACAGCCGGTACCGCGGCAAGGGATATGGGACACAGGGCTTGCGGCTTTTGTGTGAGCAGGGGCGCGCAGACGGACTGAAGGTCCTGTACGACGATATTGCGGACGACAACCCCAGTCTGTCGCTCTTTCTCAAAAACGGATTTGAGCGGATTAAGGACACCGAGGGCGGTATTTTAGTCAAAAAGGTGCTGTAATCACACAGGGCACCCAGACAGAAAGAAGGGACTTGCATGGCAAAGGTGATGATTTTGGGGGCAGGCAGCTTCGGCATTGCGCTGGCGCTGCTGTGCCATAATTGCGGGCACGAGGTGACGGTCTGGTCGCATCGGCGCGAAGAGGCCGAACGGTTACAGGTCGAGCGGGAGCAGAAAAAGCTGCTGCCGGGTGTGCGCCTGCCGGAGGACATCGCCTTTACGGCCACATTAGAGGAGGCGAGCAGCTGCGATTTTGCCATCCTGGCTGTTCCATCCTTTGCGGTGCGCCAGACGGCGCGTCTGCTTTCGGAAAAGATTCGTCCGCAGTCGGTGGTCGTCTGTGTGGCCAAGGGATTGGAGCAGGAAAGCTATCGTGACTTTTCCCAGGTCATCGCACAGGAAATTGCGCAGTGCCCGAACGTCATCCTTTCCGGCCCATCCCATGCGGAGGAAGTTGGACGCGGCGAGGCGACCTCGGTGGTTGCTGCCTCGCGCGACATGCAGGCTGCCCAAAAGGTACAGGATTGGCTGATGAATCCAGCTTTTCGCGTCTACGTCAACGACGATGTGATTGGCGTGGAGCTGGGCGGCGCGCTCAAAAACATCATTGCAGTGGCGGCAGGCATCGCCGACGGCTTGGGGCTGGGGGACAACGCCAAGGCGGCGCTGATGACCCGCGGCATCACCGAGATTGCGCGCCTTGGCGTCGCAATGGGCGGACGCCAGGAGACCTTTGCGGGGTTATCCGGGATTGGCGACCTGATCGTCACCTGTACCAGTATGCACTCGCGCAACCGGAGATTTGGCATTCTGGTTGGACAGGGTGTACCGGTACAGCAGGCACTGGAACAGGTGGGCATGGTGGTCGAGGGATATTCCTGTACCAAAGTGGCGCGCGAACTGGCAGCACAGATGGGCGTCGACATGCCGATCACCGAGCAGACCTATCAGGTGCTCTATGAAGGAAAGGACACGGCACATGCGATTCGAGACCTGATGGGCCGACCCAAGAAAAACGAAAGCGAACAGGTTTGGTTTGGCTCTAAAAAGTAAAAGGGCGGGAAGCTCCCAAGGGAGCTTCCCTTTTTTTGGCTGCTTTTTACAAGAGAAGCACCGAGCAGCACGGCACACAAAGCAACAAATAGGTTGGGAAAGACACAAGTAAAAGGAATGGTTGTCAAACAGCCGAAAAATGTGATATACTATTTCTATATGCGTATTTTCACCCGGAGGAGGATACTATGGCGAAAAAACATCAAGAATATGGCAACGAGAGCATCTCTGCTCTCAAGGGAGCCGACCGCGTGCGCAAGCGACCGGGTGTCATCTTTGGTTCAGACGGGTTGGAGGGGTGTGAGCACTCCTTCTTTGAGATTTTATCCAACTCGATCGACGAGGCGCGTGAAGGCTTTGGCGACCGCATCCTCATCACCGTCTACCGCGACCACTCGTTGGAGGTACAGGATTTTGGCCGCGGCATCCCGGTCGATTTTAATACCAAGGAAAATCGCTTCAACTGGGAGTTGATTTTCTGTGAGCTGTATGCGGGCGGCAAGTACAACACCAACCAGGGCGAGAGCTATGAGTTCTCGTTGGGATTAAACGGGCTTGGTTCCTGCGCTACGCAGTACTCCTCCGAATATTTCGATGTGGAGGTATTCCGCGACGGGTTCCGCTACAATCTGCACTTTGAAAAGGGAGAGAATGTTGGGGGGCTGCACAAGGAGCCGACAAAGCAAAAGCAGACCGGCTCCCGCCAGCGCTGGAAGCCGGATCTCGCAGTCTTTACCGATATTGCCATCCCAGACGATTACTTTCGCGATGTGCTGAAAAAACAGGCGGTAGTCAACAAGGGGTTGTGCTTTGTACTGCGCATCGAGCAGGCGGACGGCAGCTTTTCACAGGAAAGCTTTTGCTATGCAGACGGCATCGTCGACTATGTCAAGGAGATTGCCGGAGAGCAGAGCTTGACCAACATCCAATATTGGGAGAGCGAACAGCGCGGCCGCGACCGTGAGGACAAGGACGAATACAAAGTCAAACTGTCGGTTGCCTTCTGCTTTTCCAACCGGGTGAAGTTTTTGGAGTATTACCACAACTCCTCCCACCTGGAATATGGCGGTTCGCCGGAGAAAGCGGTCAAGCAGGCCTTTGTCTCCAAGATCGACGGCTATTTAAAGCAGAACGGCAAGTATCTGAAAAATGAGAGCAAGATCACCTTTCAGGATGTCGAGGACTGTTTGGTTTTGGTCTCTTCCTCTTTTTCTACCCAGACTTCCTATGAGAATCAGACCAAAAAGGCGATCACCAACAAATTTATCTATGAGTCGATGAACGACTTTTTAAAGCGGCAGCTGGAGGTCTACTTCACCGAGAACCCAGACGAGGCCACCAAGATTGCCGAGCAGGTACTGGTCAACAAGCGCAGCCGAGAGAATGCCGAAAAGACCCGCCTCAACCTGAAAAAGAAGCTGGCCGGCTCGATTGACCTTGCCAACCGGGTGGAGAAGTTTGTCGATTGCCGCTCCAAGGATGTCAACGAGCGGGAAATCTATATTGTGGAGGGAGACTCGGCGCTGGGCGCCTGCAAGCTGGGAAGAGATGCACAGTTTCAGGCCATCATCCCGGTGCGTGGAAAGATCTTAAACTGCCTGAAGGCCGACTTTGACAAAATCTTTAAAAACGACATCATCACCGACATCATCAAGGTTTTGGGGTGCGGTGTGGAGGTCAATTCCAAAGCAAACAAGGAACTTTCCACCTTCCATCTGGACGGATTGCGCTGGAACAAGGTGGTCATCTGCACCGATGCCGACGTGGATGGATTCCAGATCCGCACGCTGATTTTGACCATGCTCTACCGCCTGACACCGACCCTGATTGAGAAGGGCTATGTCTACATTGCGGAGTCTCCTCTGTTTGAGATTCGCTGCAAGGACGAGACCTACTTTGCTTACTCCGATGCGGAAAAAGCGGAGATCTTGCAGAAGCTGGGCAACAAAAAGGTGGACGTTCAGCGCTCCAAAGGTTTGGGCGAAAACGAGCCGGACATGATGTGGCTGACCACCATGAATCCGCAAACGAGAAGGCTCATCAAGGTTTCCCCAGAGGATGCAGCGGCGACCGAAGAGATGTTTACCCTGTTGCTGGGAGACAACCTGGAGGGCAGAAAGAGCTACATTGCGCAAAACGGCAGCCAATATCTGGACGAGCTGGACTTGTCCTAAAAGCTGTGCTGCACCGTTAAAAATGGGGCTTTGCAGGGCAAGAGCACTGTTCTCACTGGGAGCCCCGGCAGAGGGGCAGCAAGTTATTAGAATATAAAATCACTTATCATTTACGCAACATCATCACTAAAGGAAGAGAGTATGGCACGGAAAAAGCAAGCGGATCGCACCTCCCACAGAACCGACGCGAAAGCTTATATCGAGCATGCAGGAGAGGTGATCGATCAGAAGATTACCGATACACTAGAAAAAAATTATATGCCCTATGCGATGAGCGTCATCGTGTCGCGCGCCATCCCGGACATCGACGGTTTCAAACCTTCGCACAGGAAGCTGTTATACACCATGTACAAGATGGGGCTGCTGACCGGGTCGCGCACCAAGTCCGCCAATGTTGTCGGATCGACGATGAAGCTGAACCCACACGGCGACGCCGCCATCTATGAGACACTGGTGCGTCTGTCGCGCGGCAACGAGGCGCTGCTGCACCCCTATGTTGATTCCAAGGGCAACTTTGGAAAGGCTTATTCGCGGGATATGGCCTTTGCGGCTTCCCGATACACCGAGGTCAAGTTGGACCCCATCTGTCAGGAGCTGTTCCGGGACATCGACAAGGATACGGTCGATTTTGTGGACAACTACGACAACAAATTAAAGGAGCCGACATTGCTGCCGGTGACCTTCCCGACCATATTGGTCAATGCCAACACCGGCATTGCGGTCGGCATGGCGAGTTCGATCTGTCCGTTTAATCTGGAAGAGGTGTGCAACACCACCATCGAGTTGATTAAAAATCCAAACCACGAGATTGGACTGACCTTGACGGCACCGGATTTCCCCGGCGGCGGACAGATCATCTACAACCCCGAGGAGATGGACAAAATCTACCGCACCGGGCGCGGTTCCTTCAAGGTGCGGGCGCGGTGGAACTATGACCGCAGCTGCAACTGCATCGAGATCACCCAGATTCCACCGACCACCACCACCGAGGCGATCATCGACAAGGTAGTGGATTTGATTAAAGCAAACAAGATCCGAGAGATTTCGGACATGCGCGACGAGACCGACTTGTCCGGTTTAAAGCTTGCCATCGACCTCAAGCGCGGCGCGGACCCGGATGCAGTCATGCAGAAACTCTACCGCTTCACCCCGCTGGAAGACAGCTTTTCCTGCAACTTTAACATCCTGATCGGCGGCGTGCCGCGGGTAATGGGCGTGCGGGAACTGCTGGAGGAGTGGATTGCCTTCCGTCAGCTGTGCGTCAAGCGCAGGGTATATTTTGACCTGAACAAGAAAAAGGAAAAGCTGCACCTGCTTTTGGGCTTAAAGAAGATTTTGTTGGACATCGACAAGGCCATTCGAATCATCCGAGAGACTGAATCGGAAGACGAGGTAGTGCCCAACCTGATGATTGCCTTCGGCATCGACGAGGTGCAGGCGGAGTATGTAGCGGAGATCAAGCTGCGCCACATCAACAAGGAGTACATCCTCAAGCGCACCGAGGAGACCGGCCAGCTGCAAGGCGAGATCGACGAGATGCAGTCGGTGCTGGATGACCCGAAGAAGATCAACCGCATCATCATCCAGGAACTGAAGGGCGTCATCAAAAACTATGCCCAGCCGCGCCGCAGCCTGCTGCTGATGCAGGACGAGGTCAAGAGCTTTGTGGAGGAAGAAAAGAAGGTGGACGCCTATGCGGTCAATCTTTTCTTTACCAAAGAAGGGTACTTTAAAAAGATCACGCCGCAGTCTTACCGCATGTCGAGCGACCAATATCTCAAAGAGGGCGACTCTGTCATCGAGCACATCGAGGGCACCAATGCGGATCATCTGCTCTTCTTTACCGACAAGGGGCAGGTGTACAAGGCGCGTGCCTGCGACTTTGAGGACACCAAGGCCAGCGTTTTGGGCGACTTTGTTGCAGCCAAATTGGGAATGGACGAAGGCGAGAGCGCCATTTATATGGCGGTGACCGCAAACTATCAGGGCTATATGCTGTTCTTCTTTGCAAACGGCAAGGTGGCAAAGGTCAACTTGAGCGCCTATGAGACCAAAACCAACCGCAAAAAGCTGCTCAACGCCTACAGTCAAAAGGAACCATTGGCAGCGGTGCTGTGCGTGCAGCAGGATATGGACATCCTGATGGAGGCATCCAACGGCCGCATGCTGATTTTGCCGACGGGGCTTTTGCAGGCCAAGGCGACCAAGGATCAGCAGGGTGTGCAGGTCATGAAGTTGACCAAAGGTTCGGTGGTTTCGGCGGCATCGGTCTATGAAGAAGGGATGCTGGAGGACGAGCACCGGTATGTGGCAAAGGCTTTGCCCTCGCGGGGAGATTTCTTAAAGGAGAAAGATCACCTGCCGGGACAGATGAAGATGGAATAACAAAAAGGGTGTCTCCGGGCAGGAGACGCCCTTTTTATTGGCGCCGAAAAGGCAAGAAAAACCCCCAGTTCAACTGGGGGTCAATAAAAAAC
>ENA-OYXB01000720-OYXB01000720.1-human-gut-metagenome-genome-assembly--contig:-NODE-720-length-14295-cov-5.904073_pt1 | contig 14295 bp, 18 predicted proteins | sample MGYA00244176_ERZ653409 | MGnify/ENA primary metagenome ERZ653409 (study PRJEB26926, sample SAMN06164912) | human gut metagenome | biome: ENVO:00009003; feature: ENVO:2100002; material: ENVO:00002003... | reverse complement strand
GGATTACAACTGGGAAATGTATATACAGCGTTTAGAGAGTACTACTTTGATTTTGGAATAGCGGGCGTTATTATTCTTCCATTTATTCATTCGGTGTTTTTTACGACTTTTTATCAAAAAATTAGTCAAAACAAAACAAACTGGAAGAAAAATGAATTTGATTTGCAGATAATTTTATATTCCTATTTATCGGTTGCATTAGTATACTATTCTATTGATGATAGATTGTTTCAGAGATTTTTGTCACGAGGAACTTTTAGAGAGTTGATCTTTCTAGTTCTTTTCGCGGTTTTACTGCCTAGAATTAGGATAAGCTTTGATGTTAAATAAGAGGTATAGGCATAATGGAAATAAAGAAAGCCGCTTTAATCAATGCGGCGGGAAAATATTCTAAAATCTTTCTATCGCTGATTGTAAATGCTGTATTGGCACGAATTTTATCAGCTGAAGATTATGGCGTGGTAGCTGTTATTACAGTCTTTTCTACTTTTTTTACAACTTTTTCAGACATGGGATTTGGCCCGGCAATCATCCAGAACAAAGATTTGACGGAGGATGATGTAAACAATATCTATTCTTTCACGGTATATATTTCTGTGGTACTAATGATATTGTTTGCGATTTGCGCATTCCCGATAGCATCGTTTTATGGTGATAAGGTATACATCCCTTTGGGACAAATGCTTAGTATTTCGCTTCTGTTTAATGCGTTGAATATGGTTCCAAATGGAATTTTGAATCGTGATAAAAAGTTTATCAGTATTGCGATTCGTACCGTTGTAGTATATGTAGGTGCAGCGGTTATTACCATTATTTTGGCATTTATGGGCCTGCGTTATTATGCGTTGGCAATTCAGGCAATTCTTACAGCACTGTTTACTTTTGTATGGAATTATGCTACAACCAGACCTAAATTTCATTTGCGTTTCAAAATGGAAAGCATCCAGAAGGTACTGAATTACTCTGGATACCAGTTTGCATTTAATCTTGTTAATTACTTTTCACGTAATCTGGATAATCTCTTGACGGGAAAGTTTATGGGAAGTGCGGAGCTTGGTTATTACAATAAGGCATATACATTGATGCTTTATCCAGTGAATAATCTGACAGGTGTTATTTCGCCTGTCCTTCATCCAATCCTTTCCGATTATCAAAAGCAACTCGATGTGATTTACAAGAAATATATGAAGATTGTACGTTTATTATCGTGCATCGGTCTATATGTCGCATCTGTTTGCTTTCTTGCGGCGGACGAACTTATTACTATTCTGTACGGACCGAACTGGGGAAAATCTGTTGTTTGTTTCCAGCTTCTTGCGATTGCAATTATTCCGCAGATGATCAATTCAAGTGCGGGTTCGATTTTCCAGGCAATTGGTAACACAAAGTTGCTGTTTGCAAATAGTTGCATCAATACGGGTATTACAGTTGTTGCAATTATGGTTGGTGTCTTTGGCGGTAAAAATATTCAGACACTCTCCATGTGTGTTGCAATTGCGTATTTATGCCATTTCGCCACAGCATTTACAATGCTCATAAAAATGGGATTCAAATATAAAATGGGCGGATTTGTAAAAGAACTGATTCCGGAATTATTTATCTTGATTGTAATGTTAGTAGCGGTTAAACTATATCCTCTTCATATTACAGGTACTATTTTTTCTGCTATGGTAAAATGTTTATATCTTGGAATTGTTTATGTTGCGGCACTCTTTGTGAGTAAAGAATACAAACTGTTTGTGTCGCTGCTCAAACGATAAGGAGGGGTTATATTGACAAGAAAAATAAGAAATTCAAATGTTGAACTGCTTAGAATAATAACTATGCTTTTCATCATTATGCATCATTGTGTCATTAACGGATACGGGCTTCAGGAACAGCTAAAAAGCGGAATTTTGAATGGGGGGGGCAGCGTATTCCTGTGCTTCCTGAATGCAATAGTTGTAATCGGAGTTAATGTTTTTTTTCTGATAAGTGGATATTATGGAATCAACTTTTCACTGAAAAAATTATGCACCTTGGTTTTTAACTTATATTTTTATGCAGACATTCTTACATTGATTGCAGTAGCCGTAGGAATGGAGCATATAGGTTTCGCAACAATAAAGTTGTTGATATTGCCATTTTATAAGTACTGGTTTATTATAGTTTACATTTTGCTTTTTATTCTTAGTCCGATATTGAATGCAGGAATTGAATCGTTGAATAGAGTTCAATCTGTTTTTTTGACGGTATTTTTTACAGCGTTCTTTTGTTGCCTCGGATTTGTAAGTGAGGCTACGTTTATTAGTTTGAATGATGGATATTCGCTGATGTTTGCAATGTACTTATATTTTCTTGGGCGAATGATGAACAAATGGAAGTTGCTAAAGAGAAGTCAAGGAAAACAAGTATTTTACTGGATTGCTTCGTCGATGATTACTGTGGTAGGCTGTGCTGTTTTGATTTATTTGAAGAAAAGTCAGTTTGCATGGAAAATGTTTTCTTACAATCAACTGTTTGTTGTATTAGCGGCGGTTAATTTTGTTTGGATTTTTCTTAACTTGCCCGAAAAAGGTGATGGTGGAAAATGCCAGCGAATAGCAAAACATATTTTGCCAATCTATTATATCCATACCTGCACAGTGTTTTCGTATTACAGAAATCTTCCGCTAAAGTGGGTTTCGATAAATCTTGAATTCGCTTTACAAATCCCGGCTTTGATTGTATATGCAATTTTGATTTTTGCTATGTGTGCTTCAATAGATGAATTGAAAATGAAAATGATAGGAAAAGTTGAAAGCAAGAGTGTAAATAAAATGGTAAGCAATATAAGAAGAATGGCTTTGTACATAAAAACTGAAGGAGAGATTATGAACACAACATTACTTATCATGGCGGCCGGTATCGGCAGCCGATTTGGAACAGGAATAAAACAGTTGGAGCTGGTCGATGATACAAACCATATCATTATGGACTACTCGATCCACGATGCGATTGAAGCTGGTTTCAACCATGTGGTATTTATCATCCGTAAGGATATTGAGAAAGAGTTCAAAGAGGTCATCGGCGATCGCATTGCATCTATTTGCTCCGCTCACAATGTAACTGTGGACTATGCTTTCCAGGATATCAACGATATTCCGGGAGAACTTCCGGAAGGCCGTACAAAACCTTGGGGAACCGGTCAGGCCGTGCTTGCAGCGAAGGACGTAATTAAAACTCCGTTCATCGTCATTAACGCAGACGATTACTATGGCAAGGAAGGCTTTAAAGCTGTTCATGAGTATCTAGTGAATGGCGGAAAGTCCTGTATGGCTGGTTTTGTGCTGAAGAACACGCTGTCTGATAACGGTGGCGTGACTCGTGGCATTTGCAAGATGGACGAGAATGGAAACTTGACTGAGGTTGTGGAAACCAAGAACATCGTAAAGACCACAGCTGGAGCAGAGGCAGACGGTGTGGTTGTTGATGTGAATTCTCTGGTATCCATGAATATGTGGGGCTTGACTCCTGATTTCCTAGACGTGCTGGAGGAGGGATTCAATGAGTTCTTCGAGAAAGAAGTACCGGGTAATCCGTTGAAAGCGGAGTATCTGATTCCTATCTTCATCGGTGAGCTGCTGGAGCAGGGCAAGATGTCTGTGAAGGTTCTGAAGACCAACGACACCTGGTACGGCATGACCTACCATGAGGATGTCGCAGCAGTAAAGGACAGCTTCAAGAAGATGCTGGAGAACGGCGTATACAAGGCTGATTTATTTGCAGACTTGTGATATAATGGGAGCTGTAGCTCCCTACGTTGCTCGAATAATATCACACACCTCTCCGTGGTGAGCAGCAGGCAACGATCTATTATGATCGGCGAAGATGTGAAGAAGAGAAAATGCCATAATAAGGAATGCAAAAATGTCAAAACAGGGAGAAGAATATGAACGTTTTGTTCAGGATGTGTATAGAGTATTAAACGCGAATGACGGCTTGAGCGATGTTGTGGTACAGCATAATGTGAAATTGAAAGGAATTAGTCGAGAGCATCAAATTGATGTTTATTGGCAATTTTCATATGGAACAGTAACATATAGAGTAGCTGTGGAGTGCAAGGACTACAAAAATCCTGTGACGGCAGAGAAGATAGAAGCATTCCGATCCACATTATTAGATATCGGAAATATTCAGGGGATTTTTGCATCAAGAAATGGGTTCCAATCCGGCGCACAGCAAGTGGCAAAAGCATACGGAATACAACTAATGCAAATTCGTGAGCCATTGGCTAGTGATTGGAATGGCTATATCAAAGACATATACATTAATTATGTATTTCGGAGTATTTTGAATGTCCATCCAATAATTCTTGTGGATTTGGATTGGGTAGAAAAGAATAAAATTGATAAAGACAAAGTATCAGGATTCCGTAGCGAACCCAAAGAAACTTTTGTTGTTATAAATAAAGGTACGCTGAGTGAATGTAAAACATCTTTTGCTGAACTTATAAATAAACTCCCATGTGATAAAGAAGGGAAAAATAAAATACTTGTCGAAAAATATGACGATGCTTACCTTGAGTATAAAGACATTTCTATGAAGATTAAGGGCATCAAGTTTGAATACGATGTTCAATTCAGCTATGAACAGCAGCATATTGATGCAATGGATATGGCAAAGGCAGTGGTAAACAATGTCATTACAGGAAAATCACTACTAATCAATATTCGCAATATGGTGAGTGATTTTGGAGGCAAAAAAACTGAAATCGAGGTGAGAGAATGAGTAATCTTGGGCTGTATCAATGGTTCACTACTACAGCTAAAAAAGTTGGTGGTCCAGCTAAACTTATAGGGATGTTTATAAGTGGTGGCGCAATCATAGGAGGCGCAGTGGGAAGCGTGATTACCAATAAATATAGAGACATCAAGGATAAAAAAGAACTGAAAACTCTGGGAACATATTCTGTGACAAAAGATGCAGAAATCAAGAAGATAAAACTTGTTTTGAAAACCGGTGATCAGGTTACTGTTCTTGCAGCGGATGATGATTCTATTTTGATTATTAAAAATGGAGATAAGAACAATCCTTATTTCGTGTCTGTCGACTTTTTGATAGAGTGCTCGGATTATAAGATGTGAGCACATTGCCCTCACTCCGACACACTACCACACTTAAACTACTAAAAAAGGAAAGAGGTTATCACCCATGCCCAGAACGAAAGGCAGCAAAAACCGTCCTAAAACCAATAACGACTACGCATCCCAGATCGCAGAGAAGCAGGAGACTATTGCGTCCCTGAATACTGAGATCACATCCATTCAGAAAGCGATTGAAGAGCAGAAGAACACACTGAAAGAGAAGAAAGCTGCTCTTAAGAAGGCCGAAAAAGAAGTGGCATCCCTAGAAGCGAAGAAGGCAAAGGCAGATGCTAAGGCCGCTGAAGAAGCTAAGAAGGTTGAAGCCGAGAGTGTGGTTAAGAAACTGCTGGCAAGCGGCATGAGTGCGGACGAGATTCTGGAAAAGCTGAAATAAAATAACCCAAGAAAAAATAAATGCCGTGTGGACAAGCTGAACTCCAGGAGTTCACACGGTAATTTTTGAAGGTTGTCATATAGTTTATAACGAAAATAAAAGAAGAACAAAATTTAAATAAATGGAGCGTGAGAAAAATGAATTTATCAAAAATACATCATATTGCAATTATCGTATCTGACTATGAAGCCGCCAAAGATTTCTATGTGAATAAGCTGGGCTTTTCCGTCATCAGGGAAAACTATCGCCAGGAGCGCAAGGACTGGAAGCTGGATCTGCGTGTCAATGAACACACGGAGCTAGAAATTTTCGCTGAGGAAAACCCACCGAAACGTGTAAACCGCCCGGAGGCCTGTGGCTTACGTCACCTTGCGTTCTGCGTTGATAGCGTGGAGCAGACGGTGAAAGAGTTGAGAGAATTAGGTATAGAATGTGAGCCGATTCGAGTTGATGACTATACCGGCAAGAAGATGACATTCTTCCATGACCCAGATGAACTGCCACTGGAGTTGCATGAATAAGGGAGTGTGTACAAATGATATTTCGTAAGGCAGAAAAAGAAGATTTCGACAAAATAAGATATCTATACTGGAGCTTGATCGATCAGGAGCAGGATGACCCGTCATTTCCACATTGGAAGAAAGGTATCCATCCATCCGATGAAATGATACAGGACAGTATTGATAATGGAGATCTGTATGTGTTGGCAGATGGTAGTGATATTGCAGCGTGTGTGATAGCGAATAGCGAAAAGGTCAAAGGTTACGCAGATGTGCCGTGGCAGATTGATTCGGATGAGGTTATTGTTCTTCATGTTCTGGCAGTTCATCCGGATCATCGTGGAAAAGGACTGGCGCAGAGATTAGTAGAGAATGTGATTGAACTGGAGAGGGTAGCTGGTAAGAAAGCATTGCGGCTTGATGTGATCGAGAACAATACAACTGCCGAAAAGCTGTATCGGAAACTGGGATTTCGATATATCCAGACCAAGACACTCTATTATGATGTGGTAGGTGAGATGACATTCAAATTGTATGAACTGGTGCTGTGAGCTATGGGAAAGAAAAGAGCGTATAAATCTCGGAAGTCCGGTGGAGGTCGGAAGAAGTTGAAGCCGAAGTATGATGCGGGGAAGAATCTGAAAGAGCAGGTGGAAAGTGCTGTGGCGCTTTATAATTCTGAGATGTCCTTGCAGGCCATCGGCGATGCTCTAGCCCTTAACTCCATCAAGGTACGGAAGCTGCTCATCACAGCCGGTGTGTATGAATCGGAGATGGCGGAGAAAGTAAATAATACTTTTGAAGAATATAGAGAAACACAAGACTACAAAACCGCCATCCTGTCGACCGCAAACACGCTGAAACTTTCCAAAGCTTCCGTTACCTCATATCTTCCATATAAAAAAGGCGTATACTATCCAAGCACAGAAAAAGAAAAAATCAGTGTCGGAGCAGAGCGGCAGCGGAGATACAGAGCAATGAAGCGGTGGAGGGCTAATCCGACAGAAGAAAACTTCTGGGGAGTGGTTGTGGCTTATGCTGGAGTAAAATTTAAAACCTACTCCGGTTTGCCATTCTCTTACGAAATTAAAAAAGGCAGGAACGGCGAGTACACGAAAGAACTGTGGATTGACAGGCGGGAGAAGAGTAAAAGTCTGGCGTGGAGTTCAGTGCTGCTGGCGCTGAAAAATATAAAAGGAAAAGTGGTGGACAGACCAAAAGCTCTGGGTGACATCCGGGGCGTGACCTACATCTACGGAATGTTCTATCGGTTCGGCTTGATCGATGTGCCGGATGAAGTGAAGGAGAAGATGGGACATCCGAAAAACCGCAAAAAATATGTTGCTATGTGCAAAAGTCTACGGTAATATGTGCCGTAACTGAGGATGTGAATCTCAGTTGGGAAGGATGGTAGCATTATAGAAAAATTGAAGGAGATGCTGGAGGAGTATTTGAAGAAAACGAAACCAGAGTATTATCCACCAGTGGAGAATCTGCTGGATCTGATCTACGAACATTATACAGAGAACAACCCAGTAGAGAAAAACACAGTTGCCGGGAAAGCCGCAAAGACCAAGGAAAAAGAACTGGAAGAGTGGCTGCGAGGACTGGAAGGAATGGATAGGCTCGTAGATGATTACGTCGGAGAAAAGATTCCACTCTGGGAGAAGATCATGGACCGGCAGGGAACGGTGTGCTGTGCATGGGAGAAGACCGCTTTTGAGGAAGGTCTGAAAGTCGGGATACGACTCATGATAGAAGTGCATAGTTTGTGACGGAAATAAAATGAACTCCTAGAGTTCAAAAAAGCCCTCGCTTGTTACGGCGAGGGCGTGTGTTCTTATTCTTCGGTTTTTTCAGCTTTTTTCTTTTTAGGTGCAATTTTGTGGCCGGAGTAGATTGCCATGCCCATGCAGACCAGAGTGCCACAAGCGAAATACTTGTGAGCCTGCATCAGTTTCTTGCAGCCTGTGTAGAAGCATCCTGCCATACAGGCAAGTGCACCGAGTGACCAATATTTATGTGCTTTCATTTTGTGTGTCCTCCTATTCGTTATCTTCTGCTCGTATTCTGAGCAGTTCTTCTATTTCATGGTTATTTGCCTGCCGGACTGCTGGTTTCTCTTTATAGGTCTGTGCACCGCAGTCTGGGCAGCGGTCAGGTAGTTCCTCAGCAGAGAAGCAGTAGCGGCAAGCATCGCAAAAATAATAACTCAATTCATGTTCACCTCTAGAATATCCTCAAACGGAATGATGGTCGGCAGTTCCTTGCCGATGGTGTTCGTTACGCCTGTGTAAATCCTCAGTTCCTTATTTATTGCATCCACAGAATCAACTCTGCCGGGAAGGTCTTCATAGTACCCATCCGTAAAATACTTTACCTTCACCAGCTGATTCTTCCGTAGCTGACCTATTTTATTCCCCAACAGTTCTTTCTGCTCCTCAGACAGCTCTATCTGTTTGCCTTTCAGATGGTCTTTCCCCTCGGAAGCAATCTCATCCTCATAACCGCGCAGAGCGGCAAAAGGGGAGAAGATTTTGGCACGGTTTGATATGCTCATCCGTGGCTTAATGGGTTCTGGTCGGGAGAGGGGAAGAAGGTCAGCATACTTATACTGGACTGCTTTGCCTTCCGGTGTGTTCTTGTAGTTCATCACACCAGCCCTTTAACAAACTTCACAGCACCAGCAATCTCCTCTGCATTCGGATGTCCTTTGGCGATGCCGCCGACCAGCTTGAACGGACCGAAGGTGTCAAAGCCGAAGCAGCCGTAGGAGCCGAGAACTGTAGAGCCGCTCTGCTGGATTGCTTCCGTGATTTTCTTTGTATAGCTGTCACGCTTTGCACCGTAAGTATAGAGCAGCGCGGTTTTCTTCCCAGTAGGAAGATTCTTATCTACAAATGCCATCACTCGCTTCTCAAACTGTGAGAAGTAGATGCCCGAAGCAAAGATGATGAGATTGTAGGGCGTGAGATCAGCGGTGTCAGTCTTAGTGACATCAATCAAAGTGGTATCAGGTGTAGTAACAGCATCGATCAGCTTCTTCGTATTGCCGTGATGCTCAGAATAATATACGATTGCAGTTTTCATGTCGTTCTCCTTTACTTGGCCTTGTGGCCGCCTATTTGCTGATTTCTTTCTCTCATCGTTGCACCATTCAGATAGTTGGTTCCTTTTAGTACGGCGTTCTTGCCGAACTTCTTCTTGAGACCCAGCATCGCATTCTGCAGCTTTTTCTCTTTTTCCAACTTGGTTGTGTCCGTGAATAGGTCAACTTGGAAGAATCCCTCATCTTTGACCACACGGTTGGCGACTATTGTGATCCGTCTTACCGTCAGTGTTTTATTGGCTATTCTCTCGAACAACTCAGTTGTGGCAGAGATCAGGATACTGCCGAGATTGGTCGGATTATCCAGCTTCGTGCTGCCGTGAGCACCCTTCGGAACGGTGCGGCCGTAGTGGTCGATGTGTACCGGACCTCTGTACTTGCCGCTGTCACAGTTTTCCCGGTCATAGCCCACATCCAGTGTCAAACTATCCGTTACCAGTCCTTTATCTGTCAGCTGGAGTACCAGGCTGTCTGCCATCTCCATGACAATGATTCTGGCTTTGTCATATGGGTAAGGGCAGGAGAGCACCTGTCCCTCGGAGATGCTGTTGCTGCTGGGTTTGTATGCCTTGATTTCTTTCATGCCGCAGGGTTCCAGCCCCCAAGCATGGTCGATCAGGAGTTCTGCATCAACACCGAATTCCTTATATAAGATATCCTGATTGACGGTGCTGAAATAGGCCAGCTCACCCATCGTATGGATGCCGTGCTTTTCTAGCCGCTTGACTGTGCCGGGACCGGTCATCCAGAAGTCTGTGAGAGGCTTGTGATCCCAGAGGAGATAACGGAAACTCTCTTCATCCAGCTCAGCGATGCGGACTCCGTCCTTGTCAGGCGCAGCGTGTTTGGCAGTGATGTCCATTGCCAGCTTCGCCAAGTAGAGATTAGTTCCGATCCCGGCGGTGGCAGTGATGCCGGTCGTATAAAGCACTTCCCGGATCATTGTCATGGCAAGGTCGTGTGCGGTCATATTATAGTGGGATAGGTACGAGGTGGCATCGATAAAAACCTCGTCGATAGAATATACCACGATGTCCTCTGGTGCAATGTATTTCAGATAGATGCCGTAAATCTGCCGCGATACCTTTTCATAGTATGCCATCCGGGGCGGTGCAACAAGGTAAGAGAGTTCGAGTGACGGGTCGGCGGCAAGGGATAAGGAATCATAGGAGGCAGAGGAGAAGGATGGTTTACCGTCCTTATACACAGCCTTTCTTAGTCGTACCGCTTCCCTTAACCGGTTTGCATTGACCTCCTTGACCTTCTGCACGACTTCAAACAGTCTGGCGCGACCCGGAATGCCATAGGCTTTCAGGGAAGGAGACACAGCGAGACAAATAGTTTTCTCGGTGCGGGAGGAATCTGCCACGACCAGATTTGTGGTAAGTGGGTCGAGGTGGCGGGCGGCGCATTCCGCACTCGCGTAATAGCTTTTAAGATCTATCGCAAGATAAGTGCGTTGCATCGTGTAATTTCCTCCTCTCTATGTGCTCGTGTTATTTTCCAGTCCTTTCCACAAACCACCGGCCTAACCGACCGTTGAAGCGTGGATCAAGGCGCTCAAAGAACAGGTGCTTTTCCTGCCCCTGGATGAGTACAGTAAAACAGTCACCGGAATAACTGTTGTCAGCAGTCCCAGCGGGGCGGAAGTCGCGCACTGTTTCGATTGGGAAAGTACGTCCATCCGACCAGGTGATCGATGTCGGCTGCATATAGCCTGTAGAATCAAAGTCGGAGGATACCTTTACATAGACTCGTTCTTTTGTCATAAGCAGTCACCTCCATGTTTAATCGTAGCTTTTAGAGCAATTCTTCATGGAATCCTTCAGAAAGTTGCTCTTAAGCTCCGGCACAGCAGGAAGCTGGTACCCTTTTGCGGTAAGAATGTTCAGTTTAAAATCAACAAAGTTTTTTTCGATTCCAGCCATCTGTGCGATTTCCTCAAGGGTGGCGAATCCCGTATGCGTGTATTGAAAGTCCTGCAGAAGCTCGTGGTATTTCAAGGCACGGTATGTGCTGGAGCAGTGGGTTGGCAGAGAAGCCTCCATCTGAAGCCTGTCAGCGTTAAATTCATAGAAGCCGATTGGTTTCAGCACATCATCATCTGACAACAGCAGTTCAGCAGCAAACGTATTCGCTCTGCGTTCTGCTTTTGCGTTGCTGAGACTATAAAAATATGTATCCTGGAAAGCCTGACCGGATGCCGCATGTTTCCGGTCAAAGATAGCGTGCCCAAGTTCGTGAGCCAGTGCGGATCTGCGTTGTTGCTTTGAGCAGTTTGGATTGATGCCGATGTACTCACAATTTAGAAGTACAGTGTAAAATCCAAGGAGCTCTTCGCAGAACCGGATGTCTTTAATTTTAATGGCGCGCTGGGCAATGATAGCTTCCGGGTCATTGCTCTTGTATCGGCGGCTTACAGCGTCGGCGGCGGTAATAGCAAAGTTGTCCAACAGCGACTCCTTTCCTCTGTAAGTCGATTACAGATATTTTTTAGGAGTAAACTTTTTTGCCTCTTCTTTTGCATCAAGGAAGAGGGCTTCCATTTCCTTAATGAAATTAGCCTGATCTTCTTCGGACAGCTCGCCGCCTGCAAAAAGGGCAGAGGTCTGTTCTTTTATTTTCTTTGCCTGCGCTACACCGCGGGAGCCATACTTCTTACGGACGTCAGCGTAGAATTGGTCATCGCTGAGTTCCTTCTGGAAGGTGGCATCATCCATAAAGTAGTCGGTCATGACACCAAGAGCAGCGGCAATCTTCTGGATTGCGTCCACGCTTGGTTCGCGCTCGCCGGCTTCGATATAGCGGATGGCACGATCAGACATGGATGCTCGTCTGGAGAGTTCGGCCATGCTCATACCTTGTGCGGTTCGCAGAGCTTTGATCTTTTCGCCGTTGGTCGCAGTCGGTGTAAGCGCGGTGGCTGCTTCAGCCCGGACATCCTGTGTGTCTAGTAAGTTCGTATCTTTTTTCATGTCATGCCTCCATGTGGGATATTTTGCTGTTTCTTGCCGGAAGGGAAAGTTGCCGGTGAGAAGCAGCAATTTTTTTTGTAAAGCCTACTTGACAAGGAACAACTGTTCCCATATACTAAGAACAACAGTTCGTGAACTTCTGTTCCTATAATACAATAAGAAGTTGTAGAAGTCAATAGGGAAATGAACTTCTGTTCCTTTTTATTATGGTATGGGATGTAACTGTGGCTGTAACATGGACTTAGCATAACGCAACTTCGAGTTAAGAAACGCAATAAAAGCAACAAAATAAAATTGTTGCGTAATATTGACAAGTATGCAATACGGTGATACTATATAAACAGAGGAGGTGTGACACCGATGGGAAGAAAGAAGATAACGAATCTTTTTCCTGATTACATTCGGACGGGAAAGGCTGACCTGGAAGTGCTGAGTCAGTTGGTTCTGAGTGCAAAGGGAGTACGATCGATGAATGACTTTGCGAATGAGTGCGGGGTAAACACATCGACGATTTCCCGTATTATCAATATGAAGAACACAACGGCTTGTTCTGATGAGGTGCTGGTGGCGATATCAAAGGCTGCAGATCCGAACAGTGGGGTCACACTGGAGAAACTGTTGGCGGCCAACGGAATGGTGAAACTTGTTCCTGCTGGAACAGAAGGAGCCGTTGTATCTCCATCTCAGATTGTTTTTGGATTGGCGGATATCGCAGAAGAGCAGAATATTGAGACAGATCCCAATTCATCAAATATGTTCTTACGGAATGCAGCGAAGACGCTTACCGGATATATGTTAGAGCAAAATTACAGGGAAACGCTGCAGAACGCATTCCTTATGAATGGCTATTTTGTAGAACTGGTTTCCTACGAAAATATGATCTGGCCAAGGACCAAACAGTACAGATCTGATTTTGCAATTCGGACAAATGCTCTTTTGGAAGAAGGCATTGATACATGGCTGTTTGAGTGCAAGTCTTATACGGCAGGAATCGGCAGAGGTACGATTAGCAAGATGAATCAGCTGTTTGCGATGGCATATATGGAAAGCCCTCGTAAGCTCGGCATTAAGGTTTCGGTAGTAGTAAATCATGTAGCTATGATTGAACAGGCGCGGGAGTATTATGCTGGATGCAGGATTAGAGATTATTTCTCTTTTATTCTGATTGATCCAGTGAACCGATGTGTGAAAGATGAATTTTGTATTCCGCGAATTGATGGAACAGAAAAGTCAGTGTTTAAGGTACAAGATGGGAGATGAGGATATTGATTTCAAAATGTGGAATTTATACGTCGCAAGGAAAGAGGGTGCTCCTTGCAACCCGTGCAGTTGTAAATGGCCGTAAGGCTGTTGCCTATGTGAAGAACGGGCAATTGCAGGGGTATGAGTACCTCGATGATTTTAATGAACAATGCTATTCAGGTCCATACATGACCTTTGAAGATAAAAAGGAACAGCTCAGGATGTGACTGCTCCCTGTAACCGCTTGACTCACCGCAGGACGTGTGAGCCAGCCTGATTGAATTTACACCTGCCTGCAGGTGCTGCCCGGATATGCTGGAAAGCGTAGTGTGCGTGGTAAGCCGAGGTAGACTTTAGACGATCTTAGTTTAGGTTGTCTTGGGTCTGCCTCGGCTTTTTTGTTATCTGAGTTTACAAGAGCGATGCCGTGAGCATCTTTACATTACGCAGACGTCTAAAAAATATGAAATACTGGGTTATTACTTAGTAGTGGAAATCCGGCTTAGTGGGAGAAAGGGTGAAGTTCCAAGGAGATTCTGATGATAAATAGAACATATGCAGTATGCACAAAAAAACGACTTGATTCTGAACTATATGACAAAATTTTCCAGAGCCTATTTACGGACGGAATTATATCTGATATAATTAAATTTACCACAAATTGTGGAAAAGTTTGATTGTATAAATATATCGAAATCGTAGTCATATAGGAGGTGTACTCAGAAAGATAGTTGATTGATGCCACAACACTCACCAGATAATTGGGTGAGCGAAAGGCGTACAAAGATTACATATTTAGTAAAATTAATTATTTATTTACTGTTGAATTGGCGGCATAGCGCCGCAGGAAAATCTATTACTATAGTTTGAATTAAATAGTTTAAATTAATTTTTACTAATTTGTTGGGTCGAAGTGCGCTTGTTTTGAGGTTGAAAAGTAACTATCAATCTGGTACATGCCGGTATATAT
>ENA-OYXB01000708-OYXB01000708.1-human-gut-metagenome-genome-assembly--contig:-NODE-708-length-14412-cov-13.397437_pt1 | contig 14412 bp, 11 predicted proteins | sample MGYA00244176_ERZ653409 | MGnify/ENA primary metagenome ERZ653409 (study PRJEB26926, sample SAMN06164912) | human gut metagenome | biome: ENVO:00009003; feature: ENVO:2100002; material: ENVO:00002003... | reverse complement strand
CATTCTTTGGAGAATATCCTGTTAATGTAAAATGGATTGCCAGCCGGCTCAAAGGAGTGGCTCATGTACTTGTTCAAAAAGATGAATGGTTGAATACAAGGTTACGACGCGAATGCAGTGATAAAAACGAGTACTATGGAGCAGTTGGTATATATTACCCTAACCAGGCCGTAGGACATAAGAGATTTCTTTATCGCGCCTATGAAGGCAGTGATGATATTTTGATGGAGAGGGTTATACGAAGCGTTATTCAGTATAGCAACTCTCAGTTGGTGGATACACTTTACACTTGGTCTGGAGTTAACAATGCTTTATTACGCGACAGATACAGCCGCCAGAAAGAAGAACGGCTTGCTGCAGAGTTGGAGAAAGCAAAGGCGCTTAATGACGCGGATGAACTAATCGCATATTTCGATGACGATATTAAAAAACTTCAACAGCAGGTGGAGCAACTAACAAAAGCGAATGATGCCTTATCCTATGAAAATCAAGGGTTAAAAGCAAAGCTTGACTCGACAGAAGATGTTGCAGTTATCTATCTCGGTGTTGAGGACGAGTTTTTCCCGGGAGAAATCAAGGAAATGATCTTAGAAGCTGTTGCCGAAAAGCTGAAAAACACAGCGCCTAAATCGAGGAGGCATGATGTGCTGTCGGACATCATCCAAAAAAATGGGTTTGAAGGAACAGCTGAAAAACGAGCAAATTCAGTAAAGATTCTTCTTAAAGACTATAGGACGATGAGCGGAACTTTACGACAAGCGTTAATGGATCTGGGATTTACCATTACTGAAGATGGCAAACATTATCGGCTTACTTACTACGGAGATGGCAGATACAAAACCACGGTTTCTAAAACTGCAAGTGACCACAGAGAGGGCAAAAATATTGCATCGGCAATCATAAAAAATATGTTCTAAACTCTGGTCTGCCGAGAGCATAGAATTATCACAGCCGCTCCATCGCAAGTGGTCAACGGCTTAGGCTTTTTGAGGACAGTTGCGGCAACATCGTTAATATGTGCCTTTTTATCAACCCCATTGTCCCAAGGCAAGATGTAATACCGCTTCGCATTGCCATCCTGCCCCCAATATGCTAAAATATCCTCCAAGGGAGGTGGCATCCATGCTTGATTTCAGTCGCCTGGAGCAATACCGGGAGAACAACCGCATAGAGGCCAAAAAGGCCCTGGGCGGTCTGCCCAAGAGCATTTGGGAGACCTACTCCGCCTTCGCTAACACGCTGGGCGGCATCATCCTGCTGGGCGTTATCGAGACAGCGGACAAGACCTTCGATTCCGTAGATCTGTCCGATCCCGACGGCTTGATCCGTGAATTTTGGCACATCATCAATGATCCCATGAAAGTCAGTGTCAATATCCTGGCCGAAAAAGATGTGTATGTGGAAGAGGTTGGCGGCGATCACATCGTCGTTATCAAAGTCCCCCGTGCGGATCGGGCCTACAAGCCCGTGTATGTTGACAATGACACCCGCAACACCTATCGCCGAAGCGGCGAGGGTGATTACCGCTGTACACACGAGGAGTATCAGGCCATGGTGCGGGATGCGGCTGTCCGGTCGCCGGATATGCACTTGGTGCGCAGCATGGGACTTGAAGCCCTCAACTCCGAGAGTGTGCGCAGCTTCCGGCAAAGGATGAAGCTGTACCGCCCCAGACACATGTGGGAGAGCTTGGACGACACAGCATTCCTGCAAAAAATTGATGCTATAGGCGATGACGGCGGCTTACTGCACCCGACTTTCGCCGGACTGCTGATGTTCGGCAATCACCAAGACATTCTCTGCGAATACCCTAATTATGCCATAACCTACCGTGAGCAGCTTGATACGAAAGGCAACTGGGAAGAAACCCCTTGGAGCGGCAATGTCTATAAATTCTACTACTGGGCGTACAACAAGCTGCAACAGAACGCGAAAAAGCCCGCCCGTCAAGCTCTGCGTGAAGTGCTGGCCAACTGCCTTGTTAATGCGGATTATCATGGCAGTGGCGGCATCATCGTCAGCAAGGGCTATCAGGAGATCACCCTCTCCAACCCCGGCAGCTTCCGTGTGCCTCTTGACACTGCCAAAAGCGGCGGCGTGTCCGACCCGCGAAACACCGCAATGGCCCGGATGTTCCGCTTCGTGGATGTAGGCGAATACACCGGCGGCGGCATCCCCAATCTGTACCGTATTTGGAAATCCGAAGGCTGGCCGGAGCCGGTTTTCTCGGAGAGCTGCTCGCCGGATCGCGTCTCGCTTACGCTGTATATGACAGGCCACAGCGGCGCAGAAAATGCAGCCGCCGGAAAGCAAGTCCCCCTGAGCGCATTATCCCAGCGCCAACTGCTGATCGACTATCTCACAGATCACCCCACCAGCGATCTGTTTGCACTCTCCAAATCCCTGGGCACCAGCTTGAGCCGCACGGAATCCCTCTTACAGCAGCTTGCCGATGAAGGTATCGTCGTCGTGGAGGCAGGCCAAGGAAATCGACTGTATAAGCTGAAAGCGTAAGGCAGCTCAAATCCTGCGCCGCAATAGACAAAGAATAAGAAAAATCCCTCTGAAATCAATGATTTCAGAGGGATTTTGGTCCGAGTGAGGTGACTTGAACACCCAACCTCGACATCCCAAATGTCGCGCCCTACCAGTTGAGCCACACCCGGATATTCAATTTCTGCCATGATACCACGGCGAACGGTAAAAATAAAGTTTTTTCTGTCTGTGGTCATTTATGTGGTCAAAGCCGCTTTTATGCCGCTTTCAGCAACCAGGGAAAAACCCGCTATCGCCCGTGCCGCAAGGCTTTGCGGGCTTTTGTCCAAGCCGCGCATGGATAGGGTCTACGCACTCCCAAACCACCCGCGCTACCAGCTTCGCTATACCCGGATATTCAGCTTCTGCCATTATACCACGGCGAGGGGAGAAAAGCAAAGCTTTTTCTCGCTGCGGTCATTTATGTGCACAATACATATTGGACAAGTGAATAAAAAAGCTATGAGGGATATGGTCTCATGTGATAAAGCTGAGCTGCCGCACCAGCTTATCCGGAAACGAGACCATATCCCTCATAGCCAAGAGAATAACACGGGACATGGCATCTCGGCGATCCCTGATGAAGAACACGGGGAATTACGGCTTCGGGTTCGCCAGCCTGTTTATCCCGATTATTTTACGTTCAGGGCGGCCTTCAGCTGGTCCACCCGGTCGGTGCGCTCCCAGGTAACGCCCAGGTCCTCCCGGCCCATGTGTCCGTAGGCCGCCAGCTGGCGATAGATGGGACGGCGCAGATCCAGGTCCCGGATGATGGCGGTGGGCCGCAGGTCAAACACCTGCTCCACGGCCTGCTCCAGAGCCTCGTCGGACACCACGCCGGTGCCGAAGGTTTCCACCAGCACGCTGACGGGCCGGGCCACGCCGATGGCGTAGGCCAGCTGCACCTGGCAGCGGCGGGCAAGGCCGGCGGCCACCACGTTCTTGGCCACCCAGCGGGCGGCGTAGGCGGCGGACCGGTCCACCTTGGTGGGGTCCTTGCCGGAGAAGGCGCCGCCGCCGTGGGGGGCGCTGCCGCCGTATGTATCCACGATGATCTTCCGGCCGGTGAGGCCGCTGTCGGCCTGGGGGCCGCCGATGACGAAGCGGCCGGTGGGGTTCACATAGAACTTGGTATTCTCGTCCAGCAGCTCCGCGGGCACGGTGGGCTTGATGACCAGCTCGATCATATCCCGGCGGATCTGGTCCAGGGTAGCCTCGGCGGCATGCTGGGTGGAGACCACCACGGTGTCCACCCGAACGGGAGTGCCGTTTTCGTTATACTCCACGGTGACCTGGGTTTTGCCGTCAGGGCGCAGATAGTCCACCAGGCCCTGCTTGCGGACCTGGGTCAGGCGCATGGCCATCTTCTGGGCCAGGGAAATGGCCAGGGGCATCAGCTCCGGGGTCTCGTCGCAGGCGTAGCCGAACATCATGCCCTGGTCGCCGGCGCCGTTGTCCAGCTGGCTGTCGGCGGCCTCCTTGGCCTCCAGGCTCTTGTCCACGCCCAGGGCAATATCGCCGGACTGCTCGTCGATGTTGGTGATCACGGCGCAGGTATGGCCGTCGAAGCCATACTTGGCCCGGTCATAGCCAATGTCCAGCACCACCTGCCGCGCAATTTTGGGGATGTCCACATAGCAGTTGGTGGTGATCTCGCCCATGATGTGGATCAGCCCCGTGGAGGCGCAGGTCTCGCAGGCCACGCGGCCATTGGGATCCTTCTCCAGAATGGCGTCCAGAACGGCGTCGCTGATCTGGTCGCAGATCTTGTCGGGATGCCCCTCGGTAACGGATTCGGAGGTAAACAGTCGTCTTGCCATGATTTTCGTGCTCCTTTATGAATAGATTTTTCAGAATCCCCCACCGACCCGGAGCATGAAAAAACACGCTCCGCCATTCGACGGATCGTGCGTGAAAATTGCTCCTCATCTGTCGAAGGACGAACGCGGGGATATCACTTCCGCGCTCAGCATACGTCGGATTTGGCACCTTGCCTTGCAGGTTGCCGTGGTTTCATCGGGCCGATCCCTCAACCACTCTTGATAAGGTATGAACTTGTGGGGTGCTCTGTAATTTCTTATATTAGCAGAAGTGATTGCCTTTGTCAATAGGGAAAACGCGCAATGCGCCTCAGACGGGATTCGCCCTTCTTCGACTTGAAAACCCGGGGGGAATGTGCTATACTTGATTATAATTTCGCGTATTGTGCTTTCGCAGGAGGGGAGGGACCGGATATGGTGGATATCCATTGTCACATTCTGCCGGGGGTGGACGATGGGTCCCCGTCCATGGAGGACTCGCTGGAGATGGCCCGGATGGCGGCGGATTCCGGCGTCACGGACATCATCGCCACGCCCCATTGCAATCTGCCGGGGAACGGGCCCAAGAATTACCGCTCCGCCTCCCTGCGCGCGGCCTTCTCCCGGCTGCAGCAGGCCCTGGACGCGGAGGGCATCCCCCTGCGCATTCACCCGGGGGCCGAGGTGTTCTGCACTCCGGAGCTGCCCCGGCTGCTGGACCAGCGGCAGCTCCAGACCCTGGGCGGGAGCCGGTATCTGCTGGTGGAATTTTATTTTGACGAGTCCGCGGAGTTTATGGAGCAGTGCTTCCGGGACATCCGCCACCGGGGCCTGGTTCCCGTGGCTGCCCATCCGGAACGGTACAATGCCGTCCAGCGCGACCCCGCGCGGCTTGAGGGCTGGTTCCGGCGGGGCATTGTCATCCAGCTGAACAAGGGCAGCGTTCTGGGCCGTCTGGGCCGCCGGGCACAGGATACCGCCCTGTGGCTGCTGGAGCACGGGCTGGCTCACGCCGCCGCCAGCGATGCCCACCGCCCCACCGTCCGCACCACCCATATGGACCTGCTGCGCAGCACACTGGCCGATGATTTTTCCCCGGACTGCCCCCGGCTGCTGCTGGACGGGAACCCCCGCCGTATTTTAGAGGACCGCCCCATGGTGGGGGCGGACCGGCCTATTTCTTCTCCAAGGGAGGACGAGCTATGAGAGCCATCCGCAAAATGCAGCGCGTGGTCATTGCGCTGTTTATCCTGGTGCTGCTGGCCTTCTGCAGCCTGCGCATCTATCGCCGCGTCACCGTGGATACCACGCCCCCGGTGATCACCTGCTCCAGCGACTCCATCGACGTCAGCGTCACCGCCGGGGAGGATGCCCTTTTGCAGGGCGTCATGGCCTCCGACGACCGGGACGGCGACCTGACGGACCAGATCCTCATCAAGGGCGTGACCCCGGCTCTGGCCGACAGCAGCGCCCAGGTGACCTATATCGTGTTCGACTCTGCCAACAACATGGCCACCGTCACCCGCACCGTCCGCTACACGGACTGCCAGGCCCCCCGCTTTGCGCTGTCCCGGCCCCTGGTGTATCCCCTGGGCCAGACCGTGACCCTGCTGGACCGGCTCACCGCCTCCGACGTGCTGGACGGTGACATCAGCAAGACCATCCGCATCACCTCCCAGAACATTGTCAACAGCCAGCCCGGCGTCTACAACGTCACCGCCCAGGTGGACAGCCGTCTGGGCGAACCGGTGGTGCTGCCGCTGAAGGTGGTCATTACCACCGGCGAGACCCAGCTGATCTGGCTGAAGGATTATCTGATTTATTTGTCCCAGGGCGCGTCCTTTGACGCCGCCGGATACATCGACAGCGTGGTGGCCCCGGACGGGTCCACCCTGGCTGCCTCCCAGGTATCCGTGGACGATCCGGTGAACACATCGGTCCCCGGGGTGTACTATGTGGGCTATACCGTCGCCGCCCAGGGCCAGAGCTACACCGTCTATCTGACGGTGGTGGTGGAATAAGGAGAGAATGCCATGGATGAAAAAAACCGGGGCCTTCAGTGGTCCCATATCGAGCCCTACTGCCTGGTGCGGACCCTGCTGCGGCAGCTGTGGATGCTGCTGCTGGCAGCGGCTGCCTGCGCTATGGCGGCGTGGATCGTGCTCTCGTGCTTCGTGACCCGGCAGTATACCAGCTCCACCACCTTTGCCGTCACCGCCCGGGCCAGCACCCTGTACTATACGAATATCACCGCTGCCGCCGACATGGCCGCGTCCTATTCCCAGCTGCTGCAGAGCCGGGTCCTGCGCCAGACCATGGAGCAGAATCTGGGCATGCCTCTGGACGGCACCGTATCCGCCCAACAGCTGGGCGAGACGAATCTGATCCGCGTCACCGTCACCGCCGACACCCCCCGTCAGGCGCTGGTGCTGCTGAAGGCGGTGTCCGACAACTATGGCACCCTGTCCGCCCACGTATCGTCCACGGCGGTGCTGAGCCAGCTCAACGCCCCCACCCTGTCCGTGGCGCCGTCCCGCAGCTATAACGTGCCGAAGATCTGCCTGCTGGCCGGCGTGATCGGCGCGGGACTCACCGCCGCCGCCGTGGCGTGGGCCAGCGTCACCAGCGGCACGGTCCAGACCCAGGAGGGCGCCCGCAGCGACCTGGACGCCAAGCTCATCTCCACCGTGCCCCACGAGGGCCGCCGGACCCGGAAGCTCCTGGGCTGGATGGACGACCGCCGGGAGCGGCGGTCCCGCCGGGCCGGCAAGCGCCTGCGCCGGAACCTGAATATCTCGTCCCCGGCCATCAGCTTTGCCTTTACCGAGTCCATCCACCGCATCGCCGAAAAGTTCCAGCATGAGCACGCCAAGGGCCGCCGGGTATTCCTGTTTTCCAGCGTGTCCGCGGCAGAGGGCAAATCCACCCTGGCCGCCAACACGGCCATTTCCCTGGCCTCCCGGGGGGTGTCCGTTCTGTTCATCGACCTGGACCTGCGCCGCCCGGTGCAGAGCGAGATGCTGGGCCTGTCCGTGAAGCAGAAAAACGAGCTGGGCACCCTGCTGTCAGAGTCCGCCGCCCCGGAGAAGATCCTCTCCGCCGCCGTCACGGACCCCTCCACAGGGCTGCACTCCCTGCTGAGCACCAAGTCCTATACCGACGTTATCGAGCTGCTGGCCTCGGACCAGCTGGCCAAGGTGGTGGCCCTGGCCCGGGAGCAGTACGACTATGTGATCATCGACTCGCCGCCGCTGGGCTTCTTCTCCGACAGCGAGCTGCTGTCGGACCTGTCCGACGCGTCGGTGCTGGTGGTGCGGCAGGACACCGTCCCCGCGCCGGAGATCAACGACGCCATCGACGCCCTGCGGGCCGGTAAGGCAGAGTTTTTGGGCTGCATCCTCAACGATATGTCCCATCTCACCGCCTACTCCGCTGGCTACGGCTACGGATACGGCTACTACGGCTATGGCTACGGCAAAAAATACGACAAATACGGCTACGGGCACCGCTCCGGCCAGAAGCAGCAGTGAGGCGCACTATGGAACATACGACCCATACCAATAACGAAGAGCAGGCCATCGACCTGTCCGTCCTGCTGCGGCGGATGCTCCGGGCCCTGCGGCGGCTGTGGCCCGTGTGCCTGGCGCTGATCGTGCTGTGCGCCGCCGTGATGGGGTGGCGGGCCCACCGCACCTTCCGTCCCATGTACCGGTCTGAGGCGGTGTTCTCCGTGAGCCTGAGCTTTATCGGAGGCACCGATGTGTCCAGCTACAGCCAGTATTACAACAAATCCGCCGCCCAGCAGGTGACGGATACCTTCCCCTATCTTCTGTCCTCCGACCGGATGCAGGAGCTGCTGCGCCAGCGGCTGGGGACCGCCTCCATCAACGGCAGCATCTCCGCCTCGCCCATTCCGGATACCAGCTTCTTCGTCCTGACGGTGGAAAGCCCCGGCACCCAGGATGCCTACGACATCCTCCGGGCCGTCATCGACGTATATCCCCAGGTGAACCGCCTGGTGCTGGGCGAGACGCAGCTGGTGGTGAACCAGGAGCCCTCCCTGCCCGATGCACCGTACAACAGCGATCCCTGGGTCCGCAGCGCCGTCAAGGGCGCATTCCTGGGCCTGGTGCTGGACCTGGCGGTCCTGATCATTGCCGCCGCTCTGCGGCGGACGGTGTCCTCCACCGGCGACGTCAAGCGCCTGGTGAGCCTGCCGTGCCTGGCCTCCATTCCCCGCACGGCGCCCAAGCGCCGCAAAAGCGGCCCCCAGCAGGGGCTGCTCATCACCCATATGCAGACCGACAGCGCCTTCTGCGAGGCATATCGTCTGCTGCGGCTGAAGCTGCTGCGGCAGCTGAAGCCCCAGGACAAGATCATCATGATCACCAGCTCCATCCCCTCCGAGGGCAAGAGCTCCGTGTCCGTGAACCTGGCCCTGTCCCTGGCCCGGGAGGGGAAGAAGGTCCTGCTCATCGACGGCGACCTCCGGGGCCCCAGCGACAAGGCCCTGCTGGGCCTGACCAAGCCCTCCGACGGCCTGGGCCAGTGCCTGTCCGGCAGCCTGGGCCAGGTGCACTTCCTGCGCTATGAGGACACGTCCCTGTACGTCTTTGCCGGCAGCGAGCCCATCCACACCCCCATGAACCTGCTGCAATACGACAAGCTGGAGGCGCTGATGAACACGCTGCGCCCCATGTTTGATTACATCGTGCTGGATACCCCGCCCTGTGCCATGATGGCCGACGCCCTGGCCCTGAGCCGCCATGTGGATCGGGTCATCTACGTGATCCGCGAGGATTTTGCCGCCACCACCCAGATCTTCGAGGGGGTCCAGGCCCTGGCCGGGGCCGATTCCCGAATGGTTGGCTTCGTGTTCAACTGTGCCACCAATGTCCGGGGCTCCGCCTCCGGCTATGGTTACGGCTACGGATACGGCTATGGTTACGGCTACGGCTATGGCTATGGCTACGGCAAGACCAAGCGCAAGAGCGACGCATAAGCCCTCCCAGGTCCCCCGGCGGAAAGCCGGGGGACCTCAGCTTATCAAAAAAGGCCGCCGCTCTTTTTTGGCAAGCTGACTATACAACCCCGGGAAAATGTGGTATACTGAACCATCAAAGTCCCTGAATTTACAGAAAGTTCAGGAAAGCCCCATCCGGGGCGGTATAATAGAGGAAAACATCAACGATACTCACAAGTGGGAGGCTGAGCGCATGGCACGCAACATTCTGGTGGTGGAGGACGACCGCAACATCTCTGACCTGATCCGCATGTACCTGGAAAAAGAGGGCTTCGAGGTCCGAAGCGCCTATGACGGCGGCAAGGCCGTGGAGGAATTCGACAAGCAGGCCCCGGACATGGTGCTGCTGGATATCATGCTGCCGGTGATGGACGGCTGGGCCGTGTGCGCCCACATCCGGGAAAAGGCCAAGACCCCCATCATCATGCTTACCGCCAAAAGCGAGGTCAACGACCGGATCACCGGCCTGGAAATGGGCGCGGACGACTATCTGGTGAAGCCCTTCGAGATGAAGGAGCTCATGGCCCGCATCAACGCGGTGCTCCGCCGCAGCGAGATCCCCGACGACACCAAAAAGCGCCTGGTGTTCGACAAGCTGGTCATCGACCTGGACAGCTACGAGCTGCTGGTAGACGGCAAGAAGATCGACACGCCTCCCAAGGAGCTGGAGCTGCTGTATCACCTGGCCTCCACCCCCAACCGGGTATACACCCGCAACCAGCTGCTGGACGAGGTGTGGGGCTTTGACTACTTCGGCGACTCCCGCACCGTGGACGTCCACATCAAGCGCCTGCGGGAAAAGGTGGAGAACGTGTCCGACCAGTGGGCCCTGAAAACCGTGTGGGGCGTGGGCTATAAGTTCGAGGTAAAATGAGCCAGGAAAAGATTTTCCAGTTCCGGCGGCGGTTCGACAGTCTGTACTGGCAGCAGTTTCTGCTGACGGCCGGGATGGTGCTGCTGACGCTGCTGCTGCTGGGCGTGTCGTTTTACGGCCTGAGCTATAACGACACCGTGGCCGAGCGCCGCAGCGAGATGCGCCAGCATGCGGAGCTTATTGCCAACATGTCCGGGGACTATCTGGCCTCCAACGGCCAGACCCAGAGCCCCAGTCTGCAAAACCTGGTGGCTCTGGCCGCCGGCCTTACCAAGGCGGACTTTCTTCTGTGCAACCAGGAGGGATACGCCCTGCTGACCTCCGACCAGCGCCTGGGGGGCAAGGTGGTGTCCGTGCCCCAGGATATCCAGGACGCCATCCTGGGCGATCAGGGCTTTTACCAGGGCCGCAGCAGCATCGGCGGCGCATATGATCTGAAGCAGTTTGTGGTGGGCGTCCCCGTGACCCAGGAGGACGGCAGCACCGTGGGCATGGTGCTGGCGGTGATGGACGCCCGGTCCCTGATGAGCATGTGGCGCTCCTTCATCGGCCTGTTCTTCATGACGTCGGCCATCATCCTGCTGATTTCCTTCGTGGCCAGCTCCCTGACCTCCATGCGCCAGATCCAGCCCATCCGGGAAATGGCCCGGGCCACCCGGGCTTATGCCGCCGGGAATTTCGATGTCCGCATGCAGGACACCGGCCGCAACGATGAGATCGGCGAGCTGGCGGCGTCGTTCAACAACATGGCCGACTCCCTGGCGGAGACGGAGCGCCAGCGCAGCGAGTTTATCGCCAACATCTCCCACGAGCTGAAAACCCCCATGACCACCATTGCCGGGTATACCGACGGCATCCTGGACGGAACCATTCCCCCGGAGAAGGAGAAAAAGTATCTCCAGATCATCTCCGACGAGAGCCGCCGTCTCAGCCGCCTGGTGCGGCGGATGCTGGATATCTCCCGCATCCAGTCCCAGCAGGACATGAAGAAGGAGGACTTCGACCTGTGCGAGAGCATGCGCCTGGCCCTGCTGTCCATGGAGCAGAAGATCACGGACCGGGGCCTGGACGTGGAGGCGGACATTCCGGAGGATTCCGTCATGGTCCAGGGAGTCAACGACCTGATTACCCAGGTGATCTATAACCTGCTGGAAAACGCCACCAAGTTCGCGGCCCCGGGCTCTACTCTGTACCTGGGGCTGACGGAGACCGGCGGCGACAAGGCGGTGGTAACGGTGCGCAACACCGGCCACACCATCCCCCCGGAGGAGATCCCCCTGCTGTTCGAGCGCTTCCACAAGTCCGATAAATCCCGCAGCGAGGACAAGGACGGCTACGGCCTGGGCCTGTATGTGGTCAAGACCATCCTGTCCCAGCACAAAGAGAAAATTTCCGTTACCAGCGAAAACGGCGTCACCTCCTTCAGCTTCACCGTTCAGCTGGCCCACCCCATGCGGAATACATGAGAGGAACCATTGCTATGTTTGACGAAAACAACCCAATCCGGCCCCAGGACCCCGAAATCCGGCCCCAGGACCCCGAGACTCCGGCGGAGACCCCGGCAGTCCCCCAGGAGAGTCCTGCCCCGGCGGAAAATCCGGAATGGGAGGAGCCGGAGGAGATCGTCTCCTGGTATACCCCCAAGGAGCCTGAGGGCCGGGAGGTGGTCAATTACTATGTCCAGCGCACCCCCATGCCCCAGAGCGTCTGGAAGCAGGCCGCCAAAAAGGAAAAGCGCCGCAGCCGCCTGTGGCTGTGGATCTCCCTGGCGGTGGTGGCAGTGACCGTGGCGGCGGTGGTGCTGACGGCGATCTTCGCCGGGCGCGGCGGCCAGCAGCGGCCCCTGCCCGACGGCGACGGCGACAACCCCAGCAGCATTGTGGACATTTTCGGCAGCAAGGCCACCACCATCCCCCGCATCCAGGGGGATAAGGGCGTGCGCCTGACCTGCCAGGACCCCCAGGGCCAGCCCCTGACGGCTCAGGAGGTATATGCCAAGGTGAATCCCTCTGTGGTCACCGTGGTGTCCGAGCAGGCAGACGGCGCCTCCATCGGCACCGGCGTCATCATGACCTCCGACGGGTACATCATCACCAATGCCCACGTGATCTCCGGCGGCAAAAGCTGCTGGGTGGCCCTGGACACCGGGGTCACCTACGACGTGAAGCTGGTGGGCTATGACGAGGAGGAGGACCTGGCCGTTCTGAAGGCCGATCCCCAGAATCCGCTGCCTGCCGCGGAATTCGGCAACTCCGACCTGGTGCAGGTGGGCGACACGGCCTACGCCATCGGCAACCCCCTGGGCGTGGAGCTGCGGGGCACCATGACCAACGGCATCATCTCCGCCATCAACCGGGCGGTGGAGGTAGACGGCAAGTCCATGACCCTGCTGCAAACCAACGCCGCCCTGAACAACGGCAACTCCGGCGGCCCCCTCATCAACGCCTATGGCCAGGTCATCGGCATCAACACCCTGAAAATGAGCACCACGGACGATACCGAGGCCACCGTGGAGGGCCTGGGCTTTGCTCTGCCCATCAGCTCCGTCAGCTTCGTGGTCAACGACATCATTGCCACCGGCAGCTACCGGGGCGCTCCCTCCCTGGGCATCACCGTCACCACCTTGGAAAAGGAGGGCGGCGGCACCCAGGTCCAGGTGGTGGAGGTGTCCGGCGGCTCCGGCGCCGCCGACGCCGGCATCCAGGCCGGCGATGTGATCCTGGCGGCGGACGGCCAGCCCATTTCCGTCACCAGCGACCTGCTGACGGTCCGGCGCAGCCACGTCATCGGCGACACCGTGACCCTGACCATCCTGCGGGACGGCCAGCAGTTCGACGTGGAGGTAGTCCTCCGGTCCAACCGCAGCTTCGGATAACAGATGATAGCGGCTCTCCCCGGCGGTTTTCCGCCGGGGAGATTTTTTGGTTCTGCCGCCGTCCGCCTCCGCATAGACTGTCACCAAACGAAGGGGGGATGGACATGCGTTACTGGGCGGCGGGATTTTTGCTGACGGTGCTGCTGTTTGGCGGGGCTCTGCTGGGCGCCGGGAAGGACACCGGGACGTCCCGGCCTGTCCCGGATGCTGACCCGGGACAAACCGGGACAGTCCCGGGACAAAGCGCCGCCGACGGGGCGGTTCTGCTGCGGGTGTGGGACGGGGAGCAGGTGGTGGAGATGACCATGGCGGAGTATCTGCCCGGGGTGGTCCGGGGAGAAATGCCTGCCTCCTTCCACCAGCAGGCCCTGGACGCCCAGGCCGTGGCGGAGCGGACCTTTATCTGTTACCACATGGCCTCCGGCCGCAAGGCGGAGCACCCGGATGCCGATGTGTGCATGGATTATCACTGCTGCAATGCCTACACCTCCGCCCAGGCGGCGGCGAAAAAATGGGGCGAGCACGCCGCCGAATACGAGGCCAAGGTCCAGCAGGCCGTCCGGGACACCGACGGACAGATGATCCTGTACAACGGACAGCCCATTCTGGCGGCGTTTCACTCCTCCTCCGCCGGAGTCACCGCCAACTCCGGAGACGTGTGGGTGTCCACCCTGCCGTATCTGCACAGCGTGGAAAGCCCCGAGGGGGAGGACACCGTGCCCAATTACTACAGCGTCAAGGAAATTCCGGCGGCGGAGTTCCAGCAGACGTTTCTGGCGGCTCACCCGGAGGCCTCCTTTGCCGGGGCGCCGGAAACCTGGGTCACAGGCCGGATGGAAAATGCCTCCGGCCGGGTGGAGACCGTGACCATCGGCGGCGTCACCGTGGAGGGGACCGAGGTCCGCAGCCTGTACGGTCTGCGGTCGGCGTGCTTCACTGCGGAGGCCGCGGCGGACAGGGTCACATTTCACGTCACCGGCTTCGGCCACGGTGTGGGCATGAGCCAATACGGGGCCAACCAGCTGGCGGCAGAGGGCAAAACCTGGCAGGATATCCTGCACTGGTACTATACCGATGTGACCATCGGCCCCTACGGATAAGCTTTTCCATATGTGCCGGCCCTGCAAAATAATCGGGAAAAACAGCCGGAAAAACCTTGACTTTTCCGGGAAAACCGGTATAATATATGAGTCTGCGTATGCGGACATATCCTTGCTCTCACAGAAGGTGAGGGCCATAAGTCCAAAAGGAGGTGCAAAAGTATGGCTAAGATTTCCGCCAACTACGAGGTCGTTTACATCATTGA
>ENA-OYXB01000703-OYXB01000703.1-human-gut-metagenome-genome-assembly--contig:-NODE-703-length-14458-cov-5.368257_pt1 | contig 14458 bp, 16 predicted proteins | sample MGYA00244176_ERZ653409 | MGnify/ENA primary metagenome ERZ653409 (study PRJEB26926, sample SAMN06164912) | human gut metagenome | biome: ENVO:00009003; feature: ENVO:2100002; material: ENVO:00002003... | reverse complement strand
TACGAGATGTAGAGAGGTCTCGTGGGCTCGGAGATGTGTATAAGAGACAGTGGCCGGACAGTGCGCCGCCATGGTACACAAGGAGCAGACAGCCAAAGAGATGATCGAGGAGATGTTTGCTCAGGCAGAACAGATCCTGCGCGGCGCAGGCAGCTTCTGCGAATAGGAGGCAGAATATGGCAAAGATAGCGTTTTTGTTTGCGGGCCAGGGAGCGCAGTACCCGGGCATGGGAAAAGAGCTGTGTGAGGTCTCTTCTGCAGCGGCTGCGGTGTTTGCTGCGGCGGATAGCGTGCGTCAGGGCACCTCTGCACAGTGCTTTACAGGGGAACAGGAGGAATTAAACCGCACCATTCACACCCAGCCCTGTGTCTACTGCGTGGACCTTGCGGCGGCCCGCGCGCTCGAACAGGCGGGCGTGCACCCCGATGCGGTTGCAGGATTTTCGCTGGGAGAGGTAGCGGCGCTGACCTTTGCAGGGGCGTTTTCAGAGGAGGACGGTTTTGCGTTTGTCTGCCGCCGCGCGCAGGCGATGGACAGCGCTGCCCAGCACTGCCCATCCGGTATGGCGGCAGTGCTCAAGCTGGACAACGAGACGGTGGAAAAGATCTGCCAGGAGTTTGTGCAGGTTTATCCGGTCAACTACAACTGCCCCGGACAGCTGGTGGCAGCTTGTTCCAAGCCGGAGCTGGAAAGCTTTTGCAATCGGGTTAAGGAAAAGAAGGGGCGCGCAGTTGTGCTGGCGGTCAGCGGAGGATTTCATTCCCCGTTTATGGACAGCGCAGAGCAGCAGCTTTCCGAAGAGATTGTGCGCTACAACCTGCACGCGCCAAAGCTGCCGGTCTATGCCAACCGCACCGGTGAGCCGTATCCGCAGCAGGAGGCAGATTGCCGCGACATGCTGGTGAGCCAGATCACCCACCCGGTACAGTGGGAAAAAACCATCCGCAACATGGCAGCGGAAGGGTTTGACACCTTCATCGAGGTGGGACCGGGCAAGACCCTGAGCGGCCTTGTCAAGAAGATCCTCAAGGATGCACACATCTATCGCGTGGAGGACCGGGCAACCCTGGAAGAAACCCTCGCGCAGCTGGGCCAAGGAGGCATACAGGATGGAACAAAATAAAACAGCCCTGGTGACTGGGGCATCCCGCGGAATCGGGCGCGCCATCGCGCTCAAATTGGCCGATGATGGCTTTGATGTGGCGGTTCTCTTTGCGGGAAATGAGGACGCCGCAAAGCAGACCTGTGCGCTCATCCAGGAAAAGGGCCGCAAGGCACTGAGCGTTCGGTGCGATGTATCCGATCCGCAGCAGTGCAAGCAGGCGGTGCTGGCGGTGCTGGAGAGTTTTGGCGGCATCGATGTGCTGGTCAACAATGCGGGCATCGTGCGCGACGCACTGGTGCTTTCGATGAAGGAAGAGGACTTTGAGAAGGTCATCGACACCAATCTCAACGGCGCCTTCTATATGATTAAAAATACCTACCATCAGTTTATGAAGCGGCGCCATGGGCGCATCATCAACATCAGCTCGATTTCCGGACTGATGGGCAATGCAGGCCAGGCAAACTATGCCTCCGCCAAGGCGGGCCTTGTGGGCCTGACCAAATCGGTGGCCAAGGAGCTGGCAGGCAGAAACATTACCTGCAACGCTGTAGCGCCTGGATTTATCCAGACCGACATGACAGCGGCCCTTTCGGATAAGGTGCGGCAGGCAGCCCAGGAGCAGATCCCGATGAAGAAGATGGGGCTGCCGGAGGATGTCGCTGCGGCAGTAGCTTTTTTGGCAAGTGACGAGGCCGGCTATATCACCGGACAGGTGCTCAGCGTAGACGGCGGACTGAATATGTAAATCCTTTGGGGAGGTCCACTTAGGAGGGACAGTATGAAAAGAGTAGTAGTGACCGGTATGGGAGTTATCTCACCGGTTGGAAACGATATTGAAACTTTCTGGAACAGTCTGACTTCGGGCAAAAACGGAGTCGGCATGATTACCCGCTTTGATACCACCGATCAGAAGGTCAAGGTGGCAGCGGAGGTAAAGGATTTTGATCCGCTGCAGTACATCGAAAAAGCCCAGGTGCGCAAGATGGATCTGTTTACCCAGTACGCCATGGCGGCTGCGGCACAGGCGATGGAAGACGCGGGCTTAAAGAGCGGCGAGAACGTCGCAGCAGATCGGTTGGGCGTCTATGTCGGATCGGGCTGCGGCGGCATCAACACCATCTCCGAACAGTGCTTTAAATTTTATGAGAAGGGCCCGCGCCACGTCTCTCCGTTTTTGATCCCGATGATGATCGTCAACATTGCCGGAGGCAACATCGCCATCCGCTATGACGCCGAAGGCCCTAACCTGCCGGTCGTCACCGCCTGTGCCACCTCCACCAACGCCATCGGCGAGGCGTTCCGCGCCATCCGCTTTGGCTATGCTGACGCCATCATCGCCGGAGGCGCAGAGGCGGCGGTCAATCCGGTGGGCATCGCCGGCTTTGCAAACTGCAAGGCCCTGACCACCTGCGAGGACCCGGAAGAGGCCTGCACGCCGTTTGACAAGCGCAGAAGCGGATTTGTCATGGGCGAGGGTGCGGGTATCCTCATCCTGGAGGAGTACGAACACGCCAAGGCCAGGGGCGCCAAGATCTATGCAGAGATTGTCGGTTACGGCAACACCTGCGACGCCCACCACATCACCGCTCCGCATCCTGAGGCAAAGGGCGCCATCCGCGCCTTTGAGCTGGCGCTGCAGGAGGCGGGCATCACCGACCTTTCCAAGCACACCATCTACATCAACGCCCACGGCACCAGCACCCCGCTCAACGACAAGACCGAGACTTTGGCCATCAAGCGTGCGCTGGGGGAAGAGGTTGCCAGAAAGGCCTATGTCAGCTCCACAAAATCGATGACCGGCCACATGTTGGGCGCAGCCGGTGCGGTGGAGGCCATCGCCTCGGTGCTGACCCTGACTACCGGCACCGTTGCACCGACCATCCACTATGAACAGCCGGATGAAGATTGCGACTTAAACTATGTGCCAAACCATGCGGTACAGGCAGATATCACCCTGGCCCTCTCCGATTCTCTGGGATTTGGCGGTCACAATGGCTGCGTTGCCTTTGTGAAAGTGGAGGATTAGCACCAGGCTGCAAGGAGGAAACAAGATGAACATTCAGGATATCAAGGAATTGGCTCGCGTGATGCAGGAGACAGGACTCACCTCGCTGCACGTCACCGAAGGGGCGTTGGACATCCACATGGAGCGGGCAGCAGAATCGCCTGCTGCAGCGCCGGTGCTGCCATCCGCCCCGCAGCAGGTAGCTGCCCCGGTACCGGCAGCGCAGCCAGAGCAGCCCGCTGGACTTGCGGAAGAACAGCCGGTCGGCTCCACAATCGACTTTAACCACATCACCGAGGTCAAATCCCCGATGGTCGGCGTCTTTTATGCGGCGCCGTCTCCCGATGCACAGCCGTATGTCCAGGTTGGCTCCAAGGTCAAAAAGGGCGATGTGCTCTGCATCATCGAGGCTATGAAGCTGATGAACGAGATCACCGCCGAACAGGATGGGGAGATCGTGGACATCTGCGTCAAGAGCGGCGAGGTAGTGGAGTACTCCCAGACGCTCTTTAAGATTTTCTAGTGGGAAAGGAAGAAGTGCGATGACACAGGAAGAGATTAAACAGATTCTCCCGCACCGCGACAACATGCTGCTGGTAGACGAGGCGGAGCTGTGCGAGGATGAACTGGACGAAAACGGCCAGCCCACCAAGTGCCGCGGCTCCTACACCATCACCGGGGAGGAGTGGTTCCTCAAAGGCCACTTTCCGGGCAACCCGGTTGTGCCGGGCGTAGTGCTGTGCGAGATGATGGCCCAGACCTGCTGCGTCCTGCTGGCCTCCAAGGCCAAGGGAGCGGGCAAGGTGACCCCATATTTTACCAGCTTAGATAAAGTGAAATTTAGAAACAAGGTGCTTCCGGGCGACAAACTCGAGATCGAGTGCAAGCTTTTGAAGGTTCGGGAGCCATTCTACTTTGCAAAAGGCAAGGGGAGCGTCAACGGCAAGCTGTGCGTCTCGGGAGAGTTCTCCTTTGCCTGCATCAAGGATGCGCAATAAAACCCCGCTGGATGCAGGGCAAAACTGTGAGATGGAGGATACGCTTACATGTTTTCGAAAATTCTGATTGCAAACCGCGGAGAGATCGCGGTGCGCATCATCCGTGCCTGCAAGGAGATGGGCATCTCGACGGTAGCCGTCTTTTCTGAGGCGGACCGCGAGGCGCTGCACGTCAGCCTGGCGGACGAGAGCTACTGCATCGGTCCGGCGCCGGTGGGGGAAAGCTATCTGAATATGGCGGCCATCATCTCGGCGGCCATCTGTTCGGGGGCGCAGGCCATTCACCCGGGTTACGGATTGTTGTCCGAAAATGCCCGCTTTGCCGCACTGTGTGAGGAGTGCAACATCACCTTTATCGGGCCGCGCTCCGAGACCATCGCCAAAACCGGCGACAAAGACGAGGCCCGAAAGACGATGCGGGCTGCCGGCGTGCCGGTCATCCCCGGCTGCGATGTGGTGGAAAACCTGGAAGAGGCAAAGCAGCAGGCGCAGCAGATTGGTTTCCCGCTTTTGATTAAGGCCAGAGCCGGCGGCGGAGGCCGCGGCATCCGCCTAGTCAAGGAGGAAAGTGAGCTGGAGAGCGCTTTCCAGAACGCTTCCCGAGAGGCCCTCTCTGCCTTTGGCGACGGGGGCGTATACATGGAAAAGTACCTGTACCCGGCAAAACACATCGAGATGCAGGTGCTGTGCGACAACTTTGGAAATGTGGTTTGCCTGGGAGAGCGCGAATGTTCCATCCAGCGCAAAAACCAGAAGTTGATCGAGGAATGTCCATCCAACGCATTGGATGAAAAGACCCGCGAGAGGATGATTGAGGTCGCCACCAAGGCGGCCAAGGCGGTGGGCTACCGCAATGCGGGCACCGTCGAGTTTTTGTATAAAGACGGCCAGTTTTATTTTATGGAGATGAACACCCGCCTGCAGGTCGAACATACCGTCACCGAGATGGTGACCGGCCTGGATTTGGTCAAGTGGCAGATCCGCATTGCGGCGGGGCAGCCGCTGGCCTTCACCCAGAAGGACATCCGCCTGGAGGGGCACGCCATCGAGTGCCGCATCAACGCCGAGAATCCTCAGAAAAATTTCCGCCCAAGCTGCGGGCGAATTACCCTGCTGCACGTTCCCGGCGGCCCTTGGGTGCGGTTTGACACGGCGCTGTATCAGGATTACTTTGTGCCGCCGTACTACGATTCGATGATCGGAAAGCTGATTGTCTACGCCAAAACCCGCGAAGAGGCCATCCGCAAATTGCAGGCGGCGCTGTGCGAGCTGGTGATCGAGGGCGTGGACCACAACAGCCAGCTGCACATGGAGCTGTTGAGCGACCCGGAATTTAAGTCGGGCGACTATTATACCGATTTTATGGCCAAAAGGGGCTATTAGTGCACGGATGCCGTGTGCTGTGGGAAAAAATGGAAAGCTTGCTATCGGATTTGCCCGATAGAGTACTTTATAAATGGAAAGAGGGGATACCGATATGCCGATGCTCTCGAAGAAACTGTTCCAAAAACCGCGCAACGATCTGGAAAACTATGAGAGGGCGGTCAAAGAGAGCCATCCTTCGGTGCCGGATGAGCTGTGCATGTCCTGTCCAAAATGTAAACATATCCTGTTTGTCAGCGACCTGAGCGAGCAGTACAGCACCTGTCCAAAGTGCGGGCACCTGTTTCGGATGAATGCGCGGCAGCGCATCAGCATGATTGCCGACGATAAAAGCTTTGTGGAGCACGACCGCGACATGCGCTCGGTCAATTCGCTGGATTTTCCCGGCTATGACAACAAGCTCAAGCACGCCGCGCTGGACAGCCGCGAACAGGATGCGGTTGTTTGCGGCGAGTGCACCGTGGGCGGATACCCGTGTTGTCTGTTTGTCATGGAGTCCAACTTTATGATGGGCTCGATGGGTTCGGTCGTGGGGGAGAAGATTACCCGCCTATTTGAGTATGCGACCAGCCAACATCTGCCGGTCATCGGATACACCGTTTCCGGTGGCGCGAGGATGCAGGAGGGCATTTTGTCGCTGATGCAGATGGCCAAGACCAGCGGCGCAGTCAAGCGCCACAGCGATGCAGGAAACCTCTACATCGCCTTTTTGACCGATCCGACCACCGGCGGCGTGTCGGCAAGCTTTGCCATGGAGGGGGACATCACCCTGGCAGAGCCGGGAGCGCTGATCTGTTTTGCCGGCCCGCGCGTCATCGAGCAGACCATCCGTCAAAAGCTGCCGGAAGGATTTCAGCGGGCAGAGTTTTTGATGGAGAAAGGGTTTGTCGACGACATCGTCGAGCGCCCTGCTCAGAAGGAGTACCTGACCAAATTGTTGGCGCTGCATCAGCCGTTTTCTCCAAGACAAAACCGGGAGGAGGAGCAGGATGGAAGCTTATAAGAGAGTGGCGGCGGCACGAGCCAAGGGCCGCCCCACAGGCAACGATTTCATCGCAAACATCTTCGATGATTTTGTAGAGATGCACGGTGACCGCCGCTTTGGCGACGACAAAGCGGTTGTTGCGGGCATTGCGTGGCTGCAAGATATGCCGGTGACGGTCATCGCCATCGACCGCGGCAAGGACACCAAGGACAAGGTGCGCCGCAATTTTGGCTCTGCGCACCCGGAAGGCTACCGCAAGGCGCTGCGCCAGATGAAGCTGGCCGAAAAATTTCACCGCCCGGTTGTCTGCTTTGTCGATACCTCCGGCGCCTACTGCGGCATCGGCGCAGAGGAGCGCGGCCAGGCACAGGCCATTGCGGAGAACCTGATGGAGATGATGGCGCTGAAGGTGCCGGTCATCTCCATCCTCACCGGAGAGGGCGGCAGCGGAGGCGCCTTGGGACTGGCGGTGGCCGACGAGGTGTGGATGCTGGAAAATGCGGTCTACTCGGTCATCTCCCCCGAGGGCTGCGCGAGCATTCTGTGGAAGGACGCCTCTAAGACAAAGGAGACATCGGAGTGCCTGAAATTGACCGCGGAGGAACTTTTAAACCGCAAGGTGGTCGAGCGGTCGATCCGCGAGCCAAAGGATCCCAAAGAGGGATTTGACAAGGTCTACAAACTGCTGCGCCGCGACCTGTACAGTGCGCTGAGCCAGGGAAAGCGCCTGGCCCCGGAGGAACTGGTGGAGCGGCGCTATCAAAGATTTAGAAGGATGGGGGTAGTGTCGGAATGATCCGCATCGTAACCGACAGCACGGTCAACATCGACAAAGCCCAGGCGGCAAAAATGGGACTCACCGTGTTGCCAATGGGCTACACGGTGGACAACCAGCGCTATCTGGAGAGCTACACCGACTGCAACGGCCAGTTTGAGCCGCTTTTGCAGTCGCGCAACTTTACCACAAACCAGGTCTCGACCGAGAGCTTTGTCTCAGCCTTTTCCGAGATTGCCCGCCGCGGCGACCAGGTGTTGTGCGTGGTCATCTCCTCACGGCTCAGCGGCACCTACCGCAACGCCTTTTCGGCGGCCGGACAAGTCAACCGTTATTTTGGGCGCGAGGTAGCGGTGGTGCTCGACTCCTTCTCCACAGCGGGCGCGATGCTCTTGCTGTGTGAGCGGGCAGCGGCCCTTTCCCGGAAGGTACAGAGCCTGCACGAACTTTCCGAGCAGATGCAGGCCGAACGGGCAAAGACCGGCGTTGTCTTTTCGCTGGACAGCATGGACGCGCTGCGCCGCAGCGGAAGAATTGGCATTGTGCGCCAGTCGGTCAGCACCATCCTCAACATTCGCCCGGTATTGCGCTGTCAGGATGGAGCGGTGGTCTCGCTGGGGACAGCCAGAGGCCACGCAGAGCTGATGCGCAAACTGATGGACTCTGTCAGCCCGAACCCCACCAAAATCATTGTCAACGCCTCTCAGCAGGCACAGCAGCAGCGTGTGCAGGATGAGCTGTGCGCACGATTCCCGCAGGCATCGATTCGCAGCTGTGGGATTGGCCCGATTCTAAGCCACCATCTTGGACGCGGAGCAATCGGCATTTCCTGGATGGAAGAGTAGTGGCATACATTAAAAAGAGCACCCGGCAGATCGCCGAGTGCTCTTTTTTGGTACAGAATTTGTTGTTGGGTTGGGGGCCGGAGTGGCTATTTGTTGTGTCGGTCCAACCAGATGCTTGCAATTGCCAGGGCCTCATACAGGCCGTCCCGCTCTGCGCGGTTGAGCATGCGGTCTTTCAGCGGCAAGCTCTCATCGGTTGCAATCAGCTGTACGGCAACTTTGGTGGCAGTCTCCACTCCATGTGCCGGTGTGTGGCTTTTGATTTGCAGGTGTGCAATGCATTTGTCTCCCATGCTTCCATAGTACAGTGTGTCTCCGCTGCGCACCAGCGGTCTGCCTTTATACATCAAAAATTCCTGTTGTGCCAATGCAAAAAACTCCCTTCTATCGTGGATTTCTGGGGTCGGAAAAAAGCGGACAGCCGATTTGCGGCTGTCCATGCCCCTCTTTGCAGCAGGAAGCTGCAACCCCTATTCGCCAAGATAGGATTTTACCAGGATCTGCAAGAGCTCGTCCCGGTCAATCCGGCGAATCAGGCTGCGCGCGTTGTTGTAGGTGGTGATATAGGTCGGGTCCTCAGACAGGATATACCCGACAATCTGGTTGATCGGGTTATAGCCCTTCTGCCTCAGCGCGTCGTAGATGACGGTCAGCGTCTGTTTGATTTCCTTTTCCTTGTCGTCGTGCAGTGAAAAAGAGATCGTTGGTTCGTGCATAATCTTACCTCCACTCCCCGCGAGGGCGGGATAATCCTATATTTCATGATACGTTACAATCATACCGCAAAAACGATAAGTTTTCAACCAACTGGGAGAAAATTATTAGTTTTTCATATTTTAAGTCTAGGTGCATTGGACAGGTTGCTTAAAAATTTTCCCCACTTTCCAAGTATGGGCTGTCCTCTTCGGGATAATTCCCGAGGAACTTGAGGTATTCGATGTCCTGTGCCAGATCCCCCAGAGCGCGTTTAACCGGCTCATCCTTCATGTTTCCCGCAAAGTCCCAATAAAACAGAAATTCAAATGGGCTGTCCGGGATGGGTCTGGACTCCAGCTTTAGGAGGTTAATTTTCTGCTCGGCAAAGCGAGAAAGGGCGTTGTACAGTGCGCCCGCTTTGTGCTGTACCCGGACGACCAGGCTGATCCTTCCACAGCCCGGGTCCTCCACCGGATTGCGCGCAAGCACCACAAATCGGGTAAAGTTGTCCCGGCGGTTTTGAATCCCCTGCTGCAATATCTGCAAGCCGTACATTTTTGCGCACTGCTCAGAGCCGATGGCAGCCAGGGTAGGGTCGTGCTGCTGGGAAACAAATTTAGCCGAAGCGGCGGTGTTGGAGTAGGGGATGGGGGAGATGTTGGGATTTTGTTTAAAAAAGTCGGTGCACTGATGCAGCGCCTGCTCGTGGGAATAGGCGCGGACGATCTGATCCTTGCTGGCTCCGGGAATGGCCAGCAGCGAGTGCTCGATCTTGACCTTGACGCTGCCCACGATGTACAGGTGATATTGCAGCATCAGGTCGTAGTTGTCGGTTACAGAGCCGGCAAGGGTGTTTTCAATCGGGATGATGCCGTAGCGGCGCTCGCCTGAGCTGACAGCGGCAAAGACATCCTCAAAGGCCGGATAGAATTGGATGTCCGGGTCCGCAAAAACTTGCAGGCACGCCTTGTGCGAGAAGGCGCCCGCCACCCCCTGGCAGGCCGCAGAGGCCTTTTGCAGCAGGCTGGCGGGGTCCTCTCCCTTGCGGATAATTCGTTCAATCGGCTTTAAGATGGGTTGGCTCATTGACAGTTCCTCCCTTTGATGAGGTCAGAGCCCAAGAACAGGTCCATCAGCGCAATCGCTGCCGCCGCTTCGATACAGGGCACGGCGCGCCGGACGATGCAGGGATCGTGGCGGCCGGTGATGGAGAGTTCGACGCTCTCGCCGGTTTTAAAGTTGACCGTCCGCTGTTTTTGCGAGATGGAGGGGGTTGGCTTGATGACCGTGCGGAACAGCACCGGCATGCCGTCGGTGATGCCGCCCAAAATGCCGCCATTGTTGTTGGAGGAGGTGGCAACCTTGCCGTCCTTCATGTAAAATGGGTCGTTTGCCTGGCTTCCATGCAGGCCGGCAAAACCAAATCCGAGGCCAAATTCGATGCCCTTGACCGCAGGAACGCCGAAGAGCAGCGAGGCAATCCTGCTCTCGACACAGTCAAACATCGGGTCCCCGATACCGGCGCTCAAACCGGTGACGGCACACTCGATGATGCCGCCCACCGAATCGAGCTGTTCACGGCTCTTTTCAATCAGGCGCTGCATCTGTTCGCCGGCGTGGTCGTCCATAACGGGGAAAAATTTGTCCTGTACTGCCAGCAGTGTTTCCGGGTTGATCGAGACCGGGTCAAAGGGCTGATCGTGGATGGAGCCGATGCAGGCGATATGTGCGCCGACCTCCACGCCAAAGGAGCGCAGATACTGCTTGGCGATGCCGCCCGCAAAGCACAGCGGAGCGGTCATCCGACCGGAAAAGTGCCCGCCACCGCGGATGTCGTTGTGCCCATGATAGCGCACAAATCCCGTATAGTCGGCGTGGCCGGGCCGGGCTACCGAGCGCAGCTGATCGTAGTCCTTGGACTTGGTGTTGGCGTTTTCGATGTAGGCGCACACCGGTGTTCCGCAGGCGATCAGTTTGTCCGGGTCATTTGGGTCGGGCAGCAGGCCGCTGACAATCTGTGGATAATCCTTTTCGATGCGTGGGGTGTCCAGTTTGCCGCCGCGGGAGCTGCGCCGGGAAAGAAAATACAGCAGGCGGGGAAAATCCACCGGGGTGCCGGCGGGAATGCCGTCGATCACCACGCCGATACCTTTGGAATGGCTTTCGCCAAAGATGGAAATTTTGAGGTTATTCCCCCAGGTCGATGACATGGACACTTCCTCCTAAACGTTCAAAGTCTTGATAAAAATCTGGATAGGACTTGCTGACACACAGCGGGTTGCGGATGGTGACCGGGTTCTGACAGCGCAGCGAGGCAACCGCCATCGACATGGCCATGCGGTGATCGTTAAACGAGTCCACCGTGCCCCCTGAAAGCTGCGGCTTGCCGCGGATGATGAGCCCGTCATCCAACTCCTGTACATCCGCTCCAAGAGCCTGCAAGCAGTCGTAGATGGCGTGCAGGCGGTCGCTCTCCTTGATGCGCAGGCGTCCGGCATGGACGATGTGGGTTTCTCCCTTCGCCACCGCAGCTGCAACCGAAAGGATGGGGATGATGTCGGGAATCTGTGCGGCGTCGATGGTGACGGCGTGCAGGTCGCTGGAAGTTACCTGCACAGCGCCTTTTTCCTCGACGATGTGAGCCCCCATCTGGCGCAGGATGGCGCAGACGGCCTTGTCTCCCTGCAGCGTCTGGGGGTCCACCCCGGTGACGCGCAGCGTATAGGGGGAAGAATCGGATGGCGCAATTGCACCGGCCACAATCCAAAAGGCGGCGTTGCTCCAATCTCCCTGGGCGAGCAGTTTTCCGGGAGAGCGATAGTGCTGTCTGCCCGGGATGTGCCAGCCGCCCTCAATGGGGTCAATTCGGATGCCAAAGCGCGAGAGGACGCTCAAGGTCATGTCGACATACCCCTTGGATTGCAGCGGGGAGGTCATCAGGATGCGGCTGTCCTGCTGCAAAAGCGGCAGGGCAAACAAAAGCCCGGTGATGTATTGGGAGCTGATGTCGCCGGAGAAGGAAAAGTCGCCGCCGTGCAGCTTGCCCGAAAGTACAAGCGGCAGGGTGTCGCCATTTTCGGGAAGGGTGAGCTGTACGCCATGGGCGGAAAGCTCGGAAAGCAGCGGCTCCATTGGGCGCTGGGCGAGGCGTCCGTGACCGATAAAGGTGGCGGGCTGCCCGAGAGCGGCGAACACCGGCACCAGAAAGCGCAGCGTCGAGCCGGACTCAGAACAGTCGCACAGCACAGGCTGTGCACTGATCTGTGGGTTGGGGAGGATGTGGATGCAGTCCTCGCCAAATTTGATCTGCCCGCCGAGCGTCTCCAGGACCCGTGCGGTGGCGCGGATATCCTCCGACAGGGTGCAGCGCTGCACCAAAGTTTGCTCCTGGCACAGGGAGGCGGCAAGGATCAGCCGGTGCAGGTCCGATTTGGAGATGGGGGCGGCGATGCAGGCGTTGCCGGTGTGGGAGAGCGGCCCGTGGACCTGATAGCCTAGCATGGCAGCTCCTCCTTCAAAAGCGCCGCAAAGGCGTCGGTATCCATCGGGACGATCTCGGCCTTTCCGGGATGGGACACCAGAATCAGCCGGATCTTGTTGCCCGCGCGCTTTTTGTCGTGCAGGCAGGCCTGTGAAAGCTCCGGAACCTCTCCGCCGTAGACGGTGGGCAGGTGGTAGCGCGCAAGCACGGCGCACAGGCGGTGCAGCAGGGCGCTGTCACAGTAGCCCAGTTTCATGCCCAGGCGGGTGATGAGCACCATCCCCATCGCGACGCCGTGTCCGTGGGTGACGGCGTGTTCGGTCACCTTCTCGATGGCGTGGCCCAGAGTGTGGCCGTAGTTGAGGATCATGCGGATGCCGGTGTCGTGTTCATCCTGTTCGACAACCTGCCGCTTGATGTCTACACAGTAGGCGACGATTTCCTCGATCTTTTCCTGGATGTCGCAGGTCTCCAGAAGCTTCAAAAAGTCCTCGCTCCAGATCATGGCGTATTTAATCATCTCGGCGCACCCGTCGGCAAAGGTGTCGTCCGGCAGGGTGTGGAAGGAATCGGTATCGCAGATGACCAGAGAGGGCTGGTGGAAGGCACCGATGAGATTTTTGCCCGCCGGGATGTTGACGGCAGTCTTGCCGCCCACCGAGGAGTCGATGGCGGCCAGAAAGGTGGTGGGAATCTGCACAAAGGGGATGCCGCGCAGATAGGTGGCGGCGGCATATCCGGCGAGGTCCCCGACCACGCCGCCGCCAAGAGCGACGATGAAGTCGGAGCGGGTGATATTATTGTCCACTAAAAAATCATATACTTGCAGCAGGACTTCGTGAGATTTGGAATCCTCCCCGTGGGGAAAGTCCATCGAGCAGACCCGAAAGCCCGCCGCTTTCAGCGACGAAACGACTTGACCGAGGTAGAGGGATGCCACAGTATCGTCGGTGATGATGGCGGCGGTGCTCTTGTTCGGGTCAAAGACCTGGGCGGTCAGCTCGCCGGTGCGGGACAAAAGCCCCTTTTCGATTTGTACCTGATAGGGGGCGCTGGTGTGGATGGTGACAGTCTGCAATGAAAACAGCTCCTTTCTGACCGGTGCGTTTAAAAACGGGGATAGCTAGTCGAGCGTTTTGCCGAAGAACGGAACGGCGCGCTTGACGTCCTGCATGACCTGGTCGAACTGGGCCGGGGTCAGCGACTGGGCGCCGTCGCACAGCGCCTTTTCCGGGTTGTTGTGCACCTCGATGATGAGGCCGTCCGCGCCGACAGCGATGGCAGCCATCGAAAGCGGGTGCACCATCCAGCGGATGCCGGCGGCGTGGCTTGGGTCGACGATGACCGGCAGGTGGGACTGTTTTTTGATGATCGGGATGGCGGAGATGTCCAGAGTGTTGCGGGTGGCAGTTTCAAAGGTGCGGATGCCGCGCTCGCAGAGGATGACCTGTTTGTTGCCGCCGGCCATGATGTACTCGGCGCTCATCAGCAGCTCTTCGATGGTGTTTGCCAGTCCGCGCTTTAACAGGATCGGTTTGCGGATTTTGCCAAGCTCCTTGAGCAGCTCAAAGTTTTGCATGTTGCGCGCGCCGACCTGGATGACGTCGACATTTTCAAACAGAGGCAGGTGATCGATGCTCATAATCTCGGTGACGATCGGCAGACCAGAAGCTTTTTTGGCCTCCAGCAGGTACTCCAGTCCCTGTTCGCGCAGTCCCTGGAAGGAGTAAGGGGAGGTGCGGGGCTTGAACGCGCCGCCGCGCATCAGTCCGGCGCCGGAGGCTTTGACGGCGTTTGCAACCTCTACCATCTGTTCGCGGCTCTCGACCGAACACGGACCGGCGATGACCTTGAAGTGCCCGCCGCCGATCTTTTGGCCGGCGACGTCGATGACGGTGTCGTCCGGGTGGAATTTGCGGTTTGCATTTTTATATGGCTCCTGAATGCGCTTTACCTCCGCCACAGAATCCATTGATTTAATGTCCTCTGTGTCCAGACGGGAGGTGTCGCCGATCAGGCCCAGGATGGTCTCGTGGACGCCGCGAATCTCCTGTACCTGGAAGTTCATCTGCTCAAAGTGGGAGATCATCTCGTTTACTTTCTGAGGTTCTGTGCCTTTTTTGAGAATGATAATCACTGTCTCTTATACACATCTCCGAGCCCACGAGACCTCTCTACATCTCG
>ENA-OYXB01000691-OYXB01000691.1-human-gut-metagenome-genome-assembly--contig:-NODE-691-length-14539-cov-8.110191_pt1 | contig 14539 bp, 19 predicted proteins | sample MGYA00244176_ERZ653409 | MGnify/ENA primary metagenome ERZ653409 (study PRJEB26926, sample SAMN06164912) | human gut metagenome | biome: ENVO:00009003; feature: ENVO:2100002; material: ENVO:00002003... | reverse complement strand
GAGTATTACGACGGCAAACTGTGCTACTGCATTCTGCACGATGCCCAGGATGCCTATGAGTGGTCCTTCGTAGCGGTACCGGCACAGCGACAGGCGGGCGTGATCAAATCTTCCCAGTTACAGAGCCAGCGCGGCGTGGTGCAGAAACTTTGGAAGGCAGCCGAGCAGGGACAGGGAATGTGGATAGACAAGGAGCAGGTGAGCCAGCTACAGAGGATGGTAAAAAATCTTCTGTCGGACTGCGAGGAGGCGCGCAGAGCCGCGCGCCGTGAGGTGAGCCAGAGCTTTTTACAAAAAGGTGTGAGCGGCGAGACAGAAAATCGAGCGCTTTCAGAGATGCTCGATCAGCTCTCGATTCAGCAGTTGAGGCTATTATCTAAGGTGTTGGGTGGCACAGACAGAGAGATGGAACCATTGCAGACCGCGCGCAGAAAGCGCTTGGAGCCAAAAGGGGCTCCGGACGGACACTTTGTGATCTAACAGAGAGAAAGGATGGAAAAGATGAAGGACATTTGTTTACAGGGCTACAACAGCAAATACATTACCATGATGGGAGAAGGCGAGATTGCTCCCGGTGATCTGGTTGTGATGAGCGCAAACAACACCGTCAAGAAAGCTGCATCGGGCAAGTTTGTGGGAGTGGCACATTCGATTCGAGGGGAATATGTGCTGGTACAGACCGGTGGTTTTGCCGTGCTGCCCTATTCCGGCAGTGCACCGTCGATTGGGTTTGTCACACTGGCAGCAGACAGCCAGGCGGATGCCGTTTCCGACGCCTCCGGCAGAGAGGTGCTGGTAACCGAAGTGGATTCCACTGCCAAAACAATCGGCGTACTGTTTTAAGTTGCAATATTGATGAGAGGAGACATCAACATGAAATATAACTACCAGAACATTGCCATTTCCAAGGATTTTTACAAGAGCCCAGAGGGATTCAGCAAGGTCCTCGAGCGGCTGGACCCATCCGATCAGTACCGCGGCACCGAGCTTGCCGGCTACGACGCTTTTCAGCGACAGCTCAAGCGATTTGACATCAAGGTATCCGGTGCTGACAGCGACCGTTTGCAGAAGTTTTTTGCCACCAGCGACAGTGCGGCCCTCTTTCCAGAATATGTAGCGAGGGCTGTCAAGCAGGGCGTCGAGGACAACCACATCTTAGAGGAAATCTGTGCGGCGCACACCCAGGTGGAGGGCATGGACTACCGAGCGATTGCTTCCGACCCTGACTGGGCCAAGCAGGCACCGTCGGTCATTGAGGAAGGCGGATTTATTCCAGAGACAACCATCCACCTCAAAGACAGCCTGATTCGGCTGAGAAAGCGCGGACGCATGATGGTGGCCTCCTATGAGGCGATCAAGTTCCAACGACTGGACCTGTTTACCGTTGCGCTCAAACAGATTGGTGCCTGCATCGGCAAAGCGCAGCTGCAGGATGCGGTGGACGTGCTGATTCAGGGTGACGGAAACAGCAATCCCGCCGGCAAGGTGGATCTGGCTGTCAAGGATCAGCTCAGCTACAACGATCTGCTCAATCTTTGGGGCAGCTTTGGGGAGTATCAGATGAATGTGATGCTGGCTTCCCCAGATATGATGCTCAAGCTGTTGCAGGTTGAGGAGCTGAAAAACCCGCAGACCGGTTTAAACTTCCAGGCGACCGGTTCCCTGTCCACCCCGCTGGGAGCCAAACTCTATGTCTCTTCGGCAGTTCCGTCGGGCACCATCATCGGCCTGGACAAGCGGTATGCGCTGGAGATGGTAGACGCGGGCGGCGTCAATGTGGAGTATGACAAGCTGATCGATTGCCAGCTGGAACGTGCAGCGGTGACCTCCATTGCTGGTTTTTCCAAGATCTTTGCGGATGCAGTGAAGGTACTGAGCAATCCAGCGGAGGGTGGCGAATAAAGCAGGAGGGAGAAAAGATGAATGAAGAACTGCTTATGCAGGACTTCTGCCTCATCAGCGGGGTTGCCGCTGATGAGGCAGCCCAGTGGAAACCGTTGGTACTGGCCTGTTGGGAGGAGCTCAAAGGCAAGCTGCGCCCGAGCGTAGAAATTGAAAAGCAGGAGGAGCGATTGGCGCTGGCGTGTGCAGCGCTGGCAAACCACCGCTTTCAGACGATACAGGGAGCGGTGTGCGCCGGGGTGAAGGTGGGAGACATCTCTTTTACCCAAAGTGACGGTGCACAGGCGCGAAAAGAGCTGTTGGAGATGGTAGGTGACCTCATCGACTCACAAGGTGTCTGCCTGAAGGGGGTGGCGGTATGCAATGCCGCCAAGTAATTGCCCGTTTGCTGCATCAATGTGGGCGGAAGATGTACCTAGAGGGGGCACAGCAACAAAAGGAGATGTTTGCCTACCTGAATCCTGTCCGCGAGAGCACAAATCAGCTTGGCTTTTATGAGCCAGGCGTTTTGCAGGAAGGAAGCTGGCTATTTCTTGCTCCATGGGATGCGGGAGAGGCGGCGCAGCGGGGAGATATGCTGATTGCCGACGGGGAAAACTTCCTACTCGAGCGAGTAGAAAAGGTGTATTTTCAGAGCGAGCCCGCTTATGTTTGGGGGTTAGCTGTTCGCAAGCAGGAGGTGCAGGAAATTGGATGATTTTTCGCAGATATTGGAACTGGTCTCCCGCCAGCTACAGCAGGGTGACGGTGAGCTGGAAGTGCGCAGGGCGTATCCAGCAAAATATCGCGCAAACCCGCAGGGGGCAAAACTTGCGGTAGTTGGCATTCAACGGGTGAAGCTGGACGCCGTAGGAATGCAGAACTTTTACGGTGGCCAGACCATGCCGCTGGGGCGGCAGGCTTCTGTCTGGGTAAAAGTTTCCTTTTGTTGCAGGAGCGGTGAGGAGTGCTGGAAGTTGTGGGAGAGCTGTGCGCAGGGGCTGCTCTTTTCCCAGCAGCTGAAGGTCAACGAGATCGAGTGTGGGGAGGCGGCCTTTCAGAAAGACTGGGGAGGGGTTGTACTGCCGGTTGTACTCGAATTGAGTTTCCTCATCAGCGGCAGCGACGGCGAGCAGTCCGGCACCAAACTGGAGGAGATTAGAGTAATCAGGAAAGGAGCGGTGGAATGACAAAAACCTATCGTCCGGGAGTATACTCCCAATATGACGTAATCAGCCAGCGCAAAAGTTTACAGGACCGATATGCTTTTTACTGTGGAGCAGCCAAGGTACAGTCGGGCAAAAATCTGCCGGCGGGCGGGGTCGTACAGATTCATTCCCGCGAGGAGCTGGAAGAATATTTTGACCCACAAGGCGGTGCAATGTTTTGCACCGTGTGCGGAATTTTGCTGGACAGCGGGGTCAGCGGCGTTTATGTTGTGCCGCTGACCATCGACGGCACACAGGCCACCGAGGAGCTGTATGAGCCCGCCATCCAGAAACTGTGTGAGATTAAGCGCAGCGGCGTCATTTTATGTGACAGCGGCAGCCAGCAGGTGCTGGAAAAGCTGGTCGAACAGGTGCAGCTGGCTTCCCAGAACGAGCGGGAACGGCTGGCGGTGGGGGCAGTTGCCAAGACGCAGGCAGAAACGCTGGCCAAAGCGCTCAACTGCGAGCGCCTGGTGCTCTGCTGTCAGCTGGGAAGCGACGGCGAGCAGGAATCAGAAATGCTGACTGCGGCAGCCCTTGCGGCGATGCTGGTGGGAAGCGAACCGATGGACAACCTTCACGGCAAGCAGCTGGACTGTTTACATAGTGTAGAATCCTTGAGCGAACAGCAAGTGGAGACACTGCTTGGTAGCGGCGTCACGGTGATGGAGGAATTGGACGGAGTGGTCAGCTGCATTCGCTGTGTGACCAGCAGGACATCGACAGCGGGCGAAGAGGACAGAACCTTTGCTTCGGTGAATGTAGTCATGATGATCGACGATATCATTCGTTCGGTGCGCGAGCGCCTGGCGGGACTGTTAAAAGGCAGCACCATCCTCTTCTCACAGGACAGTGTCGCATCGCAGGCGGCGGTGGTATTGGACGAGAAGCAGCAGGAAGGGATGATTACCTCCTATGAGCCGCCGGTCGTCTATGTAGAGCCGGATGACCCGGCAGTGTGTGTGGTGGAGCTGGAATTTTATCTGGCGTCCGTCTTTAGCCAGATCTATCTGACCGCGCACATCTCGATTTAACAAGAGGAGGGAAAAAGATGGCGTTAGTTTCCATCCCAACCAGTGCAGATATTTCAATTGAAATAAACGGTCAAAAGGTGGCTGCTGCACAGAGCTATCGTGTGCAGTCGGTCAGAGAGAGCCGCTATATCGAAGCCTTTGGCAGCAGCGAACCGGTGGGAACGGTCGGCGGCAGGGTGCAGCACAAAATTGAGCTCTCTCGCGTCTGTCTGTGTCAGACCGAGGGCATCGACTTTTACAATCTGAGCGGCTTTAACCTGGTGATTGTCCAGCCGGACTGCAAGATCATCTATTCCGGCTGTGAGTGGTCGGACATCACCCAATCGGCGGCTGTGGGTGAGACGATCCTGGAAAAGGTGAGTGTAGTAGCCAGCCGAAGGATCAAGATTTAAGGGGGCGGCGAGATGAAGAGGAGGTTGTGCAGGTTGTCGGCGGTGGACGAACTGAAACTGCCGGGTGATGCACACAAGGCAATGCGCTATCTGCAGCTGTTTTGTGCGGATCAGGAGCACACAGATGAGCTGTGGGCTGTGGCAAACAATGCGGCCCTGGTGGCGCTGTCGGCCAGAGAAGGCGGCAGACCGGCCTTTGCCGATGCTCAGCAGGTATTGCAGCAGCTGAGCCTTTTGCAGATTGCAGGACTCGCGCGGGCCTATCAGCGGATGTATGAGGGGGATGCGCGATGAATTTGTGGGAAATTTTACAGGAAAACGAACAGATCTTTTTGCGCAGCGGTTACTATATGCCGCTGCTGCAACCCAATGCAGCGACCTCCTCTTCACTGCCCTTTTCAGAGCCGCTTCCCCAGAGAGAAAGGCCGCCGGAGCAGGCAGGACAGCAGGAGGGTGTGTCCCGCGTCACACAGGAGAGGCAGCAACAGCCCGCTTCCCCGCAGATTGTGCGGGAAGAGCAGGTTGTGACGGTGGAGGGAGCGCGCAGAGAAAGCAACAATCTGCGGGCAGTCTCGGACGAACTGGAGCGGCTTTCTCAGCGATATGGAAGAGATATGGAGGAGTGGTTATATGACCAATCTACGCTTTAAGGAGTATACCTTCCTCAACAATCCGCGAAAGCTTACCGTGCGAAGCAAGCGCATGACGGCGGTGAGTGCCTGTTTTGGTGTGGGACAGGTCTTGCAGGAGTTGGGAGAAGGGTTAATGGAGGTAGAGGGCGAAGGAGAGCTGTTTGGGCCGGATGCAATGGACCAGTTTTTGCAGTTGCAGCGGGTGCAGCAGGAGGGCGGCAGCGGCATTTTGAGTGGAGCCGGATTGGAGCCCATGCAGGCGGTATTCGATTCGCTGGAGATGACCGGAACCGGCGGCGACGAAGCGATCAGCTATCGGGCCCACTTTATACAGGTCAGGGGGTAAAAAATGAAATTGCGATTTTTGGTAGAGACGGTGGATGGAGCGCAACAGGAACTGGAGCGGCCGGTCTCCCTTTTGCTTACCCGTTCGGCAGATACCCCTGCGGACAGCCTGAAGGGAGTATTTTTGCTTGCCTCGGGAAGTTGGGAGCAGGAGATTGTCCGCATTGATCTACAGGCCGACGGTGTGTGGTGGTTTCGCGGCATTTGTGACCGACAGATTGTGGGAATTGACAGTGAGGGATGCAAGTTGACCGTTTGGGCGCGGTCGGATGCAGCGGTGCTGTTGGACAACGAAGCAATTCCTCAGGAATACAGATACATCTCCCTGTGGGAGATGTTTGAGAAGCATCTGGCTCCCTACGGCTTCCAGCGGGATTTTGCAGAAAATTCTCTGGTTTTAAACTATCAGGTCGGGAAGGGCGTCAGCGAATGGGACGCCTTTTCTACTTTTTGCGAGCGAACGGTCGGCCGCAGACCCCACATCCACCTATCCCGCGTGCTGTTGGGCCTTCCAGGGCAGTCCTCTCATGTGATTGCAGCAGACGAGGCGGTGACGGCGGTACGGCACACCATTCGGCGAACTGAAGTAATCTCACAGGTTCTACTTCGCGATGAGCTGGGACGATACAGCACCGCACTGCAGAATGGAGCGGCACAGAAATTAAAGATTACCCGCCGGCGCTGCATGCTTCCTTCGGCGGAGTGGAGTTTTCCCAGACAGGATGTGCAGCTGAAGATGCAGGAGTCCATGCGGGGACGAGAGCAGTGGGAGATTGAGCTGCCCAAACTGACCGCCTGGAATCTGGGAGATGAGGTCAGTGGGACAAGAGGTGGGATCACTTTCCGGGGCAATATTGTCTATGAGGAGTTTGAATTTTCCTCGTCGGGAGAAAAGACCACCGTGATGATAGAGTAGAACGGGAGGAAAGAGCATGTGGCTAATTCAGAGAAGGCGGGATATGCCCGTCAAGCTGGTGGCAGCGCAAAGCGGCGAAATGTACACTGTGGGGGCGTATGAGGACAGGCAACTCCCGACATGCGCCCCATACGGCATCCAGGCAAGACCGCCGCAGGGGGAGCAGGCGGCCATCCTTTCAGCAGACAGCGGGCAGGTATGTTTGGGAAACATCTCGATCGGTTGGCCGGAGGGGTTGCAGCCGGGGGAGATCCTTTTGCAGTCCTTTGGTGGTGCGAGCATCAAGCTGTGCAACGACGGAAAAATTCTGCTCAACGGCAAGGAATGGAAGGGGGAGCAGTAATGGACATTTTACTGCATCATGGAGATCATGCGCGCAACGCACAGGGATTTTTAGAAGAGGTTGCAGGGGCTCCCGACTACATCCAGCAGGCAATGATCCGCCTTTCGGTTCCACAGGGAAGTTTTGCGCTGGACAAGACCCTTGGAAGCCGGCTGTATGCCCTGCCCAACACCTCAAAGGAGCGACAGGAGGAACTGGCGCTGGAGTATGCGCAGGAGGCGCTGCTGCCGCTTTCGGATGTGCGGGTAGTTTCGGCACAGAGGACATCAAAGGAGGGCGAAAAGCCAGAAATTGCCTTTTCGCTCGTTTACAGCGGGCAGCAAACAGGGCAGACAGAGCGGTTTGTGACGCTGTGGGCCCTGAATTTTTAGCAGGGAGGGAGTTTTTTGGCACAAGGATATGAGACGTTTTTGGAGCAGATGCGCCAGGGCTATGAGCAGCGCACCGGTATCCCGGTAGACAGCGCCTCGGATGTGGGATTGCGGTTTGCCGTGTTGGCTGAACAGTTGGCTGTGTTGGAGGGTGCTCTCGAACAGGCACAGGCCCAATCGTTTGCCCAGACAGCGACTGGGGAAGCGTTGGAGATGCATGCGCAGCAGCGTGGAATCTCGCGCAAACAGGCGGTTTTTGCGCGAGGGACGGCAGTGTATTCCCGCAGTACGGCGGCGCAGACCGACATCCCGATACCGAAGGGGAGTTTTCTAACAGAACCAACTGGAAGTATTCGCTATGCCACCGAAGAGGAGGCTGTTCTGCAAGCCGGGCAGACACAGGTGGAGGTGCCGGTTTGCTGTCAGGTGGCGGGCAGCGCGGGAAATCTTGCCGCCGGCCTGCTGTGCGTGATGGTGACGCCGGTGCAGGGAATTGAGTCGGTGACCAATTCGCAGGCTATCCTGTCAGGAGAGGATGCAGAGAGCGATGACTCCCTGCGGCAGCGGCTGCTGGACAGCTACAAGCAGGTGACCAATGGCACCAATGCCGCCTTTTACTACAACCGGGCGATGAGCTATTCCGGTGTCCGATCGGTCAAGGTGCTGCCCCGGGTGAATGGGGTCAACACTGTGGGACTGATACTGCATGGACCGGGAGTAAATGAACAACTGTTGGCACAGGTAAAGGAGGAGCTCGGCCAGGTCAAGGAGATCAACGTCGATCTCACCGTCGAACAGGCGCAGCAGAGTGCAGTTGCCATCGAAATTGCCATTGCAGTGGAGGACGGATACAGCTTTGCGGATGTCCGCCTCAGCTGCGAACAGGCTGTAAAAGAGCTGCTTGAGCAGCAAAAAATTGGCCAGCCGCTCTATCTGGCGCGCTTGACGCAGGCAGCATTGGGCTGTGCGGGGGTGGCAAACTGTAAGGTGGTGCAGCCTGCACAGGACCAGTATCCCCTCGAAAAACAGGTTTTTACCTGTGAAAGCTGTTCGGTCAGCGAGATGGAGCAGAAGGGGGAAAGCTAAGATGGCAGATTTGAGCTGTAGAGAACGGATGTACAGCAGGATGCGTTCGTTGCGGCTGTACAATCTGGAAGAAGGATCGTTGATTCGTGCAGAGCTGGACAGCTATCTGGATGTGTTGGAGCCGTTGCAGCAAAAAATTTTGGCTGTACAGCAGGATGCACTTGTGCAGACCTGCAGCGAAGATCGTCTGATGGCTTTTGAAAGGATGCTTGCCATCCCGGTCAATCAAAACATTCCTTTGCAGGAGCGCCGCCAGATGGCGGTCAGCAAAATGAGCATCGGTCCCAGCGATTTTCACCGCACAGGCATTGAAAAGGCGCTCAACGCCATCGGAGTGAGCGCGACGGTGGAGGAAGAGCCGGGCGGCGGCACCATCACGGTGACGGCAACCGGACTGGCGGACAGCCAAATGACGCTGGACCAGGCCAAACAGGCTTTTGAGGCGCTGATGCCGGCACATCTGCTGGCGGAGTTTGTGACCGGAGGCATCAGTTTCGCAGAATTTGACAGTTTGGATAAGACCTTCACCCAGCTGGATGAGATGGACAAGAGTTGGTCGCAGCTGGAAATGATGTCGAAGGCACAATGGGAGGAGGAATAGGATGTCCAGTACCTATAAGACTGCAAACCTGGGGCTCAATCAATTTGTCGGAAGCGACCGCCCCAAGATGGAAGATTTTAACTTTGATAACCAGACGATTGATACAAAATTTCAGGAACACATCCAGTCGAATCTGCACCTGACCGAAGCCCAGCGCGAACAACTTGGCAAGGCAAGCTACACTGTGGGCAGCTACTCCGGCAACGGTCAACCGCAACGGACGGTGGAGGTAGAGGGAGAAATCGGCTTTTTGATCGTCTTTGCGGCGGATGAGCCATTTAACCAGACTGTGACCAGCACTGGCGACACCTACGTTTACGCTGCGGTGGCAACTTCACAGGGAAGCAGCAAGGGGGTCAGCATCGTGGAGGGAGGATTTTCCGTCACACAAGCCACGACAAGCCCAATGGATGGCAAGCGCAGCGTGCTCAATCAGGCAGGTAAGACCTACCTCTATGTGGCATTTCCACCTGCGGCATAGTGCAAAAGGTGTCGCAGAATCTAAGACAGCGTGTACAAAGCATTATGAAAAGGGGCATCTCCTGTATCGTCAGGAGATGCCCCTTTTGTAAAATCGATAAAAAAGATAAAGGATTGATGGCGCTGTACGATCAATTTCGATTAAATGCGGTGCAAAAGATCGGTGTAGGTCGGCATAGGCCAATCGCGGCGATCTACAATTGTTTCGAGGGCGTCGCAGCGTGCGCGCAGGCGCTCCATCGCTTCACGCACGTCTCCGGCCATGTACTGCGCACGGCTGTACAGGTCGTCGAAGTTGCCCGCCAGGCTTAAGGTGCGCTCCAGCTCATCGGTCAGTGCCATGATGCTTTCCAGCGATTCGGACAGGGTTTCCAGGTGATTTTGCAGCCGTTTTGGCGCTACTCCGCAGGCGGACATCTGGTTGAAGCTGTTTGCAACCTTGCCGCTGTACTGGATGCAGCTTGGGATAATCTGGCGCTTTGCAATTTCCAGCATGGTCGCTGCCTCAATTTGCAGGACGTGGATGTAGTTTTCCAGCTGAATCTCGTACCGGGCGGCCGTTTCCTTTGGAGAAAAGACATGGTAGCGGTTGAACAGGTCGATGTTCTTCTGATCGGTCAGGGTGTGGAACGCCTCGACCGAGGTGCGCAGGATCGGCAGACCGCGCTGCTGCGCTTCCTTAACCCAATCATCCGAGTAGTTGTTTCCGTTATAGATAATCCGTCCGTGCTGGTGCATGGTGTCGGAGATGATCCTGCGGATCTCGGCATCCTTATTCTCAGCGTTCTCTAAGCGGGTAGCAAAGTTGTCGAACGAATCGGCCAGGATGGTGTCCAATACAACCTCCGAATAGGCCAGCGATTGAGAGGAACCGACCATGCGGAACTCAAATTTATTGCCGGTGAAGGCAAAGGGCGAGGTGCGGTTGCGGTCGGTTTCATCCTTGGTGACCGAAGGAATGGCCTGTACGCCGATATCCATCTTTTGGCGCGCAACGCCGTCGGGGTTGCCTCCCTGTGCGATGTGGTTGAGGATTTCGGTGAGGTGGTTACCCAGGAAAATGGAGATGATCGGCGGCGGTGCCTCACAGCCACCCAGACGCTGATCGTTGCCCGCGCAGGCCGCACTCATCCGCAGAAGGTCTGCATACAGATCCACTGCACGGACAAAGGCGCAGAGCATCAGCAGAAACTGCATGTTGCTCTCTGGCTGTTTGCCAGGAGAGAGCAGATTTTCGCCGGTGTCGGTGCACAGGGAGAAGTTGTTGTGCTTGCCCGATCCGTTGACGTTGGCAAATGGCTTTTCGTGCAAAAGGCAGGCCAAACCGTGTTTTTTGCTGATGGTGCGCATCGTTTCCATAATCAGCTGGTTGTGGTCGCAGGCGATGTTGGCGGTAGAATATTCAGGCGCAAGCTCGTGCTGGGCAGGAGCTGCCTCGTTGTGTTTTGTCTTGCTGGCTACGCCCATCTCCCACAGGTTTTTATCCAGATCCTGCATAAATTCGCCGACACGGATGCGGATGCGGCCGCAGTAGTGGTCGTCCAGTTCCTGGCCTTTGGAGGGTTTGGCTCCAAACAGGGTACGTCCACAAATTTTCAGATCCAGTCGCTGGTCATAGAGCTTGTAGTCCACAAGGAAGTATTCCTGCTCTGCACCGACCATCGGGGTGACGCGGGTGACGGTGTTGTTGCCCAGTGCGCGCAGCAGGCGCACGCCCTGCTGGGATACTGCCTGCATCGAGCGCAGCAGCGGAGTTTTGGCGTCCAGCGCCTCGCCGTTATAGGAGCAAAAGGCAGTTGGAATGAATAAAGTGCCGTCCCGGACAAAGGCCGGAGAGGTCGGGTCCCAGGTGGTGTAGCCTCTGGCTTCAAAGGTAGCGCGAAGGCCGCCGGAAGGGAAGGAAGAGGAATCCGCTTCGCCCTGAATCAGCGCTTTGCTGGAGAAATCCATCGAGATTTGGCCAGCGCCTCCCTGGGTGGACAAAAAGGCCTCGTGTTTGCCGGCAGTGAAGTTGTTCATCGGCTGGAACCAGTGGGAGTAGTGGGTTGCTCCCTGCTCAATGGCCCAATCCTTCATGGCACAAGCAACTACATCGGCAATTTCCGGGTCCAACGGCTCGCCCAGACGGCGGGTGCGGGAAAGGCTCTCGTATGCCTTTTTGGGAAGACGTTTTTTCATGGCAGCGTCGTCAAATACGCGCACGCCGAAGATTTCTTCAATGTTCATTTACTCGCTCCCTTTTTACAAAGTCTCTGTCTTTATTACACACAAACTTGTCTGCGCAAAAGACACACTTTAGCGCATAACAATGATACTATCCTACCATTGATTGGCCAAGATTGCAACTATCTAGCCCCCCTTCCCTCAAAAAAATATGCCCTATCCCAGCGATGCGAAAATAAAGAAAACATTCATAATATTGGAATTGCATTTATCGGGTGCACATGATAAACTGAAGATATTCTATATATCGGACCGTTTTATGGGAAAAAGGGACCTTGTTTTATAAAGGAGCGTACATCTGTTGTCTTGGAAAAAAAGTATTTGGAAGTTGGGCTGCCTGCTGCTGGCAGTTTGTCTTGTGCTGAGCGGATGCTCAGAAAGTTCCTCGCTAGTGCGTTACGATATTTCAGGAGAGGTGGAGAGCCTGGACCCGCAGTTTGCGGACGAACAAAATGAGCAGTTGGTCATCTATAACATCATGGAGGGATTGATGACCCAGCTGCCTTCCGGGGAGCTGCAAAATGGGGTGATCGAAGGGTATGAGGTCTCACAGGACCAGAAGACCTATACCTTCCATCTGCGCTCTGGAATGGTCTGGGACGACGAGGACAACACCCCCGTCACGGCCCACGACTTTGTCTTTGCCTTTCAGCGCATCTTCAACAGCATTTATCCCTCCCCCTTCGCCTCGCTGTACAGCGCCATTGAGAATAGCCAACAGGTTCTTTCCGGGGAAATGACAGCGGAGAATCTCGGCGTTCGGGCACAGGACGATCGGACGGTTATCTTTACTCTCAGTTATGCCGACCCCTCCTTTTTGGAGAGTTTGGCCCATTCTTCGGCAATGCCCTGTAGTCAAAAGTTGTTCGAAGAGGCGGGCGGACGCTACGGCACCACCATCAAACAGACCTATTCCAATGGACCGTTTACCTTGATGCAGTGGGAAAATGGAAACCGCATCTACCTGAAAAAAAACGCCAACTACTACGATCAGCAGGCGGTACAGACGCCAGGAGTCTATCTCTATATGAACCGCGATACACTCACCGAGGCACAGATAGAGCGCGGAGAGCAGACGCCGACCTTCTTTTCGCTGTTGATGGAAGGCAAGGCCGACGGATGTCTTGCCGATTATGAGCAGTACCGCCAGGCACAGCAGGCGGGCCTTACCTGTGAAGAAACACAGGGAATTGTCTGGGCGTTGGTGTTTAACCAAACTCACAGCGCCTTTTCCAACCAGCAGGTGCGGCAGGGATTTATTCGGGCGATAGACCGCAGCACGATAGAGGACTTTTTGCGGCAGACCCAACAGGACAACCTGCATACCTGCGACCGGCTGATCCCACCGGCCATTACCCTGTTTACCCAACCCTACACCGAGCAGACGACCGTCAACACCATCAACACCTATGATCCAAAGGCCGCCTACGATGCCTATCGTGCCGGCATGGATGAGTTGGGGGCGGATACGCTGCGCAAAGTGCAGCTGCTGGTCCCGTCGGACAGCCAAATCCCGGAGATGTGCGGCCTGCTGCAACAGGCATGGCAGCAGACGCTGGCCGTTTCGGTCAACATCGTGGAGGTCGATCGCGACGAGCTCTCCTCCCGGCTGAGTTTGGGCGACTATCAGGTTGCACTGGTGCCGCTTCAGGCTTCCGCCAACACTCCGGCCGACATCCTCAACCGCTTTACCTCCACTTCGTCGGACAACATCGCCTTTTATAAGAGCACGGACTACGACAACACACTGTCCGGGGTGGAAAATTCCCACGACAGCCAGCAGATTTTAAACCAGTATTCCGCGGCGGAAGCGATGCTGATGGACGACGCCACAGCCTATCCGCTGATGGTGGAAACCAGCTATTTCGTGATGGGCGAAGGGGTGACCGGAATCGACTATTACCCTTACGGGGGCAAGGTGATCTTCCGCAACGCCGTCGCCATGCGGTAGCGAAGCAACAGCACCTTTTGTATGAGAGGCTTGCAAAATTGCTTTTTAGATGTTATAATTCAATTAACAACTAAGGAGGAATGCAATATGGTATCAAAAGTTTCCCTTGTTTATTTCAGTGCGACCAAGACGACCCGGAACAATCTGCGCGCTATGGCAGAAGGTATCGGCCTGCCGGTGACCGAGTACGACTTCACCCTGCCACAGAACCGTGTAGCAGATCTGACCTTTGGGCCCGATGAGCTGGTGCTGGTCGGCTCCCCGGTGTATGGAGGCGTGATGCCGCTTTTGGTGCGGGAGTATCTGCAACAGCACGTCAGTGGACAGAACACGCCGTGCGTTGTCGTAGCGGTTTACGGCAACCGCGCCTACGATGACTGCCTGGTGGAGATGCAGGATCTGATGACCGAGAAGGGTTTTGTCGTCGTTGCGGGAGCGGGCTGCATCGGTGAACACTCGCTGACCAGCGAGATTGCTACCGGCCGTCCGGATGCACAGGACCTGGAAAAAGCCAAGGCGTTTGGCAGCCAGCTGGCAGAAAAGATTAAAGGCCAGATGACTGCATTGGCGAAAGATGCTTTCCCGGGCAATCGTCCGTACAAAGAGCGTGGCGCCTCCGCTCCAATGGCTCCGGAAAATGTCAACGGCTGCACCCACTGCGGACTTTGCGTGCGCAACTGCCCAGTCGGTGCCATCGACGCCGAGGACCCCGGAAAGGTAGACGCTTCCAAGTGCCTGCGCTGCCTTGCCTGCGTGCGCCTGTGCCCGATTCACTCCAAACAGTTTACTTCGGATGCCTTTAAAGGATCGGTTGCGTGGTGTATCTCGGCATTTCAGGAGCCCCGCAAAGAACCAGAATTTTATCTCTAATGGAAAAAAGATCCCGCGTGTACCACGCGGGATCTTTTTTTTACCCAAAAAACTTACTAAATTTCTGATTATCTTTTCATAAGTTGGTAAATGCCGATATATCCCGTATTTTAGGGCTTTATCGGTATTTTCTTTTTGGAAGATACCTTGCATAAGCTGGCATTTACCAGCATGAAAATGCAACCAAAAGTAGTAAATGAGTAGTA
>ENA-OYXB01000683-OYXB01000683.1-human-gut-metagenome-genome-assembly--contig:-NODE-683-length-14654-cov-5.864374_pt1 | contig 14654 bp, 11 predicted proteins | sample MGYA00244176_ERZ653409 | MGnify/ENA primary metagenome ERZ653409 (study PRJEB26926, sample SAMN06164912) | human gut metagenome | biome: ENVO:00009003; feature: ENVO:2100002; material: ENVO:00002003... | reverse complement strand
AGGAGATGGAGACCGAGCCCTCGCTGGGCAACGGCGGTTTGGGAAGGCTTGCTGCCTGCTTTATGGATTCGATCGCGACGCTGGGCCTCAACGCCGAGGGGGTGGGTCTGGACTACCACTTTGGTCTGTTTCGGCAAAAGTTTTTGCACAATAGCCAGTGCGAGTATCCCGACGTTTGGCACAAAACTCCCGACTGGCTGCGCCGCACCGATACCACCTTCACCGTGCCGTTGGCAGATGATGAGGTGACTGCCCGGATGTACGAGATCGACGTCACCGGCTATGGCCAACAGACAGCCGCGCGGCTGCGGCTGTTCGATCTGGATACCAGCGACGAGAGCCTGGTGCAAAGCGGCATTGATTTTGACAAGACCGCTCTGGGCAAAAATCTGACCCTCTTTCTCTACCCGGACGACAGCGACGAGCAGGGAAGGAGGCTGCGGTTTGCGCAGGAATATTTCCTCTCCAGCGCAGCGGCTCAGCGAATTCTCAACGACACAAAGGATCGGGGCTTTGCCCCAGAACAGCTGGACCGCGGGGCGGTGGTGCAGCTCAACGACACCCACCCGACGTTGATGATCCCGGAGCTTGTCCGGCTGCTCATCGAGGAGGGACTTGACTTTGACACCGCTATCCGCACCGTCAGCAAGACCTGCGCCTACACCAACCACACCATCCTTGCCGAGGCGCTGGAAACCTGGCCGATGCAGTATTTCACCGAGCTGACTCCGTGGCTTATCCCCATCGTCGAGGAGATGGACCGCCGCGCAAAGGTGCAGAGCCTGGATGCGCGCACCGCCATCATCGACCCACAGGAGAGGGTGCACATGGCGCACATCGCCATCCATTTCGGCTTTTCGGTCAACGGCGTGGCAAAGCTGCACACCCAGATTTTGCAGTCCAGCGAGCTGGCACCCTTCTATGCGCTCTACCCGCAGCGCTTTCACAACGAGACCAACGGCATCACCTTCCGCCGCTGGCTGATGCTCTGCAATCCTAAGCTGGCCACCCTCATCACCGAAACCATCGGCGAGGGCTGGAAGCACGATTCGTCGCAGCTGGACCGACTGACCCAGTTTGTGGGGGAGCAGGAGCTGCTTGCACGCCTGCGCCAGATTAAGCGGCAAAACAAGCAGGACCTTGCACAGGCCATCCGGGAGAAAATGGGCATTGTCATCCAGCCGGATTCGGTCTATGACATCCAGATCAAGCGGCTGCACGAGTACAAGCGCCAGCAGATGAATGCGCTGTACGCCATCTGGAAATATTTTGAGATTTTGGACGGCCGCCTGCCGCGCCGCCCCATCACCATGCTCTTCGGTGCAAAGGCCGCACCGGCCTACACCATCGCCAAGGACATTATCCATCTGATTCTCTGTTTGCAGCAGCTCTTTGCACAAGACCCGCGGGTGGCACCCTATCTGCAAATTGTGATGGTGGAAAACTACAATGTCAGCTGGGCGCAAAGGATGATCCCGGCCTGCGACATCTCCGAACAGATCTCGCTGGCGTCCAAGGAGGCCAGCGGAACCGGCAATATGAAGCTGATGCTCAACGGCGCGGTGACCCTGGGCACGATGGACGGGGCCAACGTGGAGATCCACGATCTGGTGGGAGAGGACAACATCTACACCTTTGGCAAATCCAGCAGCGAGGTGATGCGCCTGTACGCCGAAAACAGCTATTCTTCGGCAAAGCTCTATGACAGCGATCCGGTGATCGAAAAGCTGGTCGACTTTCTCATCGACAAGAAGATGATCCGCATCGGCGATCCATTGCAGCTGTGCCGACTCTACAAGGAAATCCTCAGCAAGGACTACTTTATGACCCTGCTGGATCTAAAGGAGTACATCGCTGTCAAGGAGCGGATGCTCGCCGACTTTGAGGATGAGGCCACCTGGAGCCGCAAGAGCCTTATCAACATCGCAAAGGCGGGCTACTTCTCCTCCGACCGCACCATCGAGGGGTACAACCGCGACATCTGGAAATTGCGAGAATAGCTTGTCAACGAAAAGAATATATCAGATAAAAAATGTGATCGAGAGGACGGAACCGACTATGCAGAATAAAGGCTACTATGCCATGACCTTTTACAACACAACCGACACTATGCAGACCGAAAAGAAGGCCAGGGAGCTTTTTTCCCTTCAGGTCATGCCCACCCCGCGCGTCATCTCCACCAGCTGCGGCCTGGCGCTGCGCTTTGAGGAGGGGGATGGACAGGAGCAGGCCTACATCGACTTTGCCAAGGAACAGCCGGTGCCGCTGGGGCTTTACCACATCGTCCAGGACGAAACGGGCGATCTGAAGGCCCAGACGGTCTATCTGTGCGAGCCGCAGGCAAAATCCCAGGCGCGATAGGATGCTCTGCAAAAAGACAAAAATGGGCAGGAAAAAGATTCAAATTTTGTTAAAAATTTCTTGACAAGCCCAGATAGATGGAGTATACTGATAACGGCTTTAGAATTGCTAGCCGAGAACGGTAGAATTGTACCGCAAAAGGACAAGATCAATGTAGAAAGGAGACGGAAAGCATGACCATGAAGGTATATTTTGTATGCAACAAGACAGCTGAACAACAGGGAAGTGCTTTTCCGTTTATATAATTAGGACCGATTGCCATCTTGTCTAAAGCACGCGGCTGATCTGTGCCGCACAATCTTTGTCCCCAAGGCACCCCTGTTTGATCGCAACAGGGGTGCTTTTTTTATACAATCCGTGGGGAAAAGCAGCCCGTTTATGAGGAAGGAGAATGGTTATGTAGCTGCTGGATCTTGAGAAGGAAAGAGTTTTTACAAAAGAGGAGTGATTTTTCGATGCAGAACAATCCGCAAAGCCGCTTGCATGGCAAGGGGTATTCCGTTGTATTTGGCTTTGTCAGACAGAATCTGGGGCTGTTTTTGCTGGGGCTTTTGTGTTCGATGCTCAACACCGCCTTTAACTCGCTGACGCCGCAGATTATCCGCATGACCGTCGATTCGGTCATCGGGGACGCTGCGCTGCCCGAGTGGTTTTCCTATGTCGGCCTGGACCGAATTTTAGCAGGAAATAAGGGCCGGGTACTGTTGCTGGCGGCCGCAGCAGTCCTGGTGGCGGCAGTGCTGTCGGGCGTTTTCAGCTTTCTTGCGCGCATCAACACCGCAACAGCTTCAGAAAATTCCATCAAATCGCTGCGCGACACGCTGTATGGGCACATCCAGAAACTGCCCTTTTCCTGGCACACCGCCCACCAGACGGGCGAGATCATCCAGCGATGCACCTCGGATGTCGAGGTCATCCGCAACTTTGTCAGCGCGCAGATGGTCGAGGTCTTTCGCATCGTCTTTTTAATCTTGATGACGATGTGCATCATGTTCTCGATGAACGTCAAGATCTCACTGGTGGTGGTCGTCTTTATTCCGATCATCGCATTCTATTCCTTTTTCTTCAGCTCCAAAATCTCCAAGCGCTTTATGGACGCCGACGTCGCCGAGGGCAAGCTCTCCTCCACCGTGCAGGAGAATCTGACCGGCGTGCGGGTGGTGCGCGCCTTTGGACGGGAAAATTTTGAGATTGAGCGGTTCGACCGCTACAACAACCACTTTGCGGAGCTGTGGATTCGCCTGGGCCACATGATGACCACCTATTGGAGCACCGGCGACCTGATTATGGCGCTGCAGGTCCTCACCGTCATCTGTGTGGGCACCGTCAGCGCGGTGCACGGGGAGATCACCTTGGGCGAGTTTTTGGCCTTTGTCTCCTACAACGCCACCCTGACTTGGCCGGTGCGCAATCTGGGCAAAATTTTAGCGGAGATGAGCAAGACCGGCGTTTCGATCGAGCGTGTCAGCTACATCCTGGACGCCGAACCGGAGCGCGACTCCGAGCGCGCCCTGCGCCCGCCGATCGACCGCGACATCTGCTTTGAGCACGTCACCTTTGGTTATGAAAACCAAAAACCGGTGCTCGACGACGTCAGCTTCACCATTCCGGCGGGCAGCACCTTTGCCATTTTGGGCGGCACCGGCAGCGGAAAAACGACCCTGATGCACCTGCTCAACCGCCTCTATGACCTGCCCGAAGGTGGGGGAAAGATCTGCATTGGCGGGGTGGACATCAAAACGATCAGCCGCCCTTACCTGCGCAAAAATGTGGCGATCGTGCTGCAGGAGCCATTTTTGTTCTCCCGCACCATCCGGGAAAATATCGGCATCACCTCCCGGGAAAAGGATCGGGAGCAGATGATGGAATATGTGCGGGCGGCGGCGCGCTCTGCCTGTGTGGACGAGGCCATCGAGGGCTTTGCCAACGGCTATGAGACGGTGGTCGGTGAGCGCGGAGTTACCCTTTCGGGCGGACAGAAACAGCGCGTGGCGATTGCGCGGATGCTGACCCAGCACGCGCCAGTGATGATCTTTGACGATTCGCTGTCCGCCGTCGACGCCGAGACCGACGCCAAGATCCGCCAGCAGCTTCAGGAGAAGATGGGCAGTGCGACCATCATCCTCATCTCCCACCGCATCACAACCCTCATGCAGGCCGATCGGATTTTGGTCCTCGACGGGGGCAAGGTGGCGGACATCGGCACCCACGAGGAGCTGATCCGCCGTCCGGGCATCTATCACGACATTTATGAGATTCAGATGAACAACGCCGACCGGGAGCTGCTGCAGCAGGCCGGCAAACAATTGGAACAGAAAGCAGGTGAGCAAAATGGCTAATGTAAACCGCGACGATGCGCCCCAGAGCAACAAGTCCTTCCAGCTGTCGATCTGGAAGCGCCTGGGTCCATTCGTCAAGCCCTATCGGTGGCTGTTGTTTCTCATCATCGTCACCAACATCATCATCTCGGTGGTGGATGTGCTGCTGCCGCTGTTTCAGCGGTATGCGGTCGACCACTTTATCGAAGAGGGGACGCTGCAGGGATTCCAGCGATTTATCGCCGGGTATCTGGCGGTGATTGTCCTGCAGGTGCTCAGCTTTGTCTTTTATACTTTGAGCGCCATGAAGATGGAGATGCGCATGGGCCGCGACCTCAAGCGTGCCTGCTTTGTGCACCTGCAAACCCTCTCCTTTTCCTATTACAACGTCACGCCGGTCGGCTACATCCTGGCCCGCGTGATGAGCGATACCAACCGCATCGCCTCGATTACCGCCTGGGATTTGATCGATATCCTCTGGGCGCTGAGCTATGTGCTGTGCGCGTTTGTCTCGATGGCGATGCTTGATCTGCGCCTGGCGCTGCTGGTCATGATTATCGTGCCGGTAATCGCGGTGCTGACCACCTATTTCCAGCGCAAGATCCTCTTTTGGAACCGCAAGGTGCGCGCCATCAACTCCCGCATTACCGGTGCCTTTAACGAGGGCATCATGGGTGCAAAGACCTCCAAGACGCTGGTCATCGAGGACAAAAACACCTACGAATTTTCCGGCATCACCGAAGAGATGCGGGTAGCGTCGGTGCGGGCAGCGGGGCTCAATGCGGTGTACATCCCGCTGGTCATGCTGGCAAGCTCCGCTGCTACCGCCATTGTTCTGGTGCGCGGCGGAAACCTGGTCATCCAAAACGCCATGCTGGTCGGTACCCTGTCGGCCTTCACCACCTATGCCGTCTCGATCTTTGAGCCAATCCAGCAGATGGCCCGCGTATTGGCCAACATCATCGCGGTGCAGCCAAACATTGAGCGTGTCATGGGGCTGCTGGACCAGCAACCGAACATTGTCGATTCACCTGCGGTCATCGCCAAATATGGCGACACCTTCCACCCAAAAACCGAAAACTGGGAGCCGATCCGCGGGGACATCGAGTTTGACGACGTCTCCTTCCAGTATCCCGACGGAGAGGAAGAGGTGCTCAGCCACTTTAGTTTGAAGATTCCCGCAGGTACCACCGTTGCCATCGTCGGTGAGACCGGAGCGGGCAAATCGACGCTGGTTAACCTTGCCTGCCGCTTCTTTGAGCCGACCAGCGGCCGCATCCTGATCGACGGCAAGGATTACCGCGAGCGCAGCCAGCTGTGGCTGCACAGCCGGTTGGGATATGTGCTGCAAAATCCCCACCTGTTTTCCGGCACGGTCATGGACAACATCCGCTATGGGCGGCTGGACGCCACCGACGAGGAGGTCCGCCAGGCTGCCAAAGCCGTCTCGGCGGATACGGTGGTCGAACATCTGGAGGACGGCTACTACAGCGACGTAGGTGAGGGCGGCGACAAGCTCTCCACCGGAGAAAAGCAGCTGATCTCCTTTGCGCGCGCAGTATTGGCCGATCCGGCCATCTTTGTGCTGGACGAGGCGACCAGCTCGATCGACACCCAGACCGAACAGCTGATCCAGAACGCGACGCTGCGTCTGCTGAAAGGGCGCACCTCCTTTTTGATCGCGCACCGGCTCTCCACTATCCGCCAGGCCGACCTGATTTTGGTGGTCAAGGACGGAAAGATTGTGGAGCAGGGCAAACACGAGGAGTTGCTGCGAAAGGGAGGCTACTACCACGACCTCTACTCCAAGCAATTCCAGCAAGAGGAGATGCACAGCCGCCTGAGCGGACAGACTGCATAAGGACACAAAAAAGAGGAGCCATTCGGCTCCTCTTTTTTGTTGGGCGGCAAAGGCCACAAAGAGGCAGAATTTGTTGCGCTGTGCGGGGGGATTTGCTATAATGAGAACAGCTGTCCAAGAGCTGTTTTCAGCAGAATCAGAGGGGCGTTTTTTTACTGACGATCCGATAGGCACAGCAGGCCGAAGCGCTGCCGCGCCCCTCTTTTAGAATATCAATTTTTTGGAAGGGAAGGGAACAATGAAAACAAAATACTGTGACAAACAATTCTGGATGACCATGCTGACCATCGCGATACCGATTGTGCTGCAAAACCTCATCAGCATCGGACTGAACATGGCCGATACGGTGATGATCGGCAAGCTGGGGGTCGACGAGCTTGCGGCGGTGGGGACGGCCAACCGCGTCTATTTCATCTTTTCGACCATCAATTTCGGCATCTACAGCGGAGCGGCGGTCTATGTCTCCCAATACTGGGGAGTGCGCGACATCCCAAACATCCGCCGCACCTTTGGCATCGACATTCTGCTGGGATTTGCCGTTTCGGTGTTCTTCACCCTGGCGGCGCTGTTCTTTGCCCCGCAGATTCTCACCCTCTTTACCCGTGAACCGAACGTCATCGAACTCGGCTGCCGCTATCTGCGCATCGTGGCCATCTCCTACCTCTTTACCTCGATGAGCTTTGCCATCAACTTTAACTGCCGCGCCATCCATCGCCTGAAGATCCCCACGGCGATCAACGCCATTGCCCTGGCAGTCAATCTGGTGTTCAACTACCTGCTCATCTTTGGCAAGTTTGGCATGCCAAAACTTGGGGTCGAGGGCGCCGCTCTGGCGACGCTGATTGCCCGCGTCGTCGAGTTTATCCTGATGTTTTTGAGCGTCTACACCAATGATGCGCACCCCCTTGCAGGCAAGCCGAAGGAGCTTTTCAGCTTCAGCAAGGAGATGTTTCGCCGGGTACTCAAGACCTCCCTGCCGGTCATCGTCTCGGAGGGCGGATGGAGCATCGGCAACTCGGTTTACTACATCGCTTATGGAATGTTGGGTGCCTCGGCGCTGGCGGTTATCCAGGTGGCGTCGACCATCAACGACATGTTCCAAATCCTCTTTTTTGGCATCGGCAACGCCAGCGCGGTGATGATCGGCAACGAGTTGGGGCGGCGCAACGAGGAGAAGGCGCACGCCTATGCCGGCATCTTTTTAAAGATGACCTTTGCTGTGTCACTGGTGGCGGCGACCGGGCTGTACTGCTCGGAGGGGCTGGTCATCAACTTCTACGATTTTGACAGCGCCACCAATCAGCTGCTTGCCAGCACCTTGACCGTCTTTGCAATCTACATGCTGCCCAAGATGTTCACCTATGTTTTGCTGGCGGGCATTTTGCGCTCGGGCGGAGACACCCGCTTTTGCATGATGCTGGATATGGTCGGTGTCTGGCTGATCGGTGTGCCGCTCTCCTTTATCGGCGTGCTGGTGTTCCATCAGTCACTTCCGGTGGTGGCGGCAATGGTCTTTTTTGAGGAATGGATCAAGATGGTGCTGGCGCTGCTGCGCATCAAGAGCCGGAAATGGGCACACACTTTAATTGAATCCTAGCAGTCTTGCAATCACACAAAAAACACAGTCGCCCGCGGCGGCTGTGTTTTTTGTACGAAAAGGAGAGGCTGAGCCCTTTGCTGTCCCCGGGATTTGATAAAGATGGAGAAAATGTATATTTCCTATAATAGTTTTCATAAAATCTGTTGATTTTTTGTCAAAAATAGATTATAGTTAAAATAATTAAAAGAAATGGAGGGAAGAAGCATGAATCGCAACAGCATCAATGTCGGCAAGAAAATCAAATGCTATCGCAAGGCACAAAAGTACACCTTAAAGACACTTGCGGAGAAAACCGGGCTGTCCATCGGATTTCTTTCGCAGCTGGAAAGAGGGATGACGACCATTGCGATTGATTCGCTGTTCAACCTGGCCAACGTCCTGGATGTGGACATCATGGACTTTTTTGATGGCGATTCCAAGGGCTGTGACGACCCGGTTGTGCACGGATACAACAAGCCGATTTTGCAGTCGACGCCGGATATGGTCCAATTTTATCTGAGCGGCTTGCAGAGCCACGATTTTAAGATTGTGCCCAAACTGCTACACCTGATGCCATCACAGCGGTATATAATGCCACCGGGATCAAAGATAGAGGATGATCACTTGCAGGACGAATTGGATCAGGAATTGCAATCCAGCCCAGCGCAGGAGGCGCAGGACAACGAGGACTTAAAACTGCTGCCGCCCTGCGGAGACCAGAAGTTCTATAAAAATCGCGAGGAAGAATTTGTGTATGTGCTCGAGGGAATCCTTTCTCTGGAGATGGATCACAAGCTTTATACGCTGTATCCAGAGGACAGTATCCAAATTGTACCGGGAAAAAGACATTGTTGGTCCAACCGCAGCAATCGCATTGCTAGGATGCTGCTGGTGACAGTATCGGGCAGCGCGTCGAATGCCTAGATGGTGCGCGGAAAATGGGGTTTGCAGAACAAAGAGAGAAGAACGGATATGTATTGAGAGGAAAAGAGAAAGCGAAAATGAATCAGATATCGCAAAGGTAAGAAAAGTAGGAAAAAGCAACGACAGTTCCGGCGGCTCCCGTGGAGCCGCCTTTTTCAATATTCCCCTCCCTTTGACAGAAAGGGAGGGAAGGTTGCCGGCATCGACAACAAAATCTTGTAGCTCAAAAAGATAGAGGACACAAATTATAGTGGCCATTTGCAAAAGATAGTTGCAAAAGCGGGCGGGAGCGTTTATAATAATACAGGAAAAGTGTATTGATAAATTCCGGGGGGATTTTAAATGAACCGATTTGAGATCATTACAGGCGACATCACAACGATGGCGGTGGACGCGATTGTCAATGCGGCCAACAATTCCCTGTTGGGAGGGGGCGGCGTGGACGGAGCCATCCACAAAGCTGCTGGAAAGGAACTGCTGGAGGAGTGCCGTACCCTCAATGGGTGTCAGACAGGCATGGCCAAGATGACGGCAGGCTATCACCTCCCAGCAAAAAATGTCATCCACACGGTGGGCCCCATTTGGCAGGGGGGCGATGCGGGGGAGGACGATCTGCTGCGCAGCTGCTACCGCTCCTGTCTGGAGCTTGCGGTGCAGCAGGGAATTAAGACAATTGCCTTCCCATCTATCAGCACCGGAGCCTATCATTTTCCGGTCAACCGCGCGGCGGATATTGCAGTTTCGGCCATCGGGGATTTTTTAAAAAAGGACCAGACGCTGCAAAAAGTGTGGATGGTCTGCCACGACGAGCGCACAGCGATTGTCTACCATGTCGCACTTGACCAGTACCTGACACGCAGATAACAGGGCAGCTTTGTGGGAAGCTGCCGCAAGATCCCACCAAAATAGAGCAAAAGCTGAAGCGTGAGCTTCAGCTTTTTTTGCGTTCGAGAACATTCTTTTTGCAAGATAAAAATAGAATTGCTGCAAAATGTGAAAAAGGAGTGAGGAAAGTTTGAACGCCGCAAAATGGTGCGGAAAACCGATGCGTAGGATAAGGCCCTGTCTCAAAAGCAAAGGTAGTCCGGTTTTGCTAAGCAAAACCGGACTACAGAGAAAAAGAGAAATTTGCATCAAGTCAGAGAAAAATTGCAAAGGATGAGGCAAAATCAGTGTGAAGGGGGAATGTTTTGGATTAGTGGTACCCCCAAAAAAGGATGGACAAACTAGCTAAAATCAAGTTAAAAAGAGGAAAATTTTCAAAAAAATACGCCAAAAGAAAGAAAAGTCTACCTATTAATATATATAAAAAATGCAGCCGGAGGAAAGCACCGGCTGCATGCGGGAAAAATCGGCTATGCGAGGATGGTGTGCTCGAGCAAAATTTTAAGGCCGATCAGCACCAGGATGACGCCGCCGAACACCTCGGCCTTGCTCTTGAGCAGGGCGCCAAAACCTTTGCCGAGATAGGAGCCGATCAGCGAACAGATCAGGGTGGTGATGGCGATGATGATGCAGGAAGAGAAGATCTCCACCTGCAAAAGGGCGAAGCTGACGCCGACAGCGAGGGCATCGATGCTGGTCGCCACCGCCTGGGTCAGGATGGCCGGGAAGGAGAGGACAGTCTGGCAGGCATCCTCCTCCTCATCGGGATGGATTGCCTCCCACACCATTTTGCCGCCGATGAAGGCCAGCAAGACAAAGGCAATCCAGTGGTCGATCGAGGAGATAAACGAGGAAAAGGCGCGCCCCAAAAAGTAGCCGATCAACGGCATCACTCCCTGGAACAGCCCAAACATAAACGACCAGCTCAGTGCCTTGCTAAAAAAGCGGCCGCCCCGCATCTGGCGGGAAATACACATGCCGTTGGTGGTCGAGACGGCAAAGGCGTCCATCGAAAGTCCAAAGGCAATCATCAAAAGGTTCAGCAAAAAAATTCCCCCTACTTATTTTTCACGCAATAGATCGCGGTGGTTTTTCGCTCCTGCGCAAAACCGCCTTTGCAAGTATACCAGTTTTTCGTCCCTTCGACAAGGTAAAGTGGAAAATTTCACCTTTGTTTTTTGCCAGTATATTCACAAAAGGGGCATCAGAATGAGAAAAAGAGTGAAAAATTTACTGCCCGTTCAAGAATTTGCCCCTCCGGTATTGTAAAATAGGATAGAGAAATCTTGGCTTTGGAGGCAAAAGGGTGTTTGGATACATTAAACCTGTCAAGGCGGAATTAAAGGTCAAGGAATGGGAAGCCTATCAGGGAATTTACTGCGGGCTGTGCAAGCAGCTGGCGCAGCGGTACGGATGGTTTGCCCGCATGACTTTAAACTACGACTTTGTCTTTTTGGCAGTGCTGGACATGGGCCTGCGGGAAAACAGAATCCATTTTTGCCGAGAAAATTGCATCGCCCACCCCTTTTCCAAGCGCACCTGCTGCCGCACAAATGAGAGCCTTGCACTGTGCTGCGATGCGGCGATGCTGCTGACCGGCCAAAAGTTGCTGGACGACCTGCACGACGAGGGATTTGCAAAGCGAATAGCGGTGCGGCTGGTGCTGCCCTTTGCGCAGCGCGACTATAAAAAGGCGGCTGCCAGACTGCCCGAACTTGCAAAGGGGCTGGAGGAGCTGATGGAGCGCCAGGCGCAGCTGGAACGGGCCGGGTGCGCAAACGTCGACGAGGCCGCCGAACCGACCGCCCTGCTGATGCAGCAGGTGCTCTCGCAGCTCAGCGACGACCCCATCCGGCACCGGGCACTCGAGCGGATGGGCTACCTGTTGGGGCGCTGGATCTATCTGATCGATGCGCTGGACGATTGGGACGAGGACGTGCAGAAGGGGCGCTACAACCCCTTCGCCTGCATGGCGCAGCAGTCCCAAAACCTGGACCGCCAGCAGCTGTACACCCAGGCGCGCGGAACGCTCTATCTGACCATCGCCGAGATCAAAAAGGCCTATGACCTGCTGAGCATCCGATCGCTGGACACCATTCTGGAAAATGTACTCGACCTTGGGCTGCGGCAGACGGTGGACCAGATTCTGCAAAAACGCCTGTCCGGTTTAAAAACGGATATGCCGCAATAAATGAGCAAACCATTAGAGAGAGGGCTTTAGACAATGACAGACCCATATCAGGTGTTGGGAGTTTCTCCAAACGCCACCGATGAACAGATTAAAAGCGCATACCGGGAATTGGCCAGAAAGTATCATCCCGACAACTATGTCAACAACCCCCTTGCGGATTTGGCACAGGAGAAGATGAAGGAGATCAACGAGGCCTATGACCAGATTCAGCGCCAGCGCAAGCAGCAGGGCGGCCGCACCAACAGCGGTTACCAGGGAAGCTATGCCGGCGGCTACAACAGCCAGCGCAGCTATAGCGGGCAGGGATCGTCCCAGTTTGCGGACATCCGCCAGCTGCTCAACGCCAACCGCATTGCCGATGCCGAGGAACTGCTGGAAGGCATCCCGCAGCAGCGACGCGACGCCGAATGGTACTTTTTGCGCGGCAGGGTCTTTTATGTGCGCGGATGGCTGGATCAGGCATACAACTACTATGTCCGCGCCAACCAGATGAGCCCGGGCAACGCCGAATATCAGACCGCGCTCAACCAGCTGATGTGGCAGCGCAACACCGGACGTCCGGCGGGCGGCTATGGCGATTACCGCAGCTCCCAGTATGGCGGCGGGATCAGCGGATGCGACATGTGCACTGGGCTTATGTGTGCGGACTGCTGCTGCGAGTGTATGGGCGGCGACCTGATCAGTTGCTGCTAAGCGGCGCTGCATTTTTTTAGGGAAGTGATTGTTTGATCAAGAAAAGTACACAGGTAGCGATGGGAGGCATCGCCTCGGCGCTGTGCCTGTTGCTGATGCTGTTGACCATCATCCCGATCGCCACCTATACCATGCCGGCGCTGGCGGGCATGGTGCTGATTGTGGTGGTTATCGAGAACGGCTATTCGACGGCGGCGATGGTCTATGCAGCGGTGAGCTTTCTGTCGCTGTTCATCTGCCCGGACAAGGAAGCTGCGGTGCTCTTTGTCGGCTTCTTCGGCTACTACCCCATCTTAAAGGGCAAGCTGGAAAAGATCCCAAAGCGGGCGCTGGAATATCTGGCAAAATTTCTGGTATTTAATGTAGCGGTCATCGCAAGCTATCTGGTCATCATCTACCTGTTCGGTTTGCAGGATGTGCTGGAGTCGGTGGGGCCGCTGGGACAGTACAGCGCCCTGGCGCTGCTGGCGATGGGCAACGTGGTCTTTTGGATTTACGATGTGGCCCTCACCCGGATTATCACCGCCTACCGCGATGTGCTGCGCAAGAAAATCTTCCGCCGCGTCGGGTAAATGCTGCAACAAAGACGATAAAAAGCCTTCCGGCTCTCAAGGCCGGAAGGCTTTTTTGGTGTAGAAGGGGACAAGGCTTACTCGGCAGGCGAGGTAGTGTCGGGGCGCTTGAGCTTTGATTCGGCCTGCTGCATCATCGTCTCGTAGTTGAGGATTTTTTGGTTGAGTCGGTCCAGCGACTGCTGCATCTTTTCCATGCGGGCGATCAGCTGGTCGCGCTGGTCGATCAGCAGGGCCTTGCGCGCGTCGATGGTGGAATCTCCCTGCTGAAAGAGCGAGACATATTCGATCAGCGCCTCAATCTGTACGCCGGCCGCGCGCATACATTTCATCAGTTCGATCCAGTTACAGGAAATCTCGTCATAGTCGCGGATGCCGCTCTTGTTGCGGGGCACCGGCGGGATGATGCCGATGCGCTCGTAGTAGCGCAGGGTATCCTGCGAGAGGCCGTACTTCTGACTTACCTGTGCGATGGTCATGAAAATACCTCCTTAATGCGGTGGAAGTGGGGGCTCTTTCTTTTCAGTATACAACATGGAGTGGACTACAAGTCAAGGGGAGAAGGTATTTTGTCCGCCTTTGCAGCATACCTTTTGAGCAAAGGGGGGATGAATGTGCGGCTGAACAAAAACAGCATCTTTTATCACTGCCTGCTGCTGAGTTCCTCGTCGGTGGTGCTGCAGCTGCTCGGCTTTGGGTACCGCATCCTACTGGGCAGATTGGCCGGCGCACAGGCCATTGCCGTTTACGGCTTGGTGATGTCGGCCTACAATGTGGTGCTCTCCTGCACGCTGACGGGTGTCGCGCTCTCGGTTTCCCGCATCGCCTCGGGTTACCAGGCGCTGGGGCAGGGCAGATCGATTGTGCGCCTGATCCGCACGGCGCTGTTTTTATTTTTGGGATTGTTTTGCCTGTTGGCCATCCCCTTTGGTTTGGGCAGGGAGTTTTTTGCGCAGAAGGTTTTGGGCAACCCCGAAACGGCCCAAGCCCTTTTGCTGATTGTGCCGTGCCTGTTTTTGACCGGCTTTGAAAATGTGCACAAGGCCTTTTTCTACGGGACGGGGCAGACCTTTGCGCCTACCATCTCCGAGACGCTGGAGATGCTCTGCCGGATTGTGGGGGCAGCGGCGCTGTTTTCGGCGGCAAAGGGGCTGGGGCAGCTGAGCAACGGGCAGGCAGCGGCGCTGATCGTGTGTGGGATGATTCTCAGCGAGATGGTGAGCGCGTCATTTTTGACCATCCTGTACCGCTTTCGCAGGCGCAAGCTGAC
>ENA-OYXB01000653-OYXB01000653.1-human-gut-metagenome-genome-assembly--contig:-NODE-653-length-14903-cov-5.073343_pt1 | contig 14903 bp, 6 predicted proteins | sample MGYA00244176_ERZ653409 | MGnify/ENA primary metagenome ERZ653409 (study PRJEB26926, sample SAMN06164912) | human gut metagenome | biome: ENVO:00009003; feature: ENVO:2100002; material: ENVO:00002003... | reverse complement strand
CTTCACCACGCCCGGCAGCGCCACCACCGACTATATCGCCTACACGGTCAAAGACAAGGCCGGCTTGTCCGATACGGCCACCCTCACGGTAAACGTGGATCCGAGTGCCGCCATCGAGCCGCCTACCGCCTACGACTATCGTGTGCCGTCCGCCGCCACCATCGATAAGAAGTCCGTGGATGTGGATGTTTCCCAGTGGATCGCCAATCCTTCCGGCACAGCCAATGAGCTCAAGGTCGGCGTGCATCCCTCCGCCAGCGCTCACGCTCACGTCAAGGGCGGCGAGCATTCGACCACCATCACCGTCGACCTGACGTCACAGGCGCGAGCCGTGCCTTACACGGTGACCAATACGAAATACAACATCACCTCCACCGCGTTCATCCAGGTACCGGCCTATGGTGTCTTTCCGCCCACGCTGCGTCCCAAGGCACCGGAATTGAAGGTCAACTCGCGCGAGACCATTGAAATCAACATCAATGACTATGTCCGCGTCGGCGCCGGCAAGGAACCGTATATCGAAAGCGCTGATTCCGTCAGCGCCACCAAGGCTTCCAACTCCGATTTCTACGTGAACGACAAGACCCTGAAGTTCACTGCGGCAAAAGACTACGCAGGCCCCGCCTCCATTACCTTTACCGCTGTGGATGGCAAGCAGGGATCGGATAAGACCAAGATCATCAATTCCGCAGTGATCACTCTCCAGATCACGGTGATAGGCCGCGATGTGCCGCCGCCCACGTTCTCGTCCTCCACTATTGATGTCGAGGCGGGCGCGGACCCCAAGACCGTTGATCTGACGGCGCTCACCCATGCACCGTCCGGCGTGTATGACGACGAAAAGCAATACACGTATTCCGGTGGAAGCTCATCATCCAGGCAAATCACCGCAAACCTGTCCCGTTCCGGTAGCTTGCAGGTTTCCGCCACCAAGGATGCCGCTCCTGGCACCACCGCGTCCATTCCCGTGCAAATCGCATACGGCGCGGGCACCGTGAATGCCGGTGTGACCGTGCGCGTAGTGTCTTCGACCCGTCCGCTGACACGCGTCGGCAACAAGACGTTGAAGATCAAGGCCGGTGCCAGCGATGCCGTGAACGTGCTTACCGGCGCGTACAATCCGTTCCCCGATTCCTCGCTGACCGTCATCAGCTGCAAGGCGGATGACGCCGCCAAACTCACCATCGCCGGATGCGATGCCTCCGGAAACATCACCATCGCCGTCGCATCCGATGTAGGTGCTTCCACGAACACCGTGCTCGTCACCGTGCAAGACGGCACCAAGTCCAAGGATCGTGAAGTCACCGCATCGATTACCGTGTCCGTGATCGACAAGCCCGAGCCGCCACTGCTCTCTCCCGTAGCCGGGGAACCGCAGGACAGCGCGGTCAGCCTCACATGGACGCCCGGTGCCGCCAATGGCAGCCCGATCACCAACTACAAGGTCAGTTGGACCGGTGCCGTCACCGGAGAGAAGGATTGCGGTACCGTCACCTCATGCCAGGTCACTGGTCTGAAGAACGGCAAAACCTATTCCTTCACCGTCGCCGCGCGAAATGACGTCGGCTGGTCCAAGCCGTCCACCGCCGTCGAAGCCACACCGGACAAGGTGCCGTCCGCTCCCACCGATGTTACGGTCACGGGTGGCAATAAAACCGCCAAGGTGACGTGGAAAGCGCCGAGCGGTGATTTCAGCGCCGTCGACAACTATTCAGTGACCGTCACCGGTGCAGGTGCTCCGCAGACCAAGGAAACCGGCAATACGGCCACCGAGCTGTCGTTTACGTTCAACAACAACGACATTTCCGATGGCACCGCCATTACGGCGACCGTCAAAGCCCATAACAAAATCAATTGGAGTGCCGAGTCCGCCGCATCGCCGTCAGAGAAGATCTGGGGAGACCCGGATGCGCCGAACATTGCGTTGTCGAACGACGACACCACGGTAACGGCGAAAGTCACTCTCGGCAATAACCGCAATGCCGGCTGCCGGCGAATTTCCTTGGGAGGAGACGTCAAGGACACCATCGATTGCAGTGACAGTGGCGCTACGTTCGATATCAATGAGAACGATTTGAACACCCGGGAAATCACCGTAACGGCCACCGTGGTGCCGCAGCGCGATGCTTCCTCCGGCACGGGCAAGAGCAGCTTTGTCCCGCAGTACAAGGTCCAGCCGCCCACTGACGTCTACACCACCGGATCCGGCAGTACATGCACCGTGCATTGGACCAAGCAGGGACATGCGCAGTCCTACAGCGTGACTGCCGATGGCATCGATTCCGGTACAGCTACTAACCGGAACTCACTCGACTTCCGAATGAGTCCTTGGGCCAAATGCAACACCGCATCGGTGCAACAGGTGTTCAACGGCGCTACCAGCGACGCCGTCACCGGAGGCCCGCACAATGGCGCTCCTTACACCTATGAGAAGAAGGCTGTAATCAACAAACCGCAGGAGCTGCGCTGGTCAGACAACGCTCACGTCATTAACGTCACCGGCGGTTCGGTTGATGTCTATGGCAAGTCGGCCACTGTACAAATCATCATCAATGGCCAACCGTTCACGTGGAACTCCGGCCAGCCATTGGATGTCACCGACTTGGCCGTGGCCGCCGATGGCAACTACGCGTGGAGCGTCAAAGTCACCGGCGGGCCGGGATACTCCGGTCTCGACAACACTGCGGACGGAGGCAGCGTCGCGGGCACACGTCCCTCTGACTCCTCGGAGGGGACCAAGTCGCTCAAATCCGGTACCGATGTCACCACTTTGGCCAAGAACCCCTGGATTCTTGGTTTCGGCAATACCCCAATATCGTCAACCACCATTCACAAGCAGTAGGAGAACATCCATGAGCGAGAACATCGATGACGCGACGCAGTTGTCTGACACGACCCGTCTGTCCGACAGCACGCAGCTATCCGACGCCACGCACCTGGCATCCGCACCACACACCGGCACGACCCCAAGCACCGAGTCGGCGCCGCAGTCCGTTGCGCTGCCTAACCTGCCGCAGCGGCCGTCACAAGCGCCGTCAGAAAAGCCGTCTCCTACTACTGATGCCGCCTCCATTCCTGCGGGCGATGACAGCACCGTGCTCAAGCCGCGCAAGGGATCGACGCCAGCCATCCCGCAGCAGGCCACCGCGCAATCCCAGCCGCAATCACAGCCGCAGCGTCAGTCGAGCAAAGCCGCGCAAGCAGCCGCATCGGCACTGCCCGCCAGCATCAATTCCGGACTACTGCCCCAGCCCACGGCTCAGGTCCGGGATTTCCAGCAGTCCTTCAATGCGCTGGTCGAAAATGTCTCCAAGGTGGTTATCGGCAAGACCATCCCTATCAAGCAATGCGTCACCGCACTGATGGTCGGTGGCCATATTCTGCTTGAAGACAACCCCGGCACCGGTAAGACCCAGTTGGCCCGAGGCTTGGCCAATTCCATTTCCACCGGTTTCAAGCGTGTTCAGTTCACGCCCGATCTGCTGCCTTCGGATGTGGTGGGTGTGACTTTCTACGATCAGAAGCGCGGAGAATTTGAGTTCCGCGAAGGCCCGATTTTCGCCTCCATCGTGCTGGCCGATGAGATCAACCGTGCATCGCCGAAGACGCAGTCCGCACTTCTGGAGGTTATGGAAGAGCAGAAAGTCACCGTTGACGGCGTCACACATGATGTGCCGCAGCCGTTTATCGTGATCGCAACCCAGAACCCCATCGAGCAGCTCGGTACCTATAAGCTGCCTGAGGCGCAGATGGACCGATTCCTTATCAAGACGTCAATCGGCTACCCGGGCCATGATGTGTCCGTCGATATCCTCAAGCAGGTCGATATCACCGACCGTGCGCAGACCATTTCCCCGGTGCTGAGCGGTGACGATGTCATGCGGCTGCGTCAGGTGGCCACCGAAATCTATGTGGATGATGCGATTCGTGAATACATCGTCAGGCTCGTCGAGGCGACCCGCCACAACGAGAAGATCACGGTCGGCTCCTCCATGCGTGGCGCTTTGGCACTGACCCGATGCGCCCGTATCTGGGCCGCGGCCGATGGCCGTGCCTACGTGGTGCCGGATGACGTCAAGGACCTTGCAGTGGCCGTGCTCGCACACCGTATCACGCTGACTCCGGAAGCCACCTTCGATGGCGCGACTCCGGAAAGCCTGATCGCACAGGTGCTCGAAGACGTTCCCTCCCCCACCATCGGTTCCTGATAGGGCCCGGAAAGGTATCCGACCATGGCATCTACATCCGCCGCATTACGCCGTCGCCGGCGCGCTGAACGCATGTTCAAGCGCGCGGTAAGACGCATCAGACGGTTCTTCGCATCCTACGTCTCGCCCTTGGGCTGGGCGGTAACGGGCGCAGGCATCGCATGCCTTATTGCGTTCCCGTTTCTGGGCTGGTATGAGCTGCTCGTATTCGGCATCGTGGCGATGGTGATGATGCTCGCGGCAATCGTGCTTTCCCTCGGCAACACACGCTTCCACGCGTCCATCGTCGTATCCAATCATCGCGTGACCGTGGGAGACACCGTATCCGTTATCGTCGGCATCGACAACACCGGCAGAACGCCGACGACCACGGCACGCGGATATCTGCCAATCGGCGATGCGCATGAACGATTCAACATCCCCATGCTGGCTCCCGGGCAATCCAAGCAAACCGATGTGGAGTTCCGTACCGTATCGCGCGCAATACTGCCCATCGGCCCATTGCGCATCCGCAAGGGAGACCCGTTCGGTCTGGTGCGTCACGAAAAGGAGCTGGCCGACCGCATCACCGTATTCATCCACCCTCGTACCGTGCGTCTCGATACTCTGAATGCCGGCGTGCCCCGCGACCTGGAAGGCCAACCATCCGGCCAGATCGTGGATGATGATCTCGACTTCTACGGATTGCGCGAATACGAGCCGGGCGACGACGTGCGTAACGTCCACTGGCTGAGCTCCGCGAAAACCGGCACGTTGATGATTCGCCAATATGAGGCCACGCGCCGCACCGACACCTCGGTGACCATCAGCGTGAACCCGGACGAATACGTCAACGGCGAGGAATTCGAGATGGCGGTGTCCATCCACTCCTCCATCGGCGTCAAATGCCTGCTGCAGGATCGTCCATTGTTCTGCCACGCGGGCAACGCGCACGGCCAGCCGCGCAACGCCATGGAGTTCCTCGACAACGCCAGTGCCATAGAGCCTGATCGTGAGGATAATCCGAATCTCGCCGAGGGCACGCTGAAGCACAGTCCTGATGCTTCGTTCTATTTTTTCACTGTTGGATCGCTGAAAGACATCGAGCAAATCAAGCGCATGACCTTGGCCTTGCCCCGATCGGCCAGCTGCGTGGTATTGCAGGCCAGCGCCGGCGCCAATCGCGGCATCAGAAGATTCGCCAACTTCACATTGGCCACCATCGGCGACCTCGATGATCTCCCGCTGATCATGGGGGTGCTCGCATGACCTTCGACCAGTCCAGTATCACCAATACCAATACCGCTGCGTACGCCGGATCGAGCGGCACATACACCGGCACTTCCTCCGGCACGTACACCGGGACCTCCACCACCACCGGCTCCTGGGCCGACTCCACACATTCGGTTATCTGGATGACCAGAGGCAATGTGCTTCGCGGCATGGGCCTCAGTCGCCAGCCGTGGGGCAAACGAATCGCCAGCCTCGTACTCATAGCGGCGATGATGTTGCTGGCGCAAGCCAATCTCATCGACGTGTACGGCGGCGTGGCCACTTGGGCGATTGCCGCTGTACCGGCCACCTTGCTGGGCGCGATCATCGCTCTGGCGGGCATGTTGCCGGCGTTGCGACTGTGGTGGCAAATCGTGTTTCTGGCGTTTGCCCAATTCATCATCGGCCCGGTGGTAACGCTGAGTTCCACTACGTCCCATTACGTGATTCCCACCTTGAAGACCTTGAGTTCAGGTTGGGAAATGACGTTTGGCTCGTTCAAGTACATTATTTCCGTCGATCCGCCTCTGGGCACGCAAGACGGCGTGCTGATGGCGGTATGGACCATCGGCCTGTGGCTTACGTTCTTCACCGGCGTGTTTGCCATTAATGCCAACGCATGGTTGTCTCTGGTGGGAGTGCTGCCCCTTGCGGCGGCCGTGGCCGTATGTGCCCTGCTGGGCACAGACAGCGGCTGGCAACGCGCCATCTGCGGTATTGCCTTTGCCTTGCTGCTGATTATCTGGCTGTCTTGGCGTCTTGAACTGCTGGAAGGGGGGCGCTGGATATCCGCGCTGATCATCGTCGTGCTCGCTGCCGGCCTTGCTTTCGGGGGCACGTTGCTGGTGCCGCAGGACCGTTTCGTGCTGCGCGACCGCTACGATCCGCCGTTAAGCCCCTACGATTACACCAGCCCGCTCAGCGGCATGCGATCCTATATCAAGGACCACAAAAAAGACGTGTTGCTGACCGTTCATAATCTGCCGGCCGGAACACCGGTCAAACTTGCGGTGATGGATCGATTCGATGGCACAGTATGGAACCTGTCCGATTCTTCCGAAGCCACGGACTCCTCGAATTATCATCGCGTGGGCACCACGATCAAGGCGGATGAGCAGGGTAAATCCTTCACTGCGACCTTCACCGTCGATCAGGAACTGACCGACACCTGGCTGCCGCTGGCGGGAGCGGCCACTGGCGTGAGCTTCGCCAACGATGCCGACAACGGCAATGACACGTTTTACTACAACACGGATACCGATTCCGCCATTATTCCCGCCGGCACGCGTAAAGGCCTCACCTATACCGAATCCGGCATTATCGCCCGCAAGCCCACCGATAAGCAGATCAGCAGTGCGGCTGCGGCCCGCATCACCCAACCAGAAGCCCAGGATGTTCCCGATTCGGCCAGCAAACTGGCCACGTCCATTGCCGGCGGGCAGTCCTCGGGCGGTGCCGCAGCCACGGCGTTGGCTGACACATTGAAAGACTCCGGATGGTTCTCTCATGGACTTGAAGGCGACCATCCCTCCGATGCCGGCCATGGCAACTACCGCATCAACAAGCTGCTGGCAGGCACGGCCATGGTGGGCGACTCCGAGCAATATGCCTCCGCCATGGCACTGATGGCTCGTGATCTGGGACTGCCCTCCCGTGTGGTCCTGGGCTTCCTGCCGAAAAACGAGGATGGCGAAATCACCGATGCCCGCACGGAGAAGACCTCGGGCAATGGCACCAAAATCGAATTCACCGGCAACGATGTCACCGCTTGGGTGGAAATCAAATTGCAGGGCCTGGGATGGGTGGCGTTCTATCCGACGCCCAAGGAGACCAAGATGCCTGATGAAAACCAGAACCTGACGCCGCCGAATCCGCAGACGCTGGTCCGGCAACCACCAGTGCCGTTGACCGATCCGCTGCGCGATCAGACGCAAGCCAAGGGCCAAAGCTCATTGGCCGGCGCCGACGCCGATGATTCGCCGACCAACCTGTTCTGGGCGCGGTTCTGGCGAGTGACCCGCAAGGTGGCCCTGTACGGCAGCCCATTGTGGACCCTACTCATCGCCTGCGGTCTGATTCTGATGTTCAAGGCCATACTGCTGGCACGAGCGCGGCGGCATGGCAGTCCGAAAGCCCGTGTGGCAGCAGGTTGGAATGCCATACGCATGCTTGCCGAGCAAAGCGGCATCACAGCCAAGGGCACTCGTCGAGATCAGGCCGGTGCCATCGCCCGTCAACTCGGCACAGATGACCAGGCTTTGATCCAGCTTGGCCGGGAAGCCGACTACGCCACGTTCTCGGGGCAAGACATTGAATCGGGCCAAGCCACCACATATTGGGCAGGAGTCGACCAATTGCGCAAGGCAATGCTCGCTTCTTTGCCGCGTTTCAGGAGGATACGTACACGACTTTCCCTGAAAAGCGTGGCTATACTGTCAAATGGGCACGCAGCAAAGCCGCACACGACGCATGTCAAGCGCACGCGTAAGAAGGGGAAGGCGTCATGACCACAGGCTCCATCCGTATCGCGATGACCAGTGACGTGGGCCTTAGGCGCAAAAACAACCAAGACACCGGATTCGCGCAACAAGGCGTGTTCATGGTCTGTGACGGCATGGGCGGCGGCAAAGGCGGCGAGCAGGCAAGCCAGTTGGCTGCCCAGCATTTCGCACAATTGGCCGCCATGCCTTCACGCACCCGTCAGGATATCGACGACACCTTGGCACGGGCCCAGCACGACATTCTTGATCTGGGAGACCGCCTTGGCGGCGTGGCCGGCACGACCTGCTCCGGTTTGGTACTGCCCCAAGATCATGCGGATTCCACCAGCGCCCGCAGCGCTGCTTTGTTCAGTGACGCCGATGATCAGGACTTCTCGGACCAGACCTATGTGGTCAATGTTGGCGATTCCCGCACCTACCATCTCAGTCCGTTGGCGCATGCCGATGCTCCCGCCACGGATATCATTCCCGTGTGGGACGCCGCTTCGCTGATCCGCATCACGCGAGACCATTCGCAACGTCAGGAAGCCATCGATTCCGGGCAGATGTTGCCGGAAGAGGCGGAGGCGACCATTCCACGCAACATCATCACCCAATGTCTGGGTGATCCGGATGGCATCATGCCCGACGTATATGTCGCCGATCTGACCGGCCGCTTCATCATCTGTTCGGATGGATTGCATGGCGAGGTGCCGGACGAACAGATCGCGGCCATCGCCGCGGCGCATTCCAGTCCGCAGGAGGCCGTGGACGCCTTGGTGGCGGCCGCTCTTGATGCGGGCGGAACCGACAATATCACTGTGATTGTGGCCGATATGCCATTGACCGAACCCGAACATCATGCGTTCAGCGCATTCAGGCTGGACGAAGGTGAGGATATCGGCGCCATTGAAGACGCAACACTACAAACACTACGGACCATACGTTCGGCATAACCGAGCGAACATAAGGAGGTAATCCCATGGTTGATTATGATGCTGCGGTCGCTGCCGTACAAGATCCGAACGCGGATCCGATTCTGTTGGCAAAAATCGCCTACGAGAATCCGGAATTCGGTGCCAATGTCGCCGTGAATCCGCGCTGTTATCCCGGCTTGAAGCGTTGGATCGCCGAGTTCGGTGACGATCGCGCCCGCGAGACCCTGGCGCAATACGGGTTCACTGCCGAGGCATTCGGCGGCCCGGTTCAGGATCAGAAAGCCACGGCACAGGCGGCCCAGCAGCCCGCCGCCAAACAGGCTCAGCAGCCCGCGGCTCAGGCGGCATTCGAGGAGCCTGTGGCCACCAATCCTTACGGTTTCACCGCCGAACAGGCCCTGACCACCACGACCAGATGCAAATCGCCCAGATTGCCCAGTACGCGCCTGAACTACGCGCCTGCATCGCACGTAATCCCAACACCTATCCGGCACTGATCGAATGGCTGGGCCAGCTCGGCGACCCGGCAATCAACGCCGCTCTGGCTTCCCGTCAGTGAAAGGACGGCATCATCATGGCCAAACTTCCCTACCCTCCAGCACCTGAACTGGGTTGGTATTCTGACGATCCGGTGGAAGGCACCCCGGATTCCGCAGTTGGCACAGCCGAACCGCAGAACGACTACGGGCAGCCCAGTACCGCGGAAGCGGCAACCAATACCGCTTTTACCGCAGAGCCTGCCGCCACGGCCGCCGCCGCTGAGCCCGCTGCCACCGCTCCGGCAGACACCACACCGCACGCCGCCGAAAACGACATCGAGGATTGGGACAGCACCGTGCTCTCCTCCTCGTTCACGTCCAAGGCACCGAAGAAGACGTACCTGCTGCATAACGATGTCACCGGCCAGACCATCGTGATCGATAAGAGCACGTTGCTGGGCCGCAAGCCTTCCATGGATGTGCCGCAGGGTGCCAAGGCGGTGCGTATCGTAGACCCGACCCGCACCACATCCCGCAACCATGCCGCCATCAGCATCGACACCGATGGCGCGCTGTGGATCGAGGACTACGGCTCGTTGAACGGCACCTACATCATCACCAATGGCCAGGAGACCCAAGTCACCAAGGGCACATCGCTCAAGCTCAGCGCGCCTGCCACGGTGCGTATCGGAGACCAGTTCTTCCAGTTCTCCGAAAAACAGGCCTGAGTAATCAAGCAACGAGCGGCTGCCTGCTCTTGTTCAACAGGAAAATCACAATGGCAAATATACGGATGGCCCGGAACTGATATAGTTCCGGGCCATCTTATTGCGATTAACGCAAGATCTGAGTCCTAGAAGGGGCATCCTTTCTAGGACCCTCTCACTTACTCCTCGATGTCAGGCTGACCGCCCTGATCGGAGTAGAAATCATCCGGGTTGAAGTCGTCGCCGAGCTTCAGATCGCCGAACTCGAGGTTCGAGAAGTTCAGGTCAGACAGGTCGGCGTCGGAGAAGCTCGCGTCGCCGAGATCGCCATCGCCGCCCAGACCGAAGTTCGGGTAGATGGTGTCGCGGATGGCCTTGTCGGGCTCGACCACGGCGTTGCGGTAGCGTGCGAGGCCCGTACCGGCCGGGATGAGCTTACCGATGATGACGTTCTCCTTGAGGCCCTTGAGGTCGTCGACCTTCTCGGAGAGGGCGGCTTCGGTGAGCACGCGGGTGGTCTCCTGGAAGGATGCGGCGGACAGCCAGGAGTCGGTGGCCAGCGACGCCTTGGTGATACCCATAAGCGCCGGACGACCGACGGCCGGACGGCCACCGTTCTTGACGATGTTGCGGTTGATCTCGCGGAAGCGGGCGTTGTCCACCAGCTCACCCGGCAGCAGGTCGGTGTCGCCGGAGTCGATGATGGTCACGCGACGGGTCATCTGGTGCACGATGACCTCGATGTGCTTGTCGTGGATATCCACACCCTGGGAGCGGTACACGGTGTGCACTTCCTCCACGATGTTGACCTGGGCGGCGCGCTTGCCGAGGATGGTGAGGATCTTCTTGGGGTCCACAGAACCTTCGACCAGCTGGGTGCCGACCTTGATGTGGTCGCCGTCGGCAACCTTGAGCGGCACGCGCTTGGAGACCTGGTAGGTGATCGGCTTGATCACGCCGTCTTCCTTCGGTGCGCCGGAATCGGCGTCCGGGGTCAGGATGATCTGGCGACCGCGATCGTTCTCCACGATCTTGATGCTGCCGGCGAACTCGGTGATCGGGGCCTCACCCTTCGGGGTGCGGGCCTCGAAAAGCTCGGTGACACGGGGAAGACCCTGGGTGATATCGGAGGCCGCGGCCACACCACCGGAGTGGAAGGAACGCAGCGTCAGCTGGGTACCAGGCTCACCGATGGACTGGGCGGCGACGATACCGACGGTCTCGCCGACATCGACCAGCTTGTTGGTGGCCAGGGACCAGCCGTAGCACTTGGCGCACACGCCGCGCTTGGACTCGCAGGTCAGCACGGAACGGCACTTGACTTCCTCGACGCCGTGGGCCACGAGGTCGTTGAGCACGTCCATGGACAGGGCGTCGTCGCGCTTGTACAGCACGGTCTGTCCGTCGGCCGGGTCGATGACGTCGGCGGCGAGCAGACGGGAGTACGGGCCACCGTCGGCGGCCTTGACGAGCACCAGGTTGCCGTCGTTGTCGCGCTCGGCGACGCGGATGGGCAGACCGGCCTTGGTGCCGCAGTCCTCTTCGCGCACGATGACGTCCTGGGAGACGTCGACCAGACGACGGGTCAGGTAACCGGATTCTGCGGTACGCAGTGCGGTATCGGCCAGACCCTTACGTGCACCGTGCTGGGAGATGAAGTACTCCAGCACGGACAGGCCGTCGCGGTAGTTGGACTTCACAGGACGAGGAATGATCTCACCCTTCGGGTTAGCCACGAGGCCTCGCATACCTGCGATCTGGTTGATCTGCATCATGTTGCCTCGTGCACCAGACTGCACGATGATGGCCAGGTTGGAGGTCGGGTCGAACTTCTCCTCGACTTCCTTGGACACCTCGGCGGTGCACTCGGTCCACAGGTCGATGAGTTCCTGACGACGAGCTTCCTCGGTCAACAGACCCATCTCGTAGTTGGCGTTGACCTTGTCGGCCTTGGCCTCGTACTCGGCGATCTTCTCGTCGCGCTCGGGCGGCTCGTTCACGTCGGAGAACGCGAAGGACACGCCGGACCACGGTGCGCGGGTGAAGCCGAGATCCTTCAGGGCATCCAGCGTGGCGGCCACCTGCTGGGTGGAGTAACGCATGGCGATGTCATCGACGATCTTGGACAGACGGCCCTTGGCCACCTGCTCGTTGACGAACGGGTAGTCGGTCGGCAGGGTCTCGTTGAACAGGATGCGGCCGTAGGAGGTGGCGAACAGCACGGTGCCGTCGTGGAAGCGTTCTTCCTTGACGACCTCGTCCTCACCTTCGCGCGGGTCGAGCACCTTGACCTCGCCGGGCTCCCAGTTCTTCGGCAGCACGAAGCTCTCGGGCAGGCGGATGAGCACCTTGGCCTGCATGTCGATCTCGTGGCGGTCGAGGGCCATTTCGGCCTCTTCCAGCGAGGAGAACACGCGGCCCTGGCCCTTGACGCCTTCCAGCACGGTGGACAGGTAGTACAGACCGAGGATCATATCCTGGCTCGGCATGGTCACGGTGTGGCCGTCGGCCGGCTTCAGGATGTTGTCGGAAGCCATCATCAGCGAGCGGGCCTCGGCCTGGGCTTCGGCGGAGAGCGGCAGGTGGACTGCCATCTGGTCACCATCGAAGTCGGCGTTGAAGGCGGCGCAGGCCAGCGGCGGCAGGTGGATGGCCTTGCCTTCCACCAGGATCGGCTCGAATGCCTGAATACCCAGACGGTGCAGCGTAGGTGCACGGTTAAGCAGCACGGGGTGCTCGGAGATGACCTCCTCGAGCACGCCCCATACTTCGGCGTCGCCGCGGTCCACAAGACGCTTGGCGGACTTCATGTTCTGCGCATAGTTCAGGTCCACGAGGCGCTTGATGACGAACGGCTTGAACAGCTCGAGGGCCATCGGCTTCGGCAGACCGCACTGGTGCATGCGCAGGGACGGGCCGACCACGATCACGGAACGGCCGGAGTAGTCGACTCGCTTACCGAGCAGGTTCTGACGGAAACGACCCTGCTTACCCTTGAGCATGTCGGACAGAGACTTCAGCGGACGGTTGGAGGCACCGGTGACCGGGCGACCACGACGGCCGTTGTCGAACAGGGAGTCGACGGCTTCCTGGAGCATGCGCTTCTCGTTGTTGAGCATGATTTCAGGGGCGCCGAGCTCGATCAGTCGCTTCAGACGGTTGTTACGGTTGATCACACGGCGGTACAGGTCGTTGAGGTCGGAGGTGGCGAAGCGGCCACCGTCGAGCTGGACCATCGGGCGCAGGTCCGGCGGGATGACCGGGATCACGTCGAGCACCATGGCCTCCGGCTTGTTGCCGGTGGTCAGGAAGGCGTTGACGACCTTGAGGCGCTTCAGGGCCTTGGTCTTACGCTGTTCGGAAGCGTCCTTGATCTCCTCGCGCAGTTCCTTGGAGATGGTCTCCAGGTCGAGGGACTGCAGGCGCTTCTTGATGGCTTCGGCGCCCATGCAGCCGTCGAAGTAATCGCCGTAGCGGTCCTGCATCTCGCGCCACAGGTCCACGTCGTCGACCATGTCGCCGGGCTTGAGCTTCTTGAACTTGTCGAAGACAGCGTCCACACGGGCGATCTGGTCGTTGTAGCGGGTGCGGATGGCGGCCATATCGCGCTCGGCACCGTTACGCAGCTTGGTGCGGGCCGGGCCCTTGGCCTCGCCGGCCTCCTCAAGGGCGGCGAGATCCTCTTCGACCTTCTTGGCGCGGGCTTCGATGTCGGAGTCACGGCGCTGCTCAAGGCGCTTGATCTCGGAATCGAACTCGTCCTGCAGGCCGGGCAGATCGTTGTGACGCTCGTCTTCGTTCACCTCGGTGACCATGTAGGAGGCGAAGTAAATCACGCGCTCCAGGTCCTTCGGGGTGACGTTCAGCAGGTAGCCGAGGCGGGAAGGCACACCCTTGAAGAACCAGATGTGCGTCACCGGGGCGGCGAGCTCGATGTGGCCCATGCGCTCACGGCGCACGCGGCTGCGGGTCACTTCGACGCCGCATCGCTCGCAGACGATGCCCTTGAAGCGCACGCGCTTGTACTTGCCGCAGGCGCACTCCCAGTCACGGGTCGGGCCGAAGATCTGTTCGCCGAACAGACCGTCCTTCTCAGGCTTCAGCGTACGGTAGTTGATGGTTTCAGGCTTCTTGACCTCACCGTGGCTCCAACCACGGATGTCATCGGCGGTGGCAAGGCCGATGCGAATCTTGTCAAATGCGTTGACGTCCAGCACTTGTTAATCCGTTTCTGTTCTTGAGACCTTCCCAAGCTCCCCTTGTCAGGGGAGCTGTCAGCCAAGGCTGACTGAGGGGTAGTGCAAACCGGAAAGGTCTCTGTACGTTATTTATTTCACGTTGGCGGAGCTACACGCGGCGTATTGACCGCATGCAGCCCGAGGGATCACTGGTATTCGGGCTCTTCGGCCTTCTGGTCTTCCTTGGCGGCCGCGTCGGGGCGGGCGCCGATGTTGAAGCCGAGGTCGTCAGCGGAGCTGGCCGGATCGTCATCCTCATCCTTCATGTCGATGGCCACGCCTTCGGCGTTGAGCACTTCGACGTTCAGGGACAGGGACTGCATTTCCTTCAGGAGCACCTTGAACGACTCGGGGATGCCTGCCGGCGGCAGGTTATCGCCCTTGACGATGGCACCATAGACACGCACACGGCCGTCGACGTCATCGGACTTGGTGGTCATCATCTCGTGCAGCGTGTAGGCGGCGCCGTAGGCCTCAAGGGCCCACACCTCCATCTCGCCGAAGCGCTGGCCACCGAACTGGGCCTTACCACCGAGCGGCTGCTGGGTGATCATGGAGTACGGGCCGGTGGAATTGTCTCTTATACACATCTCCGAGCCCAC
>ENA-OYXB01000642-OYXB01000642.1-human-gut-metagenome-genome-assembly--contig:-NODE-642-length-15119-cov-5.655204_pt1 | contig 15119 bp, 10 predicted proteins | sample MGYA00244176_ERZ653409 | MGnify/ENA primary metagenome ERZ653409 (study PRJEB26926, sample SAMN06164912) | human gut metagenome | biome: ENVO:00009003; feature: ENVO:2100002; material: ENVO:00002003... | reverse complement strand
GCAGCCTCCGGGTCCAGGTACTCGCCACGCGGCTTGATCGGCTTGAAGTTCTCGTCCAGCTCGTAGAGCAGCGGGATGGCGGTCGGGATGTTGACCTTGGCGATCTCTTCCTCAGACAGGTTGTCCAGCATCTTGACGATGGCGCGGAGGGAGTTGCCGTGGGCAGCAATCAGCACGGTCTTGCCGGCCTTGAGCTCCGGCTCGATAGCGGACTCGAAGTACGGCTTCACACGCTCAACAACGTTGGCCAGGCACTCGGCTTCCGGAACCGGATCGCCGGCGTAGCGCGGGTCGTTGTTCTGGGCGTACTGGTCGTTCGGGTCGATCTCGGGCGGCGGGGTGGCGTAAGAACGGCGCCACAGCATGAACTTCTCGTCGCCGTACTCTTCGCGGATCTCGGTCTTGTTCTTGCCCTGCAGAGCGCCGTAGTGACGCTCGTTGAGACGCCAGTCACGCTGAACCGGAATCCACAGACGATCTGCGGCATCCAGAGCGATGTTGGCGGTGTTGATGGCGCGACGCAGCAGGGAGGTGAACACGATGTCCGGAAGGACGTTCTTCTCCTTGAGCAGCTCGCCGCCACGCTTGGCTTCGGCTTCACCCTGCTCGGTCAGCGGTACGTCGACCCAGCCGGTGAACTGGTTAGTTTTATTCCATGCGCTCTGTCCATGACGGAGCAGTACTAGTTTATAAGTCATACGGTTCAGTCTACAGCCGCGTGCGCCCAAACACGAGTATTCGTCTTATTATTTCGCTCTCAGAGCGTCACGGAAACCGCCAGCACCACCGCAAACAGCAAGGTCTGGAAGCTGGCGGCGGGCAGAGCCGGGCGGAATTGACGTTTATTCACGCTGGAGACCATGCGCACAGGTATTCCGACGCCCGAGATCAACAGCACTGCGCCCCACGGCCACCATAGGGTCGCGCACATGAGCAGGGCTATGGCCCACGCGGCCACGCAGCACACAATCAGCAGCGTACGCGCGCCGGATTCACCCAGCCGTACGGCCAGCGTGCACTTACCATGCTCACGATCCTCGTCGATGTCACGGATATTGTTCACCATCATGATCAGGCAGGAGAACAGGCCAGCCGCCACAGCACCCAATAGTCCGCCGACGTCCACCGTGCCGCACAGCGCGTATTCGGTGCCCAATACCGCAGCCAAGCCGAAGAACAGGAACACGCCGACTTCTCCCAGCCCGACGTATCCATACGGATGCTTGCCACCGGTGTAGAACCAGCCGGCCAGCAAGGAGGCCACACCCACGGCAAACAGCCACCAAGCTTGGGAAATCACGATAGCGGCAATGCCGCATATGCAGGCGATGGCGGCGCAAATCATCGCCGCGAACAGTACATGCTTGGCCGGCACCAGTCCGGATGCGGTCAGTCGCTGGGGTTTGCCTGATTTCGATTCGTCCGTGTCACGCCCGGCGTCAGTGCCGCGGATGCCATCGGAATAGTCGTTCGCATAGTTGACGGCGATTTGCAGGAACAGCGCGACTAGCAGGCACAGGATGGTCACCGGCCAGAATCGGTCCATCAGCAGGGTCTGCTGTTCACGGGCCGTGGCGCAGGAGGCCGGTTCGGGATATATTGCGATGCAGGTGCCCGACTGCTCGATATGCGCGTATGCCATCGTCGCCCCAACCATCACCGACGCGATGGAAGTGACCAAGGTCTTGGGACGCGCGCCCCGAACCCATAAGCCGATAGACATAAGCAATCCCTTTCATATATAACTCTGGCTCCCCTCTCTGAGGGGAGCCAGAGTATGCCTAATCAGCCAACGAGCGGCTTGACCAGCGGGAAGGTGATGGTCTCGCGAATCGTGGCACCGGTCAAGGCGATAAGCAGTCGATCAATGCCCATACCCATACCGCCGGCCGGAGGCATGCCCACGCCGAGAGCCTCGAGGAAGTCCTCATCGATGTCGCAAGCCTCTTCGTCGCCAGCGAGCGCGTCCTTGGCCTGAGCCACGAAACGTTCACGCTGCACGATCGGGTCGTTGAGCTCGGAGTAGCCGGTAGCCAGCTCGAAGCCGCGCACGTAGAGATCCCACTTCTCCACCACGCCGGGCTTGGTGCGGTGGCCCTTGACCAGCGGGGAGGTTTCGACCGGGAAGTCACGCACGAAGGTGGGCTCGTAAAGCTTGTCCTCGTAGAAGTGCTCCCACAGGTGTTCGACGAGCTTGCCGTGGTTCTCCACGTCGTCGCGCTCCACGCCGAGCTTGTCGGCGATGGCGCCCAAATGCTCAACGGAGGTGCCGGGATGCTCAGGGCCGCCGTTCGGCACGATTTCCTCGCCCAATGCCTCGGACAGCGAATCGTACATGCTGATGGTCTTCCATTCGCCGCCGAAGTCGTATTCGGTGCCGTCGAGCAGGGTGACCTTGTGCGAGCCGTAGACGTCCATGGCGGTCTTCTGCACGAGCTCCTTGACCAGCTGGCCGATGGAATCATAGGTGCCATAGGCCTGGTAGGCCTCGACCATGGTGAATTCGGGGGCGTGCGTGGCGTCGACGCCCTCATTGCGGAAGTCACGGTTGATTTCGAACACGCGATCGATGCCGCCGACCAGGCAGCGCTTGAGGAACAGTTCCGGGGCGATGCGAAGGTACAGGTCAAGGTCGAAGGCGTTCATGTGCGTGGTGAACGGGCGGGCGGCCGCGCCACCGTGCAGGGTCTGCAGCATCGGGGTTTCGACCTCGAGGAAGTCGTGGTCGTCAAAGGTGCGGCGCAGGGAGGCCACGGCCTTGGAGCGGTTGCGCACCATGTTGCGGATGTTCTCGTCCGCGATCATGCCGATGTACGGCTTGCGGGTGCGGGTGTCTTCGTTCAGGTCCTTGTGCAGGGCCGGCAGCGGCTGCAGGGCCTTAGAGGCGATAGCCCACTCAGTGGCGAATACGGACAGCTCGCCGGTCTTGGAGGCGATGACGCGGCCCTTGAGGTACAAGTGATCGCCAAGGTCGACGAGCTGCTTGAACTGCTTGAGCGAATCGGCGCCAATCTCCTTCTTGGAGATCATGCCCTGAATCTTGGTGCCGTCACCGGCGGACAGCTGCACGAAGCACAGGCCGCCCGCGTTGCGCAGGAACAGCACGCGGCCAGCAATGCCGACCATGTCTTCGGTCTCTTCGCCAGCCTCGAGCTTGCCGTCATACTTGGCGCGGACCGCCTCGATGGTGTCGGTGACGTCCAAGTGCACCGGGTAGGGGGCGATGCCGGCCTCAAGCATCATCGCGCGCTTGGCCACGCGCATCTGCACCTGCTCGGGGTGGGCCAGCGGGCCGAACTCCTTGTTGGAGGGGTCCACGGCTTCGTCCAGCGTGGCACCGGACTTGATCTTCTCGCGGATGGTGGCGTCCTGCTTGAGCAGCATTTCCGCACGTTCGACGGTGCTCATCTGCGGGACGGCCGGGGTTTCATTCTCAGTGTTTTCGGTATTTTCGACAACTTCAGCCATGATTCATCAGTGTACGCAAGGCCGGCGATTATGAGCCCGGCAGACCGCACGGCCATCTGAACACCCGCTCACATGACGCAAAACCGGCCCTGCACAAGGCTTGAGAGACCTGTACACATGGCGAATCCACCATCACGCAACACTCGCGACATGCCGATTTGCATTGTCCACCACCACAATGTAATATCTACATCTGTTGCCAAACGGGCTGTAGCGCAGCTTGGTAGCGCGCTTCGTTCGGGACGAAGAGGCCGCGGGTTCAAATCCCGCCAGCCCGACAACTGGACCGGATTGTTGAGAAATCAGCAATCCGGTTTTTCGTTTCCTGTCCCAACAATCAAACCAAGCGATCGAACAGCGGTAAACAACCCGCCGCACACAGCGACAAACCACATCACGGCAAGCCCCCGTATTTGTTGGCGGACCACCGTAATATATCGCTCGAATCAATCGATTGCCGCACTGTTTTTGTAAGTAATACTGAAGTAATTAGAGGAACCATGAAGAAGAGTCTGCTTGCACTGGCTTCGGGCGCGTTCATTCTCGGTGCCGCCGAGTTCGTGATGATGGGCATTCTGCCGCAGGCCGCGGCCGCCACCGGCGTGGACATCCCCACCGCAGGCCATTACATTTCCGCGTATGCGATCGGCGTGTGCTTCGGCACACTGATTCTGGTATTCGGCCGCAAGGTGCCGCCGAAGGACCTCATCATATTGTTTATGGTGATTGCCTTGGTGGGCAATCTGGCTTCCGCATTCTCCGTCAATGCCGCCATGCTGGTCGTCGCACGATTCGTCGCCGGCCTGCCGCACGGCGCATTCTTCGGCACAGCCACACTCATCGCCAAGACTCTGGCGGAGGAAGGCAAGGAGGCGCAGGCCGTATCCGTGATGGTCACCGGACAGACCGTGGCCAATATGCTCGGCGTACCGGCGGGCACCTTGATGGCCGAGTTCCTTTCCTGGCGTCTTGCCTTCGGCATTTTGGCCGCTTGGGCGGCAATGACGATTGTGCTGGCGTCGGCGTGGATTCCGTACGTTGCACCGATCAAGGACGCAGGCATCGCCGGTCAGTTCAAGTTCCTCACCCGCCGTGGCCCGTGGGTGATTTTGGCCGCCGTGTTCACCGGCAATGCCGGTGTGTTCTGCTGGTGGAGCTACGTCTCCCCTTGGCTGCAGAAAACCGGCGGATGGTCGTCTTCCCTGGTGCCGATGCTGATGATGCTTGCCGGCTTTGGTATGGTCATCGGCGGTCTGCTTGGAGGTCGTCTGACCGACCATTGGAGGCATGCCGGCGCGGCCGCAATAGGTCAGTCCATCTCCTGCCTCGGCTTGTTGCTGGTGCTTATCACTCCGGGTAATCAGCCGATGACCGCTGTACTGACGTTCTGGATCGCCATCGGATTGTTCTTTACTTCCGCTCCACAGCAATTGCTGATGACCGAAGCCGGCCAGGGCGGCGGCGAGCTGATCGCCGGCGCGGCTGTACAGGTGGCGTTTAACTTCGGCAATGCCATCGGCTCGATTGTCGGCGGCGCGATGCTCACCACCTTCTCGATGAACTATCGCTATACCGGCCTGGGCGGTATGCCGCTGGCTCTGCTTGCCGTAGGGCTGCTGGCCTTCTACTCGTGGCGCTGCGAAACCGATACCGACGCCATTCACCGCTTGCGCGAAACCAAGGTGGACTGAGACCAAGCTCACAGCAAACTCCCTGACGTGTTTGTTCACAGTATTAATAGACTGAAATCAGACACGATTCAGGGAGGTCTGGCGGTATGGATGAGGAAGCACTGCTCAAACAATTCGCCGCGCAATTCGCGCATGGTCCAGACGATGCCGACGACACCGATGCGGCGGCCGCAGCACAAGGTGCCGATTCCACGGCGAACCAGGTTGCGGACGATGCCGATCAATCGCCCGCAACCTTTGATACCCAACAATTCCTGAACGGACTGGACGCGATTTTCGATCGCCACACGGCCGCCACCGAAGCCGGCCCGTACTTGGAACAGGCGATGGTGGACGCGGAAAACGCCGGCGACGAGGCCGGACTGCTCACCGTGCTCAACGAAACGATGGGCTTCTATCGCTCGCAAGGTCGGCACAAGGAGAATCAGTGGATTGTGCAGCGAGCGCTGGAACTGGCCGCTCGTATGGGCTTGACCACCGGCACATCCGAGGCGTGGGCCACCACGCTAATCAATTGCGCCACCTCGATGCGCGCGGCCAAACAATACGATCAGGCCGAGGATTTGTATCATCAGGCGCAGAGTGTCTGCCGGCATTCGCTGGCGCCCACCGACCGTAGGCTCGCAGCACTGCACAACAATCTGTCGATGCTCTACAGCGAGACGAATCGGCCCGACAAGGCGGAACTGGAGTTGCGTGAAGCGCTGCGCATTATCGAAGCCTCGAGCGTGAACCCGGACGCGGATATCGACGTGTCCAGCTCGCACACGAATCTGGCGTTGACCCTGCTGACCGAACACAAGTTGGAGGACGCGCATTGGCATGCAGCCAAGGCGCTGGAAATCTATCGCACCGGCCATCTGGAACATTCCGCGCATTATGCCTCCGCACTGGCGGGCTTCGCGCAGGTGTGCTTTGCCGAGAGACGGTATGCGGATGCGGTTACTGGATACCGGCATGCGCTGGCCGTGATCGAGGAATGTTACGGCAAGGACACCGATTACTGGCGTATCACCGCCGACAATCTGCGGCAGGCCGAGGAAGCGGCGGCGCAGGCCGGGGTGACGGTTGACAATGCAGGTGTTGCCGGCGATGCAGGCGCGCTGCCCCAGTCCGGCTCGCGGCTGTCGAACAGCCCGGCACAGGGCAAGACCGGTGCGAACGCGGCATCTTCCCCATCCACCGTTTCGGTGTCGACCGGTTCTGCGGGCGCGGCCGAGGCCGTTTCCGCATGCCCGGTGTCCGGACTGAAGCTGGCCCGCGCGTTCTGGACGCAGATGGGCAAGCCGATGATTGCGGCGAAGTATCCGCAGTATGCCGGGCGTATCGCCGCCGGTCTGGTGGGTCATGGCTCGGAATGCTACGGATTCGATGATGCGTATTCACAGGACCACGATTTCGGCCCGCGCTTCTGCCTGTGGCTTACGGATGAGGATTACGCGGCGATCGGCGAGCAACTTGAGGTCGATTACGAGGCACTGCCGCGCAAGTTCAGCGTGGATGCGCAAGGCCGCGTGACGTTCGAGGCGCATGCCAGGTCCGATGCTTCCGGAGCATTCCCCTCCGCAGGTGCAGGCTCCACCGTCATACCCGATGCGGCAAACGCACCCACCCCCGGCACCGCTACGCACGATACCGCCACTGCCGAGTCAGGCGCGGCGTCCTCTGATGTGGCGGAAGCGATGACGACTCCGATTGATGCACCGCTCTCCCCCGTCACGCCGCGCGCACAGGGCGCGAATCGCCGTGACGGCGTGTTCCGCATCGGTGACTTCTTTGAGTCGATCACCGGGTATCACACTGCGCCGGCGCAGACCGCGCCGCATGAGTGGCTAATGCTTCAGGAATCGACCTTGGCCGCCGCCACCAATGGCGAGGTGTTCGCCGATCCCACCGGTCTGTTTTCCAAGACGCGCCAAGGGTTCAAGAACATGCCCGACGATGTGCGGCTCGCGCTGATCTCCAAGCGACTCGGCATGATCGCCCAGGCCGGTCAATATAATCTGCCGCGTTCGTTGAAGCGCGGCGACGGCGCGGCCGCATGGCTGTCCATCCACGAGTTCGTGCAGGCCACCGCCTCGTTGGTGTTCCTGGTTAACGTGCCGATGGTGGTGGGCTATATGCCGTATTACAAGTGGCAGTTCGCAGCATTGCGCAAGCTGTCTGGCTCGATGTTCGCGCTGTTGCCGAACGTGGGCGAACAGTTGGAAACCGTGATGCGATTGAGTTCGGCAGCCTGCTATGGCGGGGCCGGATTTGGCGAAGGCGGCAAGGGCGCGGCTCCAGCAATCGAGAAAATCAACGATATTGTGGAGCAGATTGCGGTGGATATCGTCAAGGAACTCAAACGCGAACACCTGACCACGTCCGGCGAGACCTTCCTCGAATGGCAGCGCCCGTATGTCGAGGACCACATCGCCTCTGATGATCCGGTGCTTAAAAGTTTGTAGATTCAAGCTCCCTCTGCCACGGCTTCGCCGTGCCACCTCCCTCATCAGAGGGAGGTATCAGTGAAAGGAACGTCGATGACCAACGAACTGACTGATGATGAACTGCGCGAGGCTATTGTGCGTCATGAATGGGATCAGTTCCAGCGCACCAACAATGAGGGTGGACGCGCGGCATGCCAAGGCAACTGGCCGGTGTTCCACCAGATGCGGTTGGCCCAGTTCCTCACATGGGAGCGGCCATTACTCACCAGCTATGCCGCTGATCTTGACGCGGCCGACCACGTGGGCCGCAACCTCGTGACCGAAAAATACGGCCGCATGATGGCCTCCACCGCACCGGAAAATTTCACGAAGAACATAGAGCCGTATATTCCGCGTCTCTCTGAAGAGCGCGCGGCCCGTCAGGAACAGGTCATCGCCCAGCAGGTCGCCTGGGCCAAGGATTTCCGCGAGCGCTACCCCAAGCTCGGCGAGGCGATGCGCGCACTCACCACCACCGAAGACACACCATCTGCCACCTCATTCGAAACCTATCTGCGCGGCGAGCTTGGTACGTATTCCGACCAGACCTTCGAACGTTACGAAGCGATGATTGGCGAGCGCGCCGCAGCCAGCCCGCAACGCAATATCACTGAGGAAACCTTGTTGCACACAGTCCAGCTCGGCGGTTTCGACACCTTAGAGGAGGCCGAAGCCTCCCAAGCGTAATACTCAGCCATTCACTGTGTATCGGACACCCCGACTGATGTACGTCGGCCGGCCATACCCAGGCCAACGCAATCTGCCGATCGCCCCACACCCAGACCACCAACGCAGCCTGCCCGCCAGGCCCCATTTACCAGCGCACATCGGCAGAATTACAGCGAGAATAGGCCCCAAAATGCCAGTGTCATCAGTGTGGCGAGAGTGCCGAGCGCTACCATCACGCATATGACGCGCCGCACACCGACGATATCGGCGCGGCAATACCAGACACGTTCCATTTCCCAAGCAAACAGCACCACCAACAGCATGGTCGCTATTCGCAGCACCACCCATCCGACGGCAAACAGCCGCGGTTGAGGCATAACCAATACAGCCGATACGCCTACGGCGCTCATATAGCCGTACAACAGCCCAGTAATCACCATCACCGCTGTGCCGATACCGGCAGATAAGCCGGCAATGCCGTGCAACATGCGCCGCTGGGCGGCCCCCAGCTCACTCGGCGTCGCATGCACGGCCCGCACAGTCGCCACACTACGTCGCCCGGCCAGCAACGTCTGTAGCCAAGAAAACACAGTCAAGCCAATACCTAATATCGCCGCCATCACGATCAGCACGGGCCCTGCCACCATCAGACCGGCCAGCACGCCAAGCGAGCCGACGATACCGGATCTGGTACGTTGCGACGCGGCGAAGCGCTGGTGAGGTGTCGCACCGGCGACTTGAGGCGTTGCCCATCCATCGGCTTTGGTTCCGGCAGTCACACCGTTCACCCAATTTTCCAGCGCTTGCGTATAGCCTTCGGCCAATGGCAGGTTCGGGGTGAATAAGCCCTCACCAGCCCGCATCTGATGGTTGCCGGCGAAATAGCGTACGGTGACGTTCTCGTTGCCGGACTTGTTGGCCGTAGCGATGATCCGCTGCGCCCCCTGTTCGATGGGCATGGCCGTATCGTAGGTGCCGTAGTTCACCAGCACCGGCATGGTGAGGGATTTCAGATACCGGTCGGCATCAAAGTCGGCATAGGCCAGATCGAATGGCGCGTAGTCCAGCGACATCAATTTGGCCATGTCTTTGACCACGGGCTTGGGTGCGCCGGCCTCATGCGTATAGGCGCTGACAGCCATGGCCATTTGCTCACGTCCATTGAACACCGGTGCGGATGTAAGTATGGCAAAGGCAATGTCTTGCCGTTTCGAGGTTAGAATCGTGGCGATCCAGGTGCCTTCGGATTCGGCGTAGACGCCGGTTTTGGCGGGGTCCACGCCGATTCTGCCACGCAACACGTCGAGCGAACGCCCGTATTCGCGAGCAAAACGCGAGTAGTCGCGATGCAGCACGGTGTAGTTGTCGTTGCGCTTGGCCGGCACCAAGGTCACGATACCGGCAGAAGCCATGGCGTTGGCGATATCGCCGAAATCCTCGGCACCACTGGTACCGGACCCGTGAATGAACAGACAAGCCGGGCGTGGCCCGGGAGCGTCGACCGGTTCACGTAGTACGGCGGGTAGCGTGACGCCATCGCCGGTCTTGATGGATAGTCGGGTTTCACGCGTACGATATCGCCCCTCGTGGGGAATGTTCGCATGGGCAGGGGTGATGGTGGTGTCGGCAGAAGCGATAGCGATGTGCTTGGTGTAAGGCCGTGTGTTCCATTGCGGCATCATCGCCCAGCCAAGTGTGGCGAATACCAGCGTCATCGCCATCGCGGTGGCGATGACGCTCGCTACCCGCCGCACCGAAATCCGCTTCATAGTTACTATGCCTCCCCCCATCAGCATAGAACAGTCGGCTCTTATCGGTCGGCTCCCGTCATAATGTGCTTCTACTGGGACCGTAATGCAATGGTTGTAACACTATTTTCTCTTCTTGACGGCACCGACTATGGCCCATACAACGGCCACTATTACCAGAATCAGTCCCACTACGGCGCAAATAATAGCCGTCAGCAATTGCGGATTCGGCGAGAACAGCGAAATCATCCGATCCGGAGATATGTACCCGAAAACCAGCGCGATCACGCCGATAATCACGCCTAATAGTCCGAATACCACAGTAGGCGCGCTGGTGCTCTGTTTCTGGATGTTCTTGGCATTCTGGACATCCTTAGCATTCTGGACGTTCTTGGCGCTCCCCCCAGGCTGGCATGGTTTGCCGGCGGTCTGAGACTGCTCATAGGGAGGTCGTGCTGAAGATGCTGCGTACATCGGCACATCATCGGCAGATGGAACCGGCCCACCATCTCCCTCCACGGCATCGGCAACTGTTTCCTGGGCAATCCGATTTGTGGTTGGTTCGATGGGCGATGGAGAGGCAGTATCCACATCCGAGACCGACGCATCCGCATGATTGTCGGGGACGGGCAGCACAGCCGTTTCGTCATCATCCGCTGCGGATGGCAGCACCGTGGTATCGGTTCGGTCATCGACGGTCACCATGGTTGTGGTCGCGGTGGTCGCGTCGGTTTCGGAAGGTATGGCCGTGGTCGGTGTCGCATCCTCGATGGAGGCGAATTCCTTGGTTTCATCAGTCATGATTCCATCTCCTGGTTGCAACGGCTTGATCATTCCGATTGTTCGGTTGTGTTCTTGCTTGTACTGTTGCCGTCGTATATATCGGCAAGCGGCTGGAACGTAGAGCCTTCCCAATCGGAGGCGTACACCACGTTGACACGTGCTTCCACCACATAGGGAATATTGATTTTTAATTCTGGGCCGTTGTCCGGCATGGCGGATTCCTTATACAACCATTCGTGATCAGGCCCATTGGTGGCACTTTCAGCTTCGAAGAAAACAAAGCTTGGACCCATGTAGTTGTTGTATACCATCTCGTATTTGCCGCCAACGTCACTCGAAGTGGAGTAGGAGTCGGCGGTGCCGAAGGCGTAAGTGCAGGAATCCGGCAGAACGATATGCACTTGCGCCTGTGTTGCGGCTATGGTGATGGTACCGACCGGGCAATTACTGATGGAAGTTTTGCCATCCAGCATCTTCACCGTGTGCGGTCCATGTGTCTTGTCCCAATCGGACCAATCAATGATTGCCTGATCGGTGTTGTAGTTTTCACCGCTGAACGCCACACCTTGCTGCAATGTTTCGAACGTGGCATCGCTGGCATCGGCAACGAAGATGCCATCCTTTTGTACATCGTTCATGCCGTCGCTGTTTCTCGCACTGACAGATTGGCTCAGTGAAACAACAGTATTGATGCCGCTGGCACCAAGATCACGGTAGTACACGCCATACGTGCCTGAAACGATGGTCATGCAGAGCGCGCATCCACCGGCAACCAGTCCGAGAGGAATCAGACCACCGGTACGCCGTCCTCTGAATCCGAGAATGATGACCACCAGCCCCATCACTATGCATACTGCGGCAATCCAGATGGTGCCCAGACGCATAATGCCGATAATGCCCATGTCGTTTACCCAAATCAGTCCCATCAGACCGGCAAAGGAGAGGAAGGTAAGGCCCAGTATGCTCAAGACCACGATTGGGCCCGCCGGCTTGCGGCGCTTGGACTCGGTGGGGGCATAGGCCGTCGCATTCATACGGTCGGGGGCAAACGGCCCGTTGGGCACTGTGCCGGGCATCGCGCCGGGCACAGTACCCGGCATCACGCTGGGCATCGACTGATAGACAGGCTGTGAAACAGGCTGTGAAACACTAGGCGCGGTTTGTGAAACAGGTTGTGAAACAGGTTGTGGAAAAGGTTGCGGAGCTGAATACAAAGGAGATTGAGGTACTGGTTGCGCGGCTGGATATGAGACAGGCTGTGGAGCTGGATATGACACAGGCTGTGAAACCGGTCGCGGCGCAGATGCCCCGAATCCGTACCCTTCCTGCTGGTGAATGCCGCTTTTGGCCAACAGCCATAGCGCTAAGGCGGCGAGCGCAATACAACCCCACCCCGCACCTGGAATCACGATTGCCACGGCGAGGAACAGGAAGCATCCCAGACAATTCCAGTCCCATTGGCCGGCAATGAGGTCCTCGGCCAAGATGTGCCCATCGCGTACATCCGGCATCAGAAACCAGCCGAGTGCGTACAGAGCTGCGCCAAAACCGAAGAACAATGTACATACAATCACCAACGCACGTACTAATGTGGGGCTCCAGCCAAGCCGTAAAGCGATGCCGCTGCATACGCCGCCGATCCACCGGTCGTCGCCGCGAACCAGTCCACTGGATCGCACCCAAGTGAAGAAGCGTCGCGATGTCTTGTTTTTTTGCGGACCAGGCTGCGGCTGTGGCTGATATGGATTCGCGTTTGGATTGCTCATGATTCCATTACACCGCCCGACCACTGCCACAACGCTCGGGGAACACCCTGATTGTTCCCTGAACACCGGGTAAAACCCCGGCCGCAACGCCCTGAGCGCGGCACAATAGGAGTATGACGTCATCTCCCGAACCATTGCTGCCCGCGCGCATGCCGCTGATGCGCCCCCGGCAGGGCCGTTGGCTCACCGGTGTGTGCAAGGGCATCGCCCTGCACTTGGGCATCGGCGTGGCATGGATTCGGATTGCGTTCATCGCTCTGACCTTCCTCTACGGCGCAGGCATCATCGCTTATGTATTCCTGTGGGTGTTCATGCCCGCCGGAGACCCGGTGGCGGCTGCGGCTCGCACAGTGCCCGTTGATCAGGCGCCGCTTGCGCGAGGCAATCAGCCACTTGCCGCTCATGACGACGAATCGGCTGCCGCACCGGAATCATTGTCCGAGGCCATCCAACGTGCTCCGAAACCGGCCGTTGTGGCATTGGCCGGTTTCGCGTTGATGGCCACCGGACTGCTGCTCACCAGCACCGGTGCGGATGTCCAGATTGTGCTTCCGCTGCTGGTAGGGTTGGGCGGCATCGCACTGGCATGGATGAATCTTAGTCCGCGAGGCACGCAGCTGTTGTCTATGTTGGGCGGCATCGCACTGATTTTCATGGGATGGGCATTGTATGTGCATAATGTCAGCATTCCCGGGTGGGGCAGCTCTCCTCGACGCATTGTTGCCAGCGGATTCGTGATGATCGTCGGTATCGTGGTGGCGGTGATGCCGTGGGCGAACGCGATGCTGCAACGACTCACCCACGAGCAGGCATTGAAGGAGCGCGAAGAGGAGCGCGCGGGCATGACCGCCCATCTGCATGATGGCGTGCTGCAAACGTTGGCGCTGATTCAGCTGCACTCCGAGGAACCGACCACCGTATTCGCCCTGGCGCGTAGCCAAGAGCGCGAGCTGCGCGAATGGCTGTATCAGGAACGTTCCACATCGGATCGTTCGGTGGAAGCCGGATTGAAGCAGATCGCCGCCGAAGTGGAGGACGAGCACGGCAAGCCGATTGAGGTGGTCACCGTGGGCGACGCGCGGCCGAGCGCCCAGACCGATGCGCTGCTGGACGCCACCCGTCAGGCGTTGGTCAATGCGGTCACGCATGGCGGCGAGCCGGTGTCTTTGTATTGCGAGGCCAGCGATACGATGGTTGAAGTGTTCGTGCGCGACCATGGCGAAGGCTTCGATATGGACGCCATTCCGCCCGACCGGCTGGGCATCCGCGAATCGATTATCGGCCGCGTCAAACGGCGCGGCGGTACAGTGGAGATAGTGTCCAGAGCCGGCTGGGGCACCGAGGTCAGAATGCATATGCCGATCGCGCTGAAAGCGGCGCAGGGAGAACATCGATGAGCGAGAACGAGACAGCCAAGATTCGTGTGGCCGTGGTCGATGACCATGAGATGTTCCGTGCGGGCGTAATCGCCACATTGCGCGATTCCTTCGATATCGTCGGCCAAGCGGCGGACGTGCCCGGTTCGGTGGCGATGATCGCACAGACCAAGCCGCAGGTGGTGTTGCTGGATGTGCATGTGCCCGGCGGTGAAGGTGGCGGCGGTGCCGAGATCCTCGCCAAATCGCGCCCCTACTCCCCCACTACCGTGTTTCTGGCGTTGTCGGTTTCGGATGCGCCGCAGGATGTGGGGGCGGTGATTCGCGCCGGAGCCCAGGGCTATGTGACCAAGACGATTACCGGCGCTGATTTGATTTCATCCATCAAGCAGGTGCATGAGGGCTATGCCGTGTTCTCGCCAAAACTGGCCGGTTTTGTGCTTTCGGCCTTCCAGGGTGTGCCGGCGGCGGGGTCTGATGGCGGCGCTGATGGTGCGGCACGGGCTCATGATGAGGAGCTGGACCGGCTGTCCGCCCGCGAGCAGGAGGTCATGCGGCTGATCGCGCGTGGTTACACGTATAAAGAGGTGGCGGCCGAACTGTTCATTTCGATCAAGACGGTCGAAACGCACGTGAGCTCGGTGCTGCGAAAGCTTCAGCTTTCGAATCGCACCGAGCTCACCCGCTGGGCCGCCGATAGGCGCATTGTGTGATAAACGACAGATGAGCTCCCCCATCAGAGGGAGCTCATCTGCTCATATCACTCGGCGTCGCGGAAACCGTTGGGGTTCTTGGTCTGCCAGTTGAGGGAGGAGGCGGCCATGTCGTCGATGGTCAGCTCGGCCTTCCAGCCAAGCTCCTTCTCCGCCTTGGAAGCGTCGGCGTAGCAGGCGGCGATGTCACCGGGGCGACGCGGCTTGATCGTGTACGGAATCGGATGACCGGCGGCCTTCTCGTAAGCCTTGATGACCTCAAGCACGGAGTAGCCGTGGCCAGTACCCAGGTTGTAGACGAACACGCCTTCCTTGTCGATGTGGTCAATGACGGCCACGTGGCCCTTGGCCAGGTCGACCACGTGGATGTAGTCACGCACACCAGTGCCGTCGGGCGTGTCGTAGTCCTGTCTCTTATACACATCTCCGAGCCC
>ENA-OYXB01000626-OYXB01000626.1-human-gut-metagenome-genome-assembly--contig:-NODE-626-length-15234-cov-5.487911_pt1 | contig 15234 bp, 11 predicted proteins | sample MGYA00244176_ERZ653409 | MGnify/ENA primary metagenome ERZ653409 (study PRJEB26926, sample SAMN06164912) | human gut metagenome | biome: ENVO:00009003; feature: ENVO:2100002; material: ENVO:00002003... | reverse complement strand
CGGTAGCAGTGCTGGATCCAGCGTTGCAGGAGCCTAAGACAATCCGCTCAATCAAAAAGCGGCACACAAAAAGATGGGAAAATGGCTCTTCATTTTAAAAGGAGATAAAAAGAGGGCAACCGCCTGTAGCGGTTGCCCTCTTTATTTTTGTTAAAAATCTGCGGAACCAGTTGTTCTTGGGAATGGGAGCACGTCGCGGATGTTGCCGACACCGGTGATGTACATAATCAGGCGCTCAAAGCCCAAACCATATCCGGCATGGCGGGTGCCGCCATATTTGCGCAGATCGAGGTACCAGGAGTAGTCCTCCTCTTTGAGGCCCAGCTCGTGGATGCGGTTTAACAGCACGTCGTAGCGTTCCTCACGCTGGCTGCCGCCGATAATCTCGCCGATGCCCGGAACCAGCAGGTCTGCTGCTGCAACGGTTTTGTTGTCGTCGTTGATGCGCATATAGAAGGCCTTGATCTCCTTCGGATAGTCGGTGACAAATACCGGCTTTTTAAATACCTTCTCGGTCAGGTAGCGCTCGTGCTCGGTCTGCAAATCGCAGCCCCAGTAAACCGGATACTCAAACTCGTCTTTGTGCTCTTCCAGCAGCTTTACCGCCTCGGTATAAGGCAGGCGAACGAAGTCAGAGTTGACAATGTGCTGCAGGCGCTCGATCAAACCTTTGTCAAAGAATTGGTTAAAGAATGCCATCTCCTTCGGGCAGTGCTCCATAACATAGGAGAGGACATATTTCATCATATCTTCAGCCAGGTTCATCATGTCGTTTAAGTCCGCAAAGGCAATTTCCGGCTCCATCATCCAAAACTCCGCTGCATGGCGGGTTGTGTTGGATTTTTCTGCACGGAATGTCGGGCCAAAGGTATAGATGTTAGAAAAGGCCATCGCCATGCACTCGCCCTCCAGCTGTCCGGAAACGGTCAGGCTGGTCGGTTTGCCAAAGAAATCCTGGCTGTAGTCCACCTTGCCGTCCTCGGTGCGGGGCGGGTTGTCCATATCCAGTGTGGTGACGCGGAACATCTCGCCTGCTCCCTCGCAGTCGCTGCCTGTGATGAGGGGGGTGTGTACATAAACAAAGCCGCGCTCATTAAAGAATTTGTGAATGGCAAATGCAGCCTCGGAACGGACACGGAACACCGCGCTAAAGGTGTTGGTGCGCGGACGCAGGTGGGCGATGGTGCGCAAAAACTCCATCGAATGGCGCTTCTTTTGCAGCGGATAATCGGGGGTAGAATTTCCCTCTACCTCGATTTGCTGTGCGTGAATCTCATACGGCTGCTTTGCCTCTGGGGTCAGGATGAGCGTTCCAGTGACGATAATGGAAGCGCCGACGTTGAGTTTCCCGACCTCATTGAAATTATTTACCTTGCTATCCTCAAAGACTACCTGCAAATTCTGAAAGCAAGTACCGTCATTCAATTCAATAAAGCCCAGGCTTTTGGATGTGCGGATGGTTCTGACCCATCCAGCTACAGTCAGCTGTTGATCTACATACTGCGATGCGCTGGCTGCGAGCTTTCTCAGTTCTACTCTTTGCATCGTTTTTACCTCCATTATAGATTTTCATCTTTCCAGGACGCTTGACCCAGAAAAAGATATTGCGGCTATCGTTTCGCAATATAGCTTATTATAATACGTTTTCATCCAAGAATCAATCCCGTTCTCATAACTTTTCTTTTTTGCTTCTCCAGAATTTTCGGGTATCAATCTGCAAAGCCTTCCCCTTAACCCCCCTTTCCCTTTGTCTTGACCGTGCATCTAAATCAGTGCAGCAAACAAAAGAAGGGACAGACCAAAACAGTCTATCCCTTCTTTGTTGCCGGTACTGGCATCTCATTTTATTGCCTGTGATTTTGACCGATGCATATCCAACCGGACGGTTTTGCCCATCAGCTGACAAGTTGGACAAATTACAAATCAAGCTGCCTGCACCCCAACCTGCCAGGAAGCTCCGGTTCATGCGTCACCAGAATCAGGAATCTATCTTTTAGGAATCCCGCTACCGACAGCAAGATTCTCTCCTTTTGTTCCTTTCCGACACCGATCAACGGCTCATCCAGAATGATGTCCCGATCCATGTTCCACAATGTGCGCGCCAACAAGATCCTGCTCTTCTCTCCTCCAGAGATGTCCTTGGGCAGCACCGCAAAAGGCAAAAGATGATTTAGCTCCATCATATCGATCAGCTTTAATACCTTTTCATCCGGTCTTTGATCAAAGCAAATATTTTCCACAATACCCGCATGAAAGAGGACCGAATCCTGTCTGAGGAACACCGCCGGTATGCGCTGCACAGAGGATTGGCCGTCTATCAGCACCTCTCCCTTTTCCGGGGTCAGCTCCTTCATGAGGATGCGCAACAAGGTGGTCTTACCTGCGCCAGACGCTGCATTTAACCAATAATGTTCCCCCGCGGAAAACTCCAGGTTGATATTCTCCAGCACCCTTTTTCCCTCATACCGGAAAGAAAGTTTTTTGCACTGCAAGCAAGAAAAATCACCCTGAATTGGCTGCGAGACTTTCCGCACCGTCTCCTTTTGGCATTCCGCGCGCAGCAACCGAAACGCCGTCACGCCCTCCTGGAGCTGCTGCAAGACATAGTTGAGATACTGAATGGGGTTTGTCGTCATCTGGCTGTAGAGGATCAGGGTTGCAGCCATTGCAAGGCTCAATTCTCCTTGCGCCACCAAGAAAAAGGAATAGCCCATGACAAAAAACAGGTAGGCTGTTTTAAAAAAGTCCAGGCCGACGAAAAAGTTGATGAATCGAAAAGCGTCCACCTTTTTTTCGCATTGCATCAATTCGTTCAACTGTTTCTGATTCCTTTTGCTCTCTTCCCGCTGTGCATCGTAGGACAAAATGACGTCTGCACCCTTTAAGGTATCCTCGATATCCGAAAAGAAGTGGAGGCGTTTGGTTTGCACCTGCTCGCCATACTTGCTGTAGTGATTTCCCCCTATCTTGTGAAACATCACTGCAAGTACGCCCAGAATAAGTGTAGCTGCTCCACACACGACATTGATTTTGGCAATGATGATCGCGATGATGAAAAAAGAGATTGTGTTGATGAGGCTGCCTAAACTGTTGATGTCGATCAGGGAAACGGCCTGCACCGCATTTTTAATCAGGAAATTTTTATAATATCCTGCTCCAAGCGATTCGCGTTCTGCATCGACATGCCCCAGGCTCCATCTGTATAAATTCTCCATCATTTGATTTTGGACGGATTCTTTGCACAACACATTCCACGAGGAAACCGCGGCTTTGAGCAGAACAAGCAGCAAGCCCATCAGCAGCCAAACGAGCCACTGTCCGATGTCCAGATGCCCGGCCATTGATTTCTCTAAAAAGGCTCCGTACAACAGTGGCAGAGCGAGGGTTAGATTGTTCAACACCAAATACAGGACAACAGTAGCCAACGCAGCGAGCATGAGACGCATTTTGACAAGCTTTCGTAAAAATTGGATCATGATTTCGCTCCCCCCTCACATTTCCAGCTGCATTCCGATGTGCATAACCTTAGTCGCACGCTCTGCAATTTGGGGATCGTGCGTCACAATGATGCAAGCTTTGTCCTGCAAGAAGCGAACCAACTGCTGCAAAACAGCCTCCTTGGTAGAAGCATCGACGCTTGTCAACGGCTCATCCAACAAGATGAGATCAGCGTCCTGCAAAAAAATCTCAGACAATGCCAAACGTGCTCTTTGCCCTCCGGAAATGGAAGCTCCGTGATCGCTCAAATTTGTATCCAGTCCATCGGGAAGCGAGCGGTAAAAGCTTTCCAGACCCGCCTTTTTCAATGCCGACACCATCTCTTCATCCGTTGCATCCGGTTTTGCAACCATCAAGTTTTCTCTGATCGTCCGGTTAAAAATGTAAAAGTTTTGCAGCAAAACCCCCATTCGCTTTTTGCTGTTGCGAACGATTTGTCCCTTTTGCGGGGTTTTGATACCTGCTATGATCGAAAGCAAGGTGCTCTTTCCGGTTCCGCTGGCTCCCTGGATGGCTAAAATCTCCCCTTTATGCAATGCAAAGGAGGTATCCACCATCAAGGGGCGCTGGTCCACATACACCGAAAGGTCGATAACCTGCAAAAAATCGTCCTCCGGCATCTCCTTTAAGCAAACAGCAGAGTCTGTTTGCTTGTCATCGAAGAGGAGCTTTTCCACTGCTTCCACATTGGGCATAAAATCGATCATATAATTGAAATCCTGATAGATGCCGATAAATTCATCGTTGACAAAATTGGACAGCTGAATCATCGTCAGGCACACACCCCACGAAAAGCGACCGCTCAACGTAAAATAAACACTAACCAAAACGATGACACACGGGACAATCCACCCATTGGCTTCGTTTATCACATCCACCACCAAAGAGCGAACGGTATGAAGGCTCACCTCCTCCCTCTTGCGCTTCAACACGTTGCGCAATTGGGAGATCGCCCAGTCTTCTTTTTTGAGCGTTTGGAGGTCTGGTATGCCTTGAATCAGCTCATCCATCTGCTCGTACAGGGCCTGATTTGCATCCTGCACCTGTTCTTGAACCGGAATGACCCACTTTTCCTGCAAAAAGGTGGACAGGAAAAACAGGGCAATGGAAAGGGCCAAGATGATCGCAACCACTGGGGAATAGAAAAAAGTGAGGATAAACCCAGCAGACAACGCGACGATCCGGCTCGGTATGGTGTAGATAAAATCCAGGAAAAGTTTGCTGACCGCCTCCAGATGGATCGTAAAGATCGACTGTTCTTGTTGTCTGTTTCTCAGCAGGATATTGAATATCTTGTTTGAGATGGTATTTTTTACTTTCTTCTGCACGGTGATGTTGGTGTAGCTAAAGACCTTGAAAATGGCAAGAGCTCCCACCGACAGCAGGACATACCAAAAGAAGGTTGTGCCGTATGCCTCGCCCAGGGAAAGGGCATCGATGATCTTGCCGTAGAGCAAAACCAACAATGTATACCCCAAGTAGACGACGGTGATGATGACGGCATAAACCCAATAATAAATTTGATCAATTTGATTGATCTCACAAAATAGTTTACTGAATTTCAGAATAAAGCGTTTCATTTTTTCCACCTGATTATGATATATCATGCTTTCTCAGGATGGTGAAACGTCCATCAATATTTGCAATATTTGTTGGTAAGCCAGTTTTTATGGCTGGGTTCTTCTACACAAAAAAAGATTCTCCGGTTTTCCCTTGCATGGTCCCTTTTGCGCAGAAAAATGAACGCCTGACCATCCTGGAAAATTGCCTTCCAAGTTATTTTAAAATGACGATTTGCATTTTCTCCCTCCTCTTTACAGGAGATCCGTTTTTGTTTTCCATCAGGATCTCCCACGTTATTCTATCATAATCACAATATGTTAATTTGTAAAGAGTATTTTGACGTTTTTTTCACAAGATGAGATAGTTTGTCGAAAGGACAGCCATTCAAAAAAGCGCTTGCCTTTATACTGTTGTGGTTTTTTCACCCACGGTTCCCTCTTTCCTCATGCGCTTTCCATAAAAATTTTTCCAAAGATTGTGTTCTTGCACAAAGTATGATAGAATAAAGCTATAAAGTATGCTAAAATAAAGGTAGGACCCGGACCCCCGGGGAAAGATCACGATAGAAAGGAAGACTTTATCACATGAAGTGCAATATAAAGAAGGGCGTCACCTCCAGCGCGCTCTACCAGCCGGATCTGGATTGCATCCTTGAGGGGCTGGATCTTCTGGAAGCGGACATCCAAGGCTTTCTTGCCCGCAAAAATTTTAAGGAGGTCAGCGAGGAGAACGCAAACCAGAACCTGGAGCACATTGCGTCTGTCCGCAAACAGCTTGAGAGCGACCGTCAGTCCTTTAGTTTAAACGAGCTCAAGGTCATCTATATCGGATTAAACTTCCTGCGGGACGATCTGAACGCACCGGCGGACAAACGCAGCGAGAAAAACCGCGACCTGACCGACCGGCAGATCATGGCCAAAAAGCAGGATGTGCACAATGCACACCAAAAAATCACCGCTGTATTCACCCGTATGGGCGTGGATATTCAGGCAACATTGCGAGGTTTTTAGTCCGTCAGCCGTTTTTTTCGGCGCAAGCCCCCATTGGGGATTGTCTATTCGGACAAAAGAGAGTATAATGATTGGCGTAAACGCCCTGCCCTTCGCGGGGCAGCAAGGAAAGGAATGTGTCAAACTATGAAAGCGTATGATACTGTAAACAAAGTAGAACTGGATGTCACCTATGACAGCCTGATTGAACTGATGAGAAATGGACGTCAGGTCGACTTTGTCCTGCCGGCTCCTGAGACCGACGGCGACGGCTATCTGACCTGGGATACCGAATACTGGACCACCGTTGACAACAAGCGCTTTATCCGCACCTACTCGCTGAATGGCCGTGTTCTGCGCGATTCCACCACCCACAACATCTATGACCTGCAGAACGAGTTTAAACCTGAGAAAGCTTCCCAGATCCGCATCAGCTAAGATATGCCTTTTTCTTTTAAATTGCAAAACAAAATCATCTCTATACTGCGAGCCGAACGGTTGATTCTCAATCGTTCGGCTCGCGTCATACAACTTTAAAATTTGTTTAAAAGTGGGATATACCGAATACACAAAATTGGTATATACTGTAGTCACAGCCAAAGGAAAGGGGCTTCAGGCTGAATCCTTTCCACTATATTTTTTCTTCGTCGGTTCTTTTTCGAAAAATAGAACAACTGTTAGCCCGCTTTTGTGGACGGAATACCGGCAAAGCGGGCGGGGCAGACCAACAATTCTCCTGCTTTTGGGCAGGTAATGGCCAACACGCCGGGCCCTTAGGGCCTATAAAACTTACCTTTTGACATTTTCTTTTATTTCTTTTTTCTTCATAATACTCTCCTAGATAAAAATCCACGCATTGTGCGTGGATTTTTATTTTGCCCACATTTTGGAGAAATGCTCCTCCCCGGAGGCCCTTTTTTTCAAAAAGCCTTTCCCATCTAAATAAGGCCAACTGACAGCCCGCTGCCGGGCCCAAACACTTTTTTCTCCCCTCGCATAGAGTGGTAATGCCGCGGAAGGTGTTCGCGGCACTGGTTACCAGTATCTTTTTAAAAGAGGTGGAATCCATGGCATACTATGATCCATGCTACAATCCCTACGCCTGCAATTGTAATTGCAACTGTAACTGCAATTGCAGCCAGACCAGCACCACATCCAGCCCGGCATACATCTGCGCCAACGGCTCGATGAACGACTATGCCCGCTGCGCGCTGGCGCGGTATGACCAGATTTCCTACGATCTGGACACCCTTCCAAACCTTTGCGGTTGCTCCAGTTGCTCCTGTGGCTGCTACCCCTGCTGCGGCCAGACCTGCCCACAAACCTGCCCGCCAAACTGCGGAAATGTCCAGCAGCAGACCTGCAGCGGCCCCAGCTATCTGAGTGCCGTCAATGAGGCACAGCAGACCGTTTCCAGCAACAATCCGATTCTGTTTGCGACCGATCGCCTGGCAAGTGGAAACTGCATCCAGCACACCGCTGGCACATCGACCTTTACCTTAAACTGCCCCGGCGTCTACTTAGTGGACTACAATGCAAACGTCTCAGTAGGCAGCGGCAGCGATGTTGCCGTCTCGATGGCTCTGTTGTCGGGCGGTGCAGTGGTACCGGGTTCGGAATCCGCAGACACTATCGCGTCAACCTCTCAAAACGGCTCGCTGAGCGCTTCGACCATCATCACCGTCCCATGCGGCACCACGGGCAATATTTCTTTGTCCAACACATCTGCCGGCGAGGTCAATGTGACCAACGCCAACATTCGGATTATCCGAATCCTGTAAGTTACCCAATCACAAGAAAGCCGTCATCCCCATTTTCCTTTAAAAATCAGGCTTTCTCCTGTGTCAAAAGACTTTGCAAAAACCTTCCTCATTTTGCTAGATAGCACAAGCCAGGGAGATTTGCAGGGAGCGTGCTGCTCCCTGCAAATCTCCCCTTTTCTTTTTCCCGGGAAATTGCCTTCCAGCCACAGCAAGTTTTGCGCTTCAAAGGAAATCTCCCCCCCGCTTGGGGATTGCATTTTATCCGGCAGGTTACTATAATGGAATTGGCACCATTTTCCTCAAAATATATGCTTTTTTGTTGGAAAAGAAAGCCTGCACTTTACTTTTTAGTTTTTTCAAGAGGAGTGTGATCCACCAGTGAAACCTGTCGAAAAGTTGCTGCAATATATGGAGCAGCACAATCTGGACGGCTTCTTTTTGGCAAAAAAACCGAACGTCCGCTATATCAGCGGCTATACCGGCGATGACTCCTACCTGCTGATTACACGGGAACAGCTTTTCTTTCTCACCGATCCCCGCTACACCGAGCAGGCCGGCAAGGAATGCCCGGACTATCAGCTGGTGCTGTGGAAGCAGTTTGCCTCCATCGGAGCGTGTGTCGCCTCGATCGCACAGCAGCACAAAATAAAGGCCATCGGCTTTGAGGCCGACGCCCTGAGCTTTCTCTTCTATTCCCAGCTCAAGCAGGAAGTAAACTGCGAGCTGGTTCCCACCACCGACGTCGTTGAAACCTTCCGTTCCATCAAGTCCCCGGAGGAAATTGCCTATATGCGCGCGGCGTGTGAGATTTCCTGCCGCGCCTTTGAGCGTCTGCTCCCCGATATCCGGGTCGGCGTCACCGAGAAGGAGCTTGCCGCAAAGCTCTCTGCCTATATGGTCATGGAGGGTTCGGACACCCAGCCTTACGGCAACATCCTCATCTCGGGTGCAAGAACTTCCCTGCTGCACGGGATTCCTTCCTCCAAAGCGATTGAGTACGGCGACTTTGTCCTCATGGATTTCGGCTGCCAGTTTAACGGCTACCTCTCCGACATGACCCGCACCGTCGTGGTAGGGCGCGCCACCGCAAAGCAGCGCGAGGTGTATGAGATTGAAAAGCGGATGCTGGAAGATTCTCTCGAACACATGCACGCCGGAGTGCCCCTCAAAGAGGTCTATGACGCCTCCATCCAGGCAGTCAAGGACACCGAGTACTACCCCTACATCTACACCGGCATCGGCCACGGCATCGGCATGTTCGTCCATGAGATTCCCTTTATGAACCCTTCCAGCACCGGTGTGTTGGAAGAAAACTCGGTGCGCACCATCGAACCCGGCATCTATATTCCCGACTGGGGCGGCGTGCGCATCGAGGATCAGGTCCTCATCACAGCGGATGGCTATGAGAATATGATCTCGACCACCCACGACCTCATCGAATTGTAAAATCTCCATCCCAAGATGGAAGAAATCAAAAACAGGAGGAAAGACACCATGACTACCAATGAAAAGATTGCGCAGATCCGTGAGTTGATGAAGCGCGATCACGTCCAGGCTGCCGTTATCCCAAGCGGCGACCCGCACATGAGCGAGTACTTCTCGGAACATTGGAAAACCCGCCGCTTTGTTTCCGGCTTCACCGGATCGGTCGGAACCTACGTCATCACCGAGAATGCCAGCGGATTGTGGGTAGACGGACGCTACTATGTACAGGCTGAAAAACAGATTGCCGACAGTGAGGCGACCCTTTTCCGCGCCTCTGAGCCGGACTGCCCGACCTTTACCCAGTACCTGCACGACACCCTGCCGGAAAACAGTACCGTTGGATTCAACGGAAAGCTGTTCTCGGTCAAGATGATCGATGACATGCAGGCTCTGTTTGCGGACAAGAAGATTGCGCTGAACATCCATGCCGATTACGGAAACGACATCTGGACAGACCGTCCGGAGGAGGAGTACACCCCTGCATTCTATCTGGATGAAAAATATTGCGGACGCAGCGCCGCCGACAAGATTGCTGCCGTGCGCCATGACCTCGCACAAAAAGGCTGCGATGCGCTGGTCATCGGCCGGCTGGACAACGTCAACTGGCTGTTCAACGTGCGCGCAAACGACATCCCCAACAGCCCTATCGCCATCTCCTACGGCTTTGTCACAATGGATGAGGCCATCCTCTTCACCGCCCTCTCCCGCGTCCCGGAGCAGATGAAGGAGCGCCTTGCGCAAAACGGCGTCTCGTTGCAGGAATATGAAGCGATCTATCCGTATCTTGCCCAGTACAGCAACCCCATCAAGGCGCTGTACGACGAGAATGAGGTAAACTTCACGCTCTACAACGTCATCCAGTCCAACGCAAACATCACCGCCGTGAAGGGAGTAAACCCCATCCCGATGATGAAGGCTGTTAAAAATGAGGTAGAAATTGCCAACACCTATGAGGCCTATCGCAAGGACGGCTGCGCTGAAGCAGAGTTCTATGGCTGGCTGTTCGAGGCTCTGGAAAAGGGCGAAACGGTCACCGAATGGGATTGTTCCAACAAGCTTGCGGAGTTCCGTTCCCAGCAGAAGGACTACGTCAGCGAGAGCTTTGTCGCCATTATCGCCTACCGCGAAAATGCCGCGATGATGCACTATGCCCCAACCGCAGAAAACCACAAGGTTCTCAAGCGCGAACATCTGCTGCTCAACGACAGCGGCGGCCAGTATCTGCAGGGAACCACCGACACCACCCGCACCTTTGCGCTGGGTGAAACCACTGCACAGGAGCGCCGCGACTTCACCACCTCGCTCAAAGGCTTTATTGCGCTGTCCCGTCAACGCTTCCTGGAAGGAATGGCCGGATGTGATCTGGACGCGATCTGCCGCGGTCAGGTATGGCGCGACGGTTTAAACTACCGCTGCGGCACCGGTCACGGCGTCGGCTTCTTCCTCAACGTCCATGAGGCACCCCCGAACTTCCGCGACCGCGACATCGCCCTGCAGGAAGGTATGTTCATCACCATCGAGCCGGGCGTCTACACCGAGGGCAGCCACGGCGTGCGCACCGAAAACGCAGTAGTGGTTCAGAAGGACATCAAGACCGAGTATGGACAGTTCTACCGCTTTGACGCCTTCACCCTCGTGCCCATCGACACCAGCTGCATCGACCTGTCGCTGATGGACAGCGAAGAAATCGAGTGGGTCAACCACTTTAACCGCCATGTCTGGGAGGAGATCTCTCCACTGGTCAGCGACCGCGCAAAGAACTGGCTCGAAAAGATGACCCAGCCCATCGCGCAGTAACCCCCTTTAGCAAAATATTGCCCCGGCCTAAGCTTGGCTTGCAGGTTATTCCCTGCTTGTTGCCTGCCGGTGCAAAACCAAAAACCGCCATGCCTGTACAAAACAGGCATGGCGGTTTTTTCGTTGTAGTGCATGAAGGTGTCTTCACCTTTATCCGACACCGGGATTCATTTTCTTTATTGGGTGATGATCTTCTCGAAGATATCCAGTGCCTTATCGATATCCTCGCGGCTGGTGTCATTTGTGGTGACAAAGCGGAACTGACCGTCCTCGATGCCGTTGATCTTGACGCCCTGTTCGAGCATCTTCTCCGGCAGGGTGTCGATCACCTGCTGTGGGGCATCCAGCTCGAAGAATACCATGTTGATCTCCACCGATTTAGGGTCCAGATGAACACCCGGCATCTGCATCAGGCGCTGTGCCATATATTTTGCGTTGTCGTGGTCCTCCTGCAATCTCTTGGTCATCACTTCCAGCGCAATCAGGCCCGCAGCTGCAAGGAATCCGCACTGCCGCATGCCGCCGCCGAGCATCTTGCGGTTGCGGCGCGCACGCTCGATGTATTCTTTGGAGCCGACCAGCATCGAACCGACCGGAGCGCACAAGCCCTTCGAGAGGCAGAACATGACCGAATCTGCACAGGCGGCAATCTCTTTGACATCCACGCCCAAAGCAGTGGCTGCATTGAAGATGCGCGCGCCATCCATGTGGACCGGCAGGCCCTCTTCCTTTGCCATCTTATAAACCGCCTGCAATTTTTCCAGTGGAACAAGCTTGCCGGTTGCAAGCGGCTCCTCGACACAGATCAGTCCGGTATGCGGGTAATGGATGTTGCTGCGGTCACGGATTGCAGCGCGGATCTGCTGCGCATCAAAGATGCCGTCTTCAAAGTGGATGGTGCGGATAAACGCCTGGGAGAGCACCGCTGCGCCGCCAACCTCGTGGGCCACGATATGGGCGGTATCCGACAGGATGACCTCATCTCCGCGCTGGGTGTGGGACATCACCGCCACCGCATTGCCCATGGTGCCGCTGGCGACAAAGAGTGCCGCCTCTTTGCCGAGCATCTCTGCGGCTTTCTTCTCCAACTCGTTCATCGTCGGGTCATCGCCGTATACATCGTCGCCTACCTGGGCGTTGTACATCGCTTCTCTCATCTGCTGAGTTGGCTGGGTGACGGTATCGCTTCTTAAATCAATCCATTTTTTCTCTTGCATCAAAGAAACCTCCCTTGGGGCAGCATGTGTGCTTGTCATCCTGTCCTATGTAATCAAAATCAATGGGGCCTTCCCACCCATTGCTAGATAAATTATACTAAAATTTCCGTTATTTCGCAAGTTCTTTGGCCAAAATTATGAGATTTCTTTTTTCTTTTTCCCCCTGCGGTGAAAAAGATTTTCTCCTCTATTGTGTGTCTGCCGCACAGGGAGGGTTGCGCTAAAGCAGATTGTATTTCCCTGCTGTGTTGCGAAGATTTTTCCGCGGTGGCGCTCCACGATGCTCTGTGCGATGGCAAGTCCCAAACCATATCCGCCCATCTCGCGGCTGCGCGCCTTATCCACCCGATAAAACCGCTCGAACAGACGTCCCAACTCTTCCTGTGGGATTGGCTCCGACAGGGTATTGTGCACACACAATCTTGCCCGCTCCTGTTCCTTTTCCCAAACCAGCTGCACCAGAATGGTTCCGCCCGGTGCGCAGTATTTGCAGGCGTTGTCCATCAGGATGCGCACCATCTGTTTGAGGCGCCCTTCGTCTCCTTGCAGGAAGATGTCCTCGGTGATCTCACTTTCCAGCTGCAATCCCTGTTCAAAGGCCACCGACTCAAACGGCAGCACGCTGCTCCAGACAAGGTCGCTCAGATTCAGCCGGCTATAGACCACCTGCTGGGCAGAATCGGAGCGCGCAAGGTAGAGCATTTCGTCGATGAGGCGCTTCATATTGACCGCTTCCTCCTGGGTGTTGCGGACCCAGCGCTCCTGCTGTTCGATGCTTTCCTGTGGGTGGGAGAGCAGAATGCCGCAGTTGGCAAGGATGACCGTCAGCGGAGTTTTGAGCTCATGGGAAGCGTCCGCCACAAACTGTTTTTGCTGCCGCAGGCTGCGCTCCACCGGCTGCACCACCCAGATGGACAAAAAGTAGCTGATGAAAAATAGTGCAACCAGCCCTCCCACCCCCAAGAAAAATGAGCTGCGCAAAAAGGAATACATTGCGCTATATTCCTGTGTACGGTCGACAAAGGCAATCTTGATTCCCTCTGCGCAGTCCTGTTTGAGGTAGCGCAGGTCGAGCTGCGACAAAGTGCCGCTCTCATCCCCTGTCCGTTCGATCTCCTGCATCGCCGCTCTGGCTGCCTGCCCAACCGTCTCTTCGCTGACCGAAAGGTTATCGCTTTGGTAGGAGAGAAGATTGCCGTCCTCATCCACCAGGGCGCAAAAGGAGAGCATGAGGGGAAAATCTTTCCACTCACGCTTTTTATTAAACTTTAGTTCCGGCATAACCTGGACTCCGCTGTCGTCAAAGTAGCGCTCCATAACGCGCAGGCTGTCCAAACGAAGCTGTTGGTAACGCTGCACACACAGGGCAATAAAGACGATGAGGAGCACCGTACCGACCAGAGCCATGTTGATAAAGATAAATTTTTTGCGAAGCTGACCTGTCATCTCACACCTGCTCTTCCAAACGGTAACCGACCTTGCGCACCGTACCGATGCCGGCTTTTGAACCGAGATAGTGAAACTTTTTGCGCAAGAAGGAGATGTATGCCTCCACGTTGTTGTCCTCTGCATTGGAGTCGCTGCCCCAAACCTTGACGATGATCTCCTCTTTGGAGAGGATAGCCGTCGGATTGGAGAGCAGCAGTTTGAGCACCTCAAACTCTTTAAACCCCAAGCTGACCGATTTTTCCTTGCAATGCAGGGTGCGGGAAGAAAGCTTGAGGGTCAAATCGGCCCAGTGGATATCTTCGAGCAGCACATCGCCCTGTCTTCTGGAGAGGGCGCGGATGCGGGCCAAAAGCTCCTCCGGGGAGAAGGGTTTTGTCATATAGTCGTCAGCGCCGCAATCCAGCCCTTGCACCTTGTCGCTGACGTCGTCGCGGGCGGTGAGCATCAGCACCGGGGTTGAGATTCTGTTTGCGCGCAGCTCGTGCACCACCGAAAAGCCATCTTTTTTCGGCAGCATCACATCCAATATGGCGATGTCGTACTGTCCGCTCATCGCATAGTCCAGTCCATCGGCCCCATCGTACACAATATCCACCTGATAACGCTGCTCCCGCATAATCTGGCCGAGTGCCTGGGCCAACCGTTTTTCATCTTCCACAATCAATATTCTCATAGATTCCCTCCTCTTCCTTTCTTTTTAAAAAAAGAAAGGAAGCAAAGAAAAATTCATCATCGCTCCAACGACTAGTTCCTACAAAACTACAGATTTTTCCTCCCTCGCACCTTTCAAAAAAAGAAAGGAAGCGAAGAAAAATTATCATCGCTCCAACGACTAGTTCCTACAAAACTACAGATTTTTCCTCCCTCGTACCTTTCAAAAAAGAAAGCAAGCGAAGAAAGATCGATCATGTCTCCCCTGCTCATCTGCTATAACGCAATAGCTTTCATTCTTTCCCCTCTTCCAACCCTTCCACCAGCACAGTGGGGTACGCCTTTTCCAGCACATACCCCAAACTTTCTGCCAACATCAGGGAAGCGCAGTTATCTGCATCCCAATCGGGGTAAAGGTGTTTTGCGCACGCGGATTGAATCAAGGCAGTCGAGACAATCCTTGCCAGTCCCTGCCGCTGACAGTCCTCTCGGGTCTGCACCTGAATGGTAAACCCTGTCGGCGATGTAAGATAGGACGATGCTCCGCTGAGAGCCTGCCCATCCCTTACCAGCACAAACCCCATCCCATACCGCTGATACTGCGAAAAGCACGCAAACTGCGAGCAAAAGTCGCGCATCCACGGCGTTTTTTGGCATTCAGCAAACCAGTGTGGACCGATCGGCTCAAGCGAACAGCCCACAGGAAGTGGCGGCAACTGGCTGGGGGGATTTTTCAGCTGCATCCGGTAGCGCAGATAGCGGCGGCTTTGCCCAAACAGGCGCTGCGCCATCTCCATCCAATGCTCCCCGATGAGCAGCAAC
>ENA-OYXB01000622-OYXB01000622.1-human-gut-metagenome-genome-assembly--contig:-NODE-622-length-15339-cov-5.724483_pt1 | contig 15339 bp, 17 predicted proteins | sample MGYA00244176_ERZ653409 | MGnify/ENA primary metagenome ERZ653409 (study PRJEB26926, sample SAMN06164912) | human gut metagenome | biome: ENVO:00009003; feature: ENVO:2100002; material: ENVO:00002003... | reverse complement strand
TACTATGTCTATGAGGTGCTGGCGCAGCGACTGGACATCACTCCGCGCCCACAGGAGGATTTTGACATCCAATACATCACCCACAGCTATTACGGCAGGACCTATCAGCAGTCGGCCTATCAGGACATCTCACCAGATGTCATCGCCCTGTACCGCTATCAGAAGAACAACCGCACCTATTCGGTGACCCACAACGACGGGTACAACTACACCTACGATTCGCTCTACCCGCAGCAGCTGTTGCAGTTGGCCGACCAGCCACAGGATCAATTGGACGTCATCCTCGGAGGGGACACCGGCGACATCACCATCCGCAGCAATCTGCGCAACCGCTCCACCTTGCTGATCGTTGGGGATGAGAGTGTGCTGCCGGTCATTCCCTTTTTGGCATCGCACTACTCGCAGATCCGCTTTGTCGATCTCAAGGATTTAAGCGACGAGCAGATCGAGCAGCTGGATTGTTCGGAATATCAGCGGTTGCTGATTGCCTATTCGGTGGACACCTTCATCCACGATGCAATCCCGGAGAAGCTGGCGCTGCTGCACACCGAGAATGTGCAGAGCCAGACGGCAGCAGCCGAGTCCCCGGAATTGATCGAAGAGGGTGAGAGTACCGGGTCCGAGCAGACACAGCAGACACAGCAGACGGAATCGGCCCAGTGAGCGGTTTAAGAGAGAGGCTGTGCTTTGGTGCGGACAAACCGTTTTTGCTGGCCGTCGATGGTCAAAAGAAGGTCGTCCCCATCAAAGAAGTAGTGTCCTGGGAGGGCGCCCATCGAACCGGCGTCCAACACAAATCCCTGGGGCTGCTCTTCGGTCGGATGTTCGACCAGCGGCAGCGCGCGCTCGAAGGGGAAGCAGAAGCCGTTGACACACAGCGCGTTGTCTGAGGCAGTGAGGGTAAAGGTCTCGTCGGTGCTGACCCAGTCGCCGTCCAGCTTAGGCGTGTGCGGGCGCAGCAGCCAAAATGCCGCTGCTGCCAGAAGGACGGCGCACAGCGCCAGCAGGATGTACCTGTACGGCAGCGGTAGCTTCAGGCGCTGCGTTTGGGTGTCGCCAGCTTCGGCGCAGTCTACAGAATATGCGGTTTGCTTTTCATCTTCAAAAAGGCTCATGGAGGCACCTCCCACCGGTATGGATTTACTGCCAGTGTATGCCCGGCACGGGCCCTTTAGAAGTGAAGGGAAAAGGGGGAGACAGGTTTTGGAGGAATTGAGAAAGAGAATTTTGGAGGGCAGGGCCCTGAGAAAGAAGGTAGTCGGAGCGGCGCTGTCGGTATTGGGGCGCACGCTCAAGGTGTGCCGGACGCTCGACCCGATGGTCTGTGCGCAGATGGATACCTTTCCCGAAGACTTTGTCTTTATCGTCGGCATCTACGGCAGCCGGCATCCGGTGATTTTGCAAAACCGCAAGCGCGGGCTGTATCGGGTGTACGAGTCGGTGGAGGCGGTCTGCCAGCACCTTTCTTCCGCAGCGCCTGCTGTGACCCGCTATCTGAGTGCCGACCGCAGCGATCCGAGCAAGCTGCTGGAGATTCGCTTTAAAAGTGTGGAGGCGGCTTGGCGGGTGATCATCGGGCAGACGAGCGCACAGGATGCCTGGGCGCGGCACGAGCTGATCATCCGCGGGGAGATTCACGCTGCAATGAAGCTGTTTCGCTGCATCCAGCGGGCGCAGGAATACCTTTACCCACACCGGATCGCGCGGCGTGTGCTGCCTGTAGCAGAAAAATTGCCGGTCGCGCGCTGGAAGGTGTGGCTGCGGCTGCTGCACGTCAAAAAACGTCGGGTCAATCCGTCACAGGGACAGGAGGAATAGAGGATGTTGCCGGAAAATTTTTCGTTTTATAATCCCGTCAAGCTGGTGTGCGGGCGGGGAGTGCTGGAAAATATTCCATATGAGCTGGACCGCCTGGGGTGTACCCGGCCGTATGTGGTGATCAGCAGGACGATGCTGGAAGAGGGAGTGCTGGAGCGCATTGGCGGAAAGCTGCGCGCGGTGATTCGGACCGATATTCCCAAGGACTCCTCCTTCGCGCTGGTCGACGAGCTGGCAAGACACGCAAGAGAAGAGCGCTGTGACGGCGTCCTTGCGGTTGGTGGAGGCTCGGTGCTGGACACGGCCAAGGCGGTGCGCGCACTGCTGGGGCCGAATGGAGGCGATACGCTGCGCAGTATGCTGGGCAGCGAGTGGGTGAGCCGGGAATTTGTGCGCGGCAGGGAACTGCCGTTTGTAATGGTTCCGACCACCTCCGGCACCGGCTCGGAATGTACGGCGGTGGCGGTGGTGCAGGACGACCGCACCAAGATTAAAGAGGAGATTGTCTCCGACCGCTTTTTGCCGGATGTAGCGGTGCTGGACCCGCGCTGTACAGTCAGCTTGCCTCCCAGATTGACAGCTGCCAGCGGATTGGACGCGCTGACCCACGCAATCGAGGCCTATACCGGGCGGCAGAGAAACCCGATTTCCAGCGCCTATGCGATGGCTGCGGTGCAGTTGATCGGCAAAAATCTGATTGCGGTGGTGCGCGAGCCGCAGCAGGAAAGCTACCGCCTGTCGATGGCCTGCGCCTCTGCGATGGCCGGGATGGCCTTTTCCAACTCGATGGTCGGGGTGGTGCACGCCATAGCGCACGCGCTGGGTTCCGTTTGCGGGATGGCCCACGGCGAGGCGGTGGGCCTCATCCTGCCGCACGCAATGCACTGGCAGATGGACTGCCAGCAGGCACTGTACGGTGAGCTGTTGGGGGGATTTTGCGGGCTGGAATATGCCGCGGAGATTCCCTATCAGCAGCGCGCTGAGAAGCTGATCGAGGCCATAGAGGACACCATCCTGCACCTGCATCAAAAGTGCGGTATTCCGCAAAAGCTGCGGGATGCCGGCGTCAACAGGAAAAACTTCCGGCAGATCATCGCGGCGGCGCTGGACGACGGGGCGATGCTCGCTGCCGTCAAAGTTGCTTCCCGCGAGGATGTGGAGGCCATTCTGGAGCGCGCACTTTAATTTTGCCGCCCGATCCTTTGAGCATCTTAAGGAAAATAGTGGGGAGCGGTTTGCTGCCGTTAAAAAGAGAAAGACCCTGCCGGGGTGTGGCCCGGCAGGGTCTTTTTACTTGGGAAAATAGAAATTGGGGAATTTCTGAAAGAGGATAGCAAAAATGGACAAAGGAGATTATTGGGCAATCTGTGCGCCGAGATTGCGGCAATCGGCAAGGCCGGAATCGTCCGGGGTCAGGTGAACGATCAGTCCCTCGGCTGCCAGCACAGCGCCGGCCTGCTCGGTGCGGGACTGCCAATCGCGCATCCACTGTCCATCTCCCCAGTCATAGGAGCCGAACAGCACCACCTTTTTGCCGGAGAGGCTGCCTTCCAGCTCGCTGAAGAACGGTTCAAACGCACATTCTTCCAGCACCTCTCCGCCCATTGCCGGGCAGCCCAGCGCCAGGCGGTCAAATGCAGCGGCCTGCTGGGCGCTGATCTGTTCGACAGGGTAGACGCTGACTTCGGCACCGGCTTGTTTTGCGCCCTCGGCGACCGCCTGCGCCATCAGTTCGGTGTTTCCTGTTCCGGACCAGTAAATTACAGCCACTTTGTTCATCATAAAAACCTCCTGTAAAAAAGCGTTGTCTGTGTGTGGGTTTATGCGGCGGGGAGCGCATCGACAATCTGCCGCAGACTCTGCCCGGAAAGCAGCTCGGAGAGCAGCCGTTCGCGGCAGTGGTCATATCGGGCAAATCGTGCGCGGGCCGCTTGGGCGTCGCCGTACACCTTCCAGTAGCCGCACAGCTTGCACCCCTCTCCGCGGTGCCGGCAAAAGCCTACGACGTCCTCCAGTGGGTATCCCAGAAAAAGGCCGATCTCATGCGGGAAATGATCCTGGGAGCCCAGCCTTTTTGTAAGGTGCAGGAGCATCTGTGAAAGGTTGACCGGGCGCTCGGGCTGCACCGGGTAGCCGGCGCCTTTCAGCAGCAGCTTGGCGCCTCGCTGGGAAAGGCTCTGCTCGAGCAGTTCCGGCCGAAACAGCAGCAACAGCCACCGCTGCCCGCACGAGCAGACGATCTGCATCTGAATTCCTCTGGTAGAGAATAGGGGAGCATACTGCGCTACGGTGCGCGGCAGATCGGGGTACTGCTCCTTGGAGAGTGAGAGCAGGTTGGCCGGTTTGAGTGCGGCCATGGTGGGGGAACAGTGGGTGAGCAGCGCCTTTTCAAAGCAAAACATCGGCAACCTCCTTAAATTAGCGACAGCTAACTAAAACCTTGAAAGAAAAGGGGACCATTTTCCCCCTTGATTCAAAAAAGCCCTTGCAAGAATTAGCAATTGCTAACTCATGGCTATAGTATACGATGTTTGTGGCAATTTGTCAAGAGGAAAAGTGAGGATTAGTTGCGGTAGGGTGACCGAAAGGGGGGCGGAATTTGCCTTTTGGGGAGGAATCGTTTATACTAGGGAGAAGAGAAATATCATGGAGAGGATGACTGCGATGAGCGAATTGGCAAAGGGAAATGGGATGGTGCAGCAGCTGCTGGAGAGAGTGAGGGAGCTGCCAAAGCCGAAGGAAAGGCCGTTGCTGGTGGCGATAGATGGGCGCTGTGCATCGGGCAAGACGACCCTTGCACAGGCAATTTCGGAGCAAACCGGCTGTGCGGTGCTACACATGGATCACTTTTTTCTGCGGCCGGAGCAGCGCACCGCGCAGCGCCTGGCACAACCCGGCGGCAATGTCGATTATGAGCGCTTCCTTGCCGAGGTGCTGGAGCCGCTGCGTGCGGGGCGGGAGTTTTGTTATCGCCCATACGACTGCAAGCGCAAACAGTTGGTCGATCCCATTGCGGTTTGTCCCGGCCAGCTTGCGGTGGTGGAGGGATCGTACAGCTGCCACCCGACGCTGTGGGACGGTTATGACCTGCACGTCTTTTTGACGGTGGACCCTCAGGAGCAGCTTTGCAGAATACTGCGCCGCAACGGCCCGCAAGGGTTGGAAATTTTTAAACAGCGCTGGATTCCTTTGGAGGAAAAGTATTTTTCTGCAATGCAGCTGCAAGCTCGCTGTGAGCTGGTGCTCGACAGTAGCGCACAGCAATTGTAAGATTACAGAAGGGGCCAAAGACAGCTATCCGTTGGGTGGCTGTCTTTGGCCCCTTTGACGTCAGTCCATTTTTAGAGTAGGAAATGGGATAAAGGGTTCTGGGGGATAAAAAAATCCCTCCGGTGTGCTCTCACCGGAGGGAAAATATCGTTTAGTCGCTGTGTGTATTGGTCGATGTTTCGCGTTTTTGCTCAATCGACTCTTTGAGCATCATATCTTTGACCTTCATCAGTCGGGTCTGGTTGCCGCGCTCGTTTTCATCCAGCTTCATCTTGATGTATTTGATGGTTTCCTGCAAATCCGGGATCTGCACATATTCCAGCGCGTTTACACGGCGTCTGGTGCGCTCGATCTCTTCGGCGATCATCTGTGCGCTCTTTTCGATCTGCGCCAGTTCCAGCAGGTGTGGCAGCACATTCTGCACCGCCGCCACCGAATCGTCCAGTTCGCCGGAAGTCCCAACAAAGCCGTAGGAGTAGATGTCGCTGTCTGCGCTTTCCGAGGCGATAAACTCAAAGGAAGGAACCTCAACGCTCATCACGTTGCGCTCGCCCACCTCCAGGTCGATGCTCTGCTTGGGGAGCATCAACGCCTCTTCCAGCATCTGCGGGCTCATGACTGCGCTGGCTACCACAAAACCGCCGTAGATGTCGTTGATTTCCTGCTCGACCTGTTCGCGCAGCTCTTTATTTTTGCGGATCAGGTCGAGGAATTTTTTCATCAGGTCGTCGCGCTTATCTTTGAGCAGCTTGTGGCCGCGGATGGAGGTGGCAAGGCGCTTTTTCAGGCGAGTCATCTCCATGCGGGTCGGGTTGACGTTAATCAATGCCATCTGTCACCCCTCCTAGTTTTCGCTGTCTTTTTTCGGGAGGTACTTCTCAATCATCTCTGGCTTGATTCGTTTGAGCTCGGATGTTGGCAGGAGGGAGAGCAGCTCCCAACCCAGATCCAGTGTCTCCTCGATGGAGCGGTTGGTGTAGTAGCCCTGGGAAACATACTGCTTCTCGAACTCGTCGGCAAATTTGGCGTACAACAGGTCGGTCTCGGAGAGGGCCGCCTCGCCCAGGATGCTCATCAGCTCCTTGGCGTCCTTGCCGCGGGAGTAGGCCGCGAACAACTGGTTCAGGGTGCCGGAATGGTCCTCACGGGTCTTGCCGACGCCGATACCTTTATCCTTCAGACGGGACAGCGAAGGCAGTACGTCGATCGGAGGAGCAATATTTTTGCGGTACAATTCGCGCGAGAGGATGATCTGACCCTCGGTGATGTATCCGGTCAAGTCCGGGATCGGGTGGGTCTTGTCGTCCTCCGGCATCGACAGGATCGGGATCATGGTGATGGAACCGTTGGAGCCCATCTTTCTGCCGGCGCGCTCATACATGGTGGCAAGGTCGGTGTACAGGTAGCCTGGATAGCCGCGGCGGCCTGGAACCTCTTTGCGGGCGGCCGAAACCTCACGCAACGCCTCGGCGTAGTTGGTGATATCGGTCAGGATAACCAGTACGTGCATGTCCTTCTTGAATGCCAGATATTCGGCAGCGGTCAGCGCCATCTTCGGAGTGGAGATACGCTCGATCGCCGGGTCGTTTGCCAGGTTCATGAACATGACCGCGCGGTCGATCGCGCCGGTCTTGGTGAAGTCTTTGATAAAGAAGTCGGCTTCCTCGAAGGTGATACCGATTGCGGCAAAGACAACGGCGAACTTGTCGTTTGCGTTGAGAACCTTTGCCTGACGGGCGATCTGCGCAGCCAGTTTTGCATGCGGCAGACCGGAGCCGGAGAAGATTGGCAGCTTCTGGCCACGAACCAGGGTGTTCAGTCCGTCGATGGCCGAAATGCCGGTCTGGATAAACTCATTTGGGTAGACGCGGGCAGCCGGGTTCATCGGCACGCCGTTGACGTCGACGCGCTCGTCCGGGATGATCTCCGGTCCGCCGTCGATCGGGCGGCCCATGCCGGAAAAGACGCGGCCCAGCATATCTTCCGAAACAGCCAGCTGCAATCCGTGGCCGAGGAAGCGGACCTTACTGTCGCGCAGGTTGATGCCGGCGGAGCTTTCAAACAGCTGTACAACGGCGTTGTCGCCATCTACCTCCAGCACCTTGCAGCGGCGGGTCTCGCCACTTGGCAGCTCGATTTCGCCCAGCTCGTCATAGGTGACGCCCTCAACTCCCGAAACGACCATCAGAGGACCTGCGATTTCCCTTATGGTGCGGTATTCCTTTAACATTATGCAGATACCTCCTCAGACATTACTTTCGCGACGGAAGACTCCATCTCAGCCATGGTGTCCTTAAAGTAGCTCTCAAACTGCTCCTCCGGGACATATTTGGCGCGGGCAATCTTCTCCGATACAGGCAGCGCAAACAGCTTTTCGACCTTCACACCGGCCGCCAGCGCGTTCTTGCGCTCCTTTGCAAAGTCCATGATCATCTTGAGCATCATGTACTGTTTTCTGTTGGATGTATAGGTGTCGACATCGTCGAAGGCGTTCTGCTGCAAGTAGTCCTCGCGGACGCTTCTTGCAGACTCGAGGGTCAGGCGGTCCGGAGCAGACAGCGAGTCGTAACCGACCAGCTTGACGATCTCTTCCAGTTCCGCTTCCTGCTGCAACAGCAACATTGCGTCGTGATGCAGGCCGGACCACTCTTCTGCGATGTTTTTGTCCATCCACTCACCGACCTGGTCGAGGTACAGCGAGTAGGAGGTCAGCCAGTTGATCGCCGGGAAGTGGCGCTTGTATGCAAGTGCGGAATCCAGGCCCCAGAAAACCTTGACGATACGCTGGGTGGACTGTACAACAGGGTCGGACAGGTCGCCGCCGGCAGGGGAAACAGCGCCGATGGCGGTCAGGGAACCTTCGCGGTCATCGCTGCCGTTGCAGATGACGCGGCCAGCGCGCTCATAGAACTGCGCCAGACGGGAGGTCAGGTATGCAGGGTAACCTTCCTCACCAGGCATCTCTTCCAGACGGCCGGACATCTCACGCAGCGCCTCAGCCCAACGGGAGGTGGAGTCGGCCATGATGGCAACCGAGTAGCCCATGTCGCGGTAGTACTCTGCGATGGTGATGCCGGTGTAGATGGATGCCTCACGGGCAGCAACCGGCATATCCGAAGTGTTGGCGATCAGTACGGTGCGGTACATCAGCGATTCGCCGGTTTTTGGGTCGTTCAGTTCCGGGAACTCGTTCAGTACGTCGGTCATCTCGTTGCCGCGCTCGCCGCAGCCGATGTAGACGACGATGTCTACGTCCGACCATTTTGCCAGCTGGTGCTGTACGACCGTCTTACCAGAACCGAATGGTCCCGGTACAGCGGCGGTACCGCCTTTGGCGATTGGGAACAGGGTGTCGATGACGCGCTGTCCGGTGATCATCGGGAAGTCTGGAGACAGTTTCTGCTTGTATGGGCGCTGTACACGGACAGGCCATCTCTGCAGCATGCAGACATCGTGGATTTCGCCGTTTTTGTCCTTGATTTTGGCGATGGTCTCGGTGATGTTGAAGCTGCCTGGGGTGATCTCGACGATCTCGCCCTCAGCGCCTTTTGGAACCATAATCTTGTGGGTGATGACGGCAGTTTCCTGCACGGTGCCCAAAAAGTCACCCATGACGACCTGATCTCCAACCTTGGCGGTTGGAACAAAGTCCCACTTTTTCTCGTGATCCAGAGAGGTAACCTCAATGCCTCTGGTGATGTTGCTTCCGGCAATTTCCCTGATCTTGGTAAGCGGACGCTGAATACCGTCGAAGATGCTGGTCAGCACGCCTGGAGCCAGCTCGACGGAAAGGGGAGCGCCAGTGGTCTCGACGACGTCGCCGGGGCCGATGCCTGCGGTCTCCTCATATACCTGAATGGATGCCTTGTCCTCGCGCATTTCGATGATCTCACCGATGAGCTTCTGCTTGCCTACGCGCACAACGTCGGACATATTGGCGTCGCGCATGTTTTCAGCAACGATCAGCGGACCGGCAACCTTAACAATTTTGCCTTGGCTCAATATTTTCACCTACTTTAAAAATCAGTCATTGCCCTGTTAAGCCGCAGGGCAGATCTGGGAAAAGTTAATCTTCGTTAAACAAAATATCCGCGCCCACGGCACGCTCGACGTTCTTCTTGACATTTTGGATGCCGATGCCGAGACTGCCGTCCTTGCCGGGGATCGGGATGATCGCCGGGGTGGGCCGCTCCTTATACTCGTCGATGATCTCGGGGATCTGTACATAGGCCTGCTCGGTGATGAAGATGATGCCGTAATCGCCGCCGCAGATCTTGTGCATGGTGTCCCGGGTTTCCTGCTGAGAGGAGACCATGAACACGTCAAATCCGACCGACTTAAAGCCGAGGACACTGCCCTTGTCACCGACAACTGCAATTTTTTTACGCATATGTCTCCCTCAGCCTTTCTGTAATTTTGTCGGGGTTTACCCCCGCGATCTTGGACGCCATAACGATGCGGATGGACTGGGTCTCGTTCTCCTTGGCAATCAGATAGGAGAGCACCGGCTCAATGCCAAACGGCACAAAGCGGGATTCCTTTAAGATCTCGACCATGAAGTTGTCGCACAGCTTTTCAAACTCCGAGAGCGTTCCGTGATTCTTGATGGCGTCATAGGCGCCTGCAAGGGCCGGTCCGTATGGGGTGGAGTTTAACATCTCGAAGAAGTCGTCAAAAGGTTTGGCAAACAACTCCAGATACCGCTGCGTCGGGATGCTGCCACCCTCGGCGAGCACTTCCTTTAAAAAGCGCAGATCCTTGCCGATGCGCTTGATGCGCACAAAGCAGCGGATGTTGGCGATGTCGATGTTCGCGTTGACAAGCCGATGGAGGAACTTGCTCTGGTACTTTGCCGTGTGGGCCGCCATGCTCTCCAAAACGGCGCGGTCGATGAGGATGTCCACCATCTGCGGGTCGTTTGTCTTGGCAAGCTGGTCGCGGGCTTTCAGAGCAGCCTGCGCGATGTGTGGTTCCAGCTCCCCAAAATCCCCGTCCCGCAGTCCGTTCTCGAGGGTTTTCTCACCGACGGTGCCCAAGGGGCTCAGCAGCCCCTCGGTGGACAGGCCGCACGACTGGGCCTTGATGAGGGTTTTGAGGTTGTGGCCATCGTACTTAAAGCGGAAGATCTTGATCATCTCCGGGTCCGGACATGCCTTTTCCAGCCGCTCATAGGTGGAGACAAGCTCCTGGGTCAGCGCGGTTTCGAAATCTTTATAATTGATGTCCGCCCCGATGCCCGCATCGGTCACCGTCTTGTAGGCCTCCTCAGGGGTTGCAGCAGAGATCATCTTGTGCAGCGCCTGGGTGCCGATCATCCGGTTTTCCTGGGCACGGATGTTGGCGGACAGATACAGATACTGCGTATCCTTTGTCTTTTTCAAACCATGCACCTCCCTTGTGAAATCGTTGTCCTTATTCGGTTAAGATTTTGGCGACCTCGCCCTCAAGCTCGTCGCGCATATCCCGAATGAGGATTTCATAGGAGAGGTTGGTTTCGATGTTGCCCTCGGCCAGAATCATGCCGCCGCGAATGTGGGCGCACTCTTCACCGAGGCAGACGGTGCAGGTCTTTCCCTGCGCCTGCAATTTTTCTCCGATGGCGTGGATAAGCTCTTGGCCAAAGGAGGCTTTGTCCTGTTCGTTTAAAAGGACTTTGGCGTCGCTGGTGATGTATTTTACCGCGGCGTCACAGAGCAGTGCAACCTGAGAGGACTTGTCCTGTGCACACAGCACCTCGAGAGCCTTCTGGAAAGCCAGTTCGATGGCCTCGCGCTTATATTGCAGCATCATGTTGCGGCGCACTAAGCCGGCCTGGGATTCCACACGCTCGGCGATGGAGGCAGCCTGCTTTTGTGCGTTCTGCTGTGCCTGCTCGGAAAGCTCCTTGGCCTGCGCTTTGCAGTCCTCCAGGATCTTTGCAGCCTCGGCGTTTGCCTCGTCGATCTTCTGCTGTGCCTGTGCTTTGGCGTCCTCCTCGATCCTCTTGAGAATACTTTCAATATTGTTCAACCGGTTTCACCTCGATATGTAGAATGTAGAGTGTAGGTGCGGTTGGGGGTTATGCAACGTTGCCGACGTTGATGACCAGCAGGATGGAGGTCAGCAGGCCGAGGATCGCGTAAGTCTCAACCATTGCGGCGTAGATCATTGCTTTGGAAACCTCGTTTGGCTTTTTGGCAACGACGTTGATGCCGGCAGCGGAAACGCGGCCCTGATGGATACCGGAGATCAGACCGGTCAGTGCGCAAGGCAGGCAAGCAGCCAGAACGTACAGACCCTGAGATGGGCTGAGGGCAGCGGTGCCGCCGAGGAAGCCGCAGTTGAGCATAACCATGATGCCGACCAGGAAGCCGTAGATGCCCTGGGTACCTGGCAGAGCCTGCAGAATCAGGGTCTGACCGAATTTATCCGGGTCCTCAGCGATCAGTCCGGCAGCAGCCTCACCGGCGATGCCGACGCCCTTTGCGGAACCGATACCGCCCAGGCCGACAGCCAGAGCAGCGCCTAAAACTGCTAAAAAGTTACCGTTAAAGAAAAACTGAGAAAATGTTGTTGCATCCATGACTATAAGTCCTCCTTGTCAGAAATGAGAGTATATTGAGTGTTGGGTTGGAACGGTTTGAATGGACGGCCGCCTGCCTCATAGAATTTGCCGAAGAACTCGACGTATTGCAGACGGGCGGTGTGGACGTAGGCGCCCAAGCCGCTGATGGCGACGTTGAAGGCGGTGCCGATGACAAAGATCAGCACAAAGACGATGACGCCCACAATGTTCAGACCCGGCATGGTGCCCAGCAGGTTAAAGACGTTGGCGATAACGCCGCCGGCAAGGCCGAGTGCAAGAATACGCGAATAGGACAGCACATCCGAAAGGTAGGAGGTGATGTCGTACAGGCTCATAACACCTTTGATCGGCTTCATCAGGATATTTTTCTCGTGGCGTCCCTGGGTCAGGATGAGGCCCACAGCACCCACGATGGCAAGAACCATGCCCACTGTGGAGAAGGCTGGCAGCAGCATCAACGGCAGGCCGATGAGAACCAGATACCACAGACCGATATCCATCAGGCCATCCATCAGGTGGCCATCCCGCGCGAGCATATAGATTTTGATTCCCATGCCCACAAACAGGTGGATGCCGCCGAGGATAAACGAGAGGATCATAACCGACATAGGGTCGTTGAGCGGATTAAATACCGACGGGATGGTCACCGTCAGGCCAAACCAGCTTTCTGCCACCTGGGTGACCAGGTTGCCGAAATAGCCGCCGAACATGATGCCCCAGAAGATGGTGGAGATGCTGCACGAAACGCCGATCTGGAGGGCATTTTTCAAAAAGCCTTCGTCCGGCTTCATCACCTTCAGGCCAACCAGGCACAGAATCAACAGAAGGAGTCCGTATCCTGCGTCGGCAAGCATCATGCCAAAGAAGAGGATGAAGAACGGGGTCAGAGCGGCGGTCGGATCGACGCCGGTTGGGGACGGCAGCGAGTACATCTCGGTGATGATCTCGTATGGATGTACAAAGCTGTTGTTTTTGAGCTTGACAGGCGGATTGTCGCCCTCCTGCGGGTCAGTTAAGGTGTAGTAGCAGCTGTAGCGATCCAGCAGCTTTTTGACCTTGTCCGCATCCTGAGCGGTGATCCAGCCGGTGAGCGCAAAGACGCTTTTGGTCTGGAAGATGTTTTGACGGACATTCTGGTCGCCAATCTGCATGGAAACCATGTCCGATCCGGTTTTGAGCAGCTCACAATTTTGTGCCATCACCTTGAGCTGTTCGGTCAGGCGTTCGACCTCTTTGGTGGCAGTCTCGACCTGGCCTTTGAGCGCCGCGATGTTGGCGGCAGGGGACCCGCTCATAGAAGCGAAATCCGGACGGCCGGTGTTGAAGCCGCGCAGCACCGAGAGCACCTGATCCTTCACACTCTGATGGTAGATGACGAGCAGGCTGGTCATCTCAGCGGTGGACTGCACCGTGTGCAGGTAGCACAGGTCGGTAGCGTCCTGCAACTGCTGTTGCAGCTGAGCGACGTCCACGTCGGCTCCCGCCGTCAGATAGAGCAGCTCGCAGCTGTTGGTGTGGGTTAAAGAGAGATCGAGGTCCAGGGCCGTCCACGGCTCAAGCGCGGTGATTTGCAGCTGCGCGCGGGCGACGGCGCTGTTCTGGTCTGCGATCTGTTTGACAATCTCGTTGACATTGTTCCGCAGCTCGCAGGCGTCCAGGTACAGGCTCTTGTCGAACATAGCGGAGAAATCGGCGTGGGCCTTGTGGGCGAACAGACCGCCCTTTTGGTTATAAGCGGAAAGCGCACGGATGGCGCTGGAGAACTTGGCCTGTTCCTGCTCCAGTTCGTAGGTCTTTGCCACTCCAGGGACGGTGATCTGGCTGATGCTGTCATAGTCCTGGATGTTTTCTGGACCTTCGATCTGGACACATTTTTTTCTCATCAGGTCTTTTAGGAGTGCTTCCTTGTCTGCAAGAAACCCGATGAGGGTCAGTTTCTGCATTTTTAAAATCATAACATTTTCACAATCCTCTCCGCAATGAGGTTTGCCGCCGCTGTTAGCTTCTCCTGGGATCGCTGTGCCATCGCTTTACACTCGGTTTCACACGAGGCCCGGGAATTCTGAAGCCAGAGCTGCGCATCCTCTTGGGCGCGGGAGACCGTTTCCTCCGAAAGCTTGGCAGCGTCGGCTTTTGCATTGTCAAGGATTGTCTTGCCCTGGCGCTGGGCGTCGGCGCGTATGGCCACCGCCTTTTGCTGGGCGTCGCTGATCAGCTGCTGTGCAGCATCCTCAGCTTGCTTGACTTTGCTGAGTACATCTAACAAGTTTTGTCACCACCCTTTTCTAATAGACCTGCAAAACGGCTCGCCTTTTTTGATCGGCAAGCCATGTCTGCGCAATTGTTGTTTGTGGAAAAAATAACAATGAACCCTCCTCAAATCCCCGTATCTTCCCCACAGCCAGCCAGCAATGTTATATTTTGTTATATTTTGCTAACTGGAAAAAGAAGTGAAATCTTCTTCCACTATATCATAATCGAAATGATTGTACATTGTCAATAAGTTTTTCGAAAAAAAAGAGGGCTAAAATTATGCGAAAAAATGACACAATGACGATTTATCACATCTTTTTAACAAAAAACACCGGGCTTTTTTTATGAAAATAGACTGAAAGCGGGGTTTTACAGCCGCCAAAAGAGGACAAAATCAGCGCGATTTGCGATATTTTGTGATATCAAATTTGTCATTTTTTGATAGAAAAATAAAGACCGCTTTACGCAGAGGGTGAAAAGCCGTATACTAGAGAAAAAAGGAGGGGAATGGGATGATGCAGCAGCGTGCAGTGGAGACGATGATCTTGATCGCTATTCTCGCCGGGTTGGGGCTTGGCGCGATGGAACTGATGCTGTCGCCCAAGGCGGCGTATCCGCTGACGATTGCCAGGGTGCAGCAAGAGACACCGGAGGAGGCGGTTTTTCTGCCCTTGCAGGGGGAGGACGCACAGCGGGCGACTGACTTTCCGATGAACATCAACGACGCCAACGTCGAGGATCTGATGGAGGCCGAGGGAGTGGGGGAAAAGCGCGCGCAGAGCATTTTGGAGTATATTGCCCGCAACGGAAAGATCGAGCAGATGGATCAGCTTTTGGAGATCGACGGCATTGGGGAGAAGACATTGCAGGCATTAGAGGAGCTGTTTTACGCACAATAGATACGAAAGATACAAAAAAAATCAAAAGCCCCGGAAAGGGAGTCTTTCCGGGGCCGCTGATCTAAAGGCTTACAGCTGGATGGAATTTAAATCCCGCTCGTCGAGCAGCTGTTCAAAGCCGCGAATTGGCAGCTGCTTTGTGTTTGCTGCTGCAACATACCGCGGCATGATTCCCGCTGTCGGGTCACCGCGCGGTATGGGGGCATAGGGGCCGAGTGGTCCATGTGGTTGCCTGTGCCGCTGCGAGGGGTGCTTTCGTTTCTCCATAAAACCGCTCCTTTCCAAACCGATATCATCCATTTCGATATCCAGCGGGACTTTTCCCGCCTGTCGTTATTGTCTGAAAAAAACACTCGGAATATCCGAAAAAGAGCTTTCCAATTTTTTTGGATTTTTTTTAAAAAAGCCTATTGACAATTAAAAGAGAGCGTAGTATAATAATTTACGTTGTCACGAGAAAAACTTCTCCGAACAACTTCTGGGAGTTTAGCTCAGCTGGGAGAGCATCTGCCTTACAAGCAGAGGGTCACAGGT
>ENA-OYXB01000621-OYXB01000621.1-human-gut-metagenome-genome-assembly--contig:-NODE-621-length-15353-cov-5.736240_pt1 | contig 15353 bp, 14 predicted proteins | sample MGYA00244176_ERZ653409 | MGnify/ENA primary metagenome ERZ653409 (study PRJEB26926, sample SAMN06164912) | human gut metagenome | biome: ENVO:00009003; feature: ENVO:2100002; material: ENVO:00002003... | reverse complement strand
CAAGGCTATTCGTCGGCAGCGTCAGATGTGTATAAGAGACAGGTGTGGGACACCGCACTCATCTGCCTGGGCGCAGCAGCGGGGAGCTCTTGGCAGATGGCTGCTGCGCAGTTTGATTACCGCAGCGCGCTGGTTGGGCTGGTACTGTTTTCGGTGCTGGTGACCGCGCTGCCGTTTTGGCTGCTCAAGCGCCGGGCAAAGGGAGAATCGAACAAAGCCAGCGGGTGCAGCCGGTAAAAGGTTTTTGTTTTGCTGTAAAGGCAGCAGAAAAATCGGAAGTTATATACCGAATATGTTCGAGCCATTGTAGATGGTGTGGGCAAAAAAAACAGCATCCCGCTGCGGCAGGATGCTGTTCGCTGCACAAAGAGGGGAGCGATCGCCTCTTTAGCGGTTTGTCCAGTTATTTTACCAATACTTTGGTGATTTCAGCAACATAGAGGTCGTGGAAGTCGCGCTTTGGGTAAGCGGCATCGAGCACCGCGTGGTCGGTAAAGCAGTCCTCGCGCAGAGTCTGCACATACATCTTGTGGCAGATCAGGACGGTCGTAGCCTCCTCAAAGCAGGGCACGCCGTCGATGTGGGTGAGCGTGAGGCCGGACTTTGCGATCTTGTCCTCATCGCGGCCCGAAACGGTGCCGAGGTAGCGCAGCTGCTCCATCTTATCTCCGCCAAAGAAGCACAGGGAGAAGGTGTCGCTGTGGTCCACAAACTGCTTGGTATAGCGCTGTGGGCGGACAAAGGTAAAGACGACATCCTTGTTCCAGAGATGTCCCATTCCTCCCCAGCTGGCGGTCATGGTGTTTGCCGTTGGCTTTCCATTGAGGTCCATTTCGGCGGTAATCAACATCCACTCTTTGCCGATGGCGGTAAAGACGTTTTGCTGCAGCTGTTCGATCGGAATCTCGTGCAATTGACTCATAGAAAAATCCTCCTTTTGAAAAGTCTTCCACTCTTTATGATACCGAATTTCTGCCGCTTGTCAAGAGGGAGAAAAGCGGCGGGGAGGATTTGCCCGGCACCGTCCAAGACGCCGAGAGCCGGGAGGAGAGCGCTTTAAAAAAGTCAGGACGATAAAGAAAAATCGTTCAGGATTGCCGCCTTGCATTCCGGAGTAAAGGAGAGGGTGGCGTCGGGATTGCGGGTAAAGGCGCAGGAGAGCGGCTGTGCGGGGGAATCGGTGAGCTGGGCTAAAAAGGCTGCTGCCTGGCGGCGCTGGTCATAATCCTGATAGGAAAGGTCGCTTTCGGAGGCGTTGACCACGGCGGTAAACAGCTCTTCGGAATAGGAATGTTGCAGGTATTTCAGGTGCTGGTTGATGCACAGCGCCATAAAGTCGGACAGAAAGGTGCAGCGGGAGAGGTCGTCCTGGGGCAGCTGCTTTTGCAGCAGGGCCCACAACCGCTGTCCATCCAGCAGCTGCACCCCCTCCTGCAGAGTCAAGGAGATGCCGCCCACCGTCAAATCCACCGCCTCGGACAAGGTCAGTGAGGTGGGGCCAAAATCCTGCAACAGTTTTATAGCGGATTGCCGCGTCAAGGTGAGCTGCCGGTCGACTGCAACCCCAAGGCTTTGTTCGATCGCCTGCCGCAGACCGGAAAGGCCGTGGGCGGGGAGGATTTTGCTGACCGGTTCGGTGGTGCCGTTCAGGTTCAGCGCCAGCGAGTCCGGGAAGGCGAGGACGGGAATCTGTCCGCGCACCGGGTCAAAGCGCAGCAGAAAGAATATTGTGGGATTTTCCTGCTCACACAGCAGCAAGGTCATACAGTCGGAGGAATCGGGAAGGTAGAGCGAGCCCTGATCGGAAGTTTGTTCTCGGGGGACATCCTGCTGGGCCTGGCTGGCAGGCTGACTGGGAAAGGAGAGCAGTGCGGCCATCCACAACAGCATAAAGCACAAAAAGGCAGAGGTGAAGGCGATGAGGAAGGCGCGCACAAAGAGTTTATTGGAAAACAGGCGGGACATAAGCACAGCCTCCTTTGCGGTTTTGTCAGTAGGATGGGCCAGAGTATCCCACTTTATGCAGACGCAGAAAAAGCAGGGACAAAGCCCTGCTTTTTCTGTTTGGAAGAGTGTATGTCGAAAAAAGGAAGATTTGCGAAAGACTACTGTGCGTCGGCACTGGTCTCTACCAGGCTGACAACGGTGACGCCAGAGGTATCGGTGCCCTGGATGGTACCGGTGTAGGTGATGGCCAGGGTGTCTCCGACTTTCATGCCGTCGACCTGTGTTTCATCGGCGTCATCGGGGATGGAGAAGGTCAATTCCTCCTCGTCATCGGTTTTGATGGTCACGGTGCTCATGGCAGCGTCTACGATGGTGCCGGTGAGGGTATGTTCCTCTGCATAGAGCGAACTTTCTGTGGAGGTTTCACTTTCTGGAGCGGTCTGAGTTTCCGAAGAAGATGCATCTGCACTTTCGGAGGAACTCTCACTGCCAGTTTCCGTCTGATCCGCTTCCTCGCCACTAGACTCCTCATCGGTCGATTCGGTGTCTGCGCTCTCGGCAGTTTCCTTCGATGTTTCCTCGTCGGTGGAAACTGTCTCGGTGTTGCTCTGGTTGGAGGCAGAGGCAGTATCCTTATTGGAGGAGCAGGCCGCGAAGGAGACCATCATCATCGAGGCGAGCAGGATGGCAAACAGATTTTTCATCGTACAAAACTCCTTTCCGTATGATGCGGCCTTTTTTTTCAACCGCACCTATACTATACAGTGGAAAAATGAATTTGTTATGTACAATGTAGGAATATATTGTTTTACAATTGTTAAGATTGCTTCAGGTAAAAGATGGGAAAAAAACCGGACCTGATAAAACGAAAGGCCAATTTACTGGTGGGAGGGGGCAAGCTGCATCCCGGATGGATCGACTGCGGTGCTGTCAGGGTAGATCAGCTCCCCGACAGGAACGAGCTGATATCCGGCCTCTTGTGCAGATTGGAGGATCAGGGGCAGCGCCTGAGCGGAGTGAGAAGCGCCGGCGTGCAGCAGGATGATGCTGCCGGGAGAGAGCTTTTCTTTCACACGGGCAGCGATATCCTGTGCACTGAGGCCCTGCCAATCCAGAGTGTCCAGGCTCCACTGGATGGGAATACAGCCGGCGCGATGGATGCAGTCGATGACGAGGTCATTGTAGGCGCCGGAGGGGGGACGGAACAGGACAGGCTCCACCTTACAGGCGGCTTGGATGCTTTGCTGGGAAAGGGAGATCTCCTCTAAAATTTCCTGCTCGGACAGACTGTCTAAATCCCGATGGGTGTGCGCGTGGCTGCCGATCTCCTGTCCGGAACAGGCGATGGTGCGCGCAGCACAGGGATAGCGCTCGGCCCATTCCCCCAACAAAAAGAAGGTGGCGCGGACCTGATACTCCTGCAATGTCGAGAGCATCGGGAGGATATCGGCATCATCCCAAGCGCAGTTGATGCCGAGTGCCGCGATTTTTTGATCGGTTTGTACCGAATAGATGGGAAGATTTCGTCCGTCGGTGGAGAGAAAGACTGCCTGAATGGGGTCCAGCATCGGCGCAAACAGTGCCAGAACAAGCACAGCGCAGACAAGCAAGGCAGGAAGAATTTTAAAACGTACAGTCCACACTTTCATCACAAGGCCCCCTTTTTAAAAAGTGTACGCAGCAGGGGGCAGGGTTTATGCCGAAAGGTGTTGCAGAAAGTCCAGCACAATCCGGTTAAAGGCATCCGGCTGTTTTGCCGCGCAGAAGTGGTCGGCACCGGGCATACAGACAAAGCGTGCGTTGGGCAGAGAGGATGCGATGAGGCGGCTGTGACGGTGGCGGATCATGTCGTGCTGGCCGACAAGGACAAGGGCGGGCACAGTGAGGGAGGAAAGGGCCCTGGGGGCGATGTGGGGGTGATGGACCATAAGCCCCAAAAGGGACGCGCGGTGCCGGGCCTTCACCCAAAAGGGGGAGAGCAGAAGGGCGGCGGCATATTCTGCGGCAGTCGAGAGCAGGACCGGCAGGCACATCCCGGAGGGGTAGAGGTTTGCGCCATTTAGGATGAGCGACCGAACCCTTTGGGGGTATTGCAGGGCGAAGGTGAGGGCGAGGTTTCCGCCGTCGGAAAAGCCCAGCAGATGGGCGCGGCGGATGTGCAGGTGGTCGAGCAGGCACAGCAGGTCGCCGGCAAAGGTGGAAAAGTCGAGCGGGCCTTCGATGCCGCTGGAGCGCCCTTGACCGCGGGTGTCCATCAGGACAAGGCGAAAGTGTGGGGAGAGCGCTGCGATCTGCTGGGAAAAATAGGTGTGATCCTCGCCGTTGCCGTGCAGGAGCACGAGATCGGGTGCGCCGGCAAAGGGAGCGGGATAGGTGACATAGAAGATTTCTGCCCCGCGACAGGACAGGGTGGAGCGGTCGGGCGATGACATCAACATCCTCCTTTTACGAATTTAAAAAATTTACAAAACCATTATACACTGGAAACGGATTCCAGGCAAATGCGACTTGCAATCCCCTTTAAAATCCGGTATACTTTTGGTAAGAACAGCCAACCCGAAAGGGAGCGCAAAGGGGGAAAACAAAGATGGACAAAAAGTGGAAGACGGCAGCGATTGTTTTCCTCTGTCTGATCGCGGTGTCTTCGGTCAGCTTTTCGGCAGTGACGCTGGCAAGGGTCAAGAGTTTGGAGGATAATCTGAGCGCGGTACAGCACTCGGTAACCAGCATCGACAGCGACATCAATTCTACCCTCAATTCGGCCATTACGACCATCACCGAGACAGCCGAGAAAAGTGCGAGCATCATCTCGGACTACAAGGTGATCTGGGGCGAGTGCAACCAGCAGGATCAAACCATGCAGTTGACGGTGCGGCTGATGCCCAAAGAGTTTGACGATGAGACACAGGTGCGCCTGCGGGTCAGCGGATATTCGGTCAAGGGCCAGGGATACGACATGGTGTTTGACACCGAAGGGTTTGAGGAGCGCAGCGTAGATGCCCAACGGGTGGAGTCCGGCGTCTATGAGGCCAAGCTGACCATCCCGCTGGTGGATTATGTGGCCTTGACGGCGGAGATGCAGGACGGAACCGCGATCCGGCAGGAAAAGCTGAAAGACCAGAGCGCGGTATGGGGATTAAAGCTGCTGCACCCCTACATGGAGGGCGGCTTTCAAAACTTTACCGTCACTTCAAACGATCGCTCGAAAATCGAGTACACGGCCTATGCCAAGGTCAACCTGATGACCAGCTATGATGCGGGCGGTGCGACCAACGACCCACAGATGCAAGACGGAACGGTCACCCTCTATTTAAATGGGGAGCAGCTGGAAAGCCGCGCGCTGGGTCAGACACAGGAGCAAGACGGTGAAGGACAGGCTGTGCAAAAGCAAAAGCAGGAGGACGGCTCTATTTTGACGGTGTACAACTCCGACAACACCGACCACGCCGACACCTGGGAAGGGTCCATCGGCGGCTTGAAGGAAGGGGATGTACTTTCCTTTGTCATCCGGGTGACGGATGAAAACGGCTTTACCTATGAAAAGGAAGTCAGCAGAACGACCTTCACAGTCAAGGACGGGTGGATTAAGGGAACGGACGAGGTCCCCGAAGTGTCTGAAATTCTGGTTAAGTAAAATGAGCTTTTTTGCAGGAGCTCTTCGGCATCTTTGCCGAAGAGCTCCTGCCAGTTTTAGAGCAAAAATTTTGCGCAGGGCTTTACAAAACGGGGAAATAGGGTATATAATAGCTTTGTATTCAGAAGAATAGATGTATGCGCAATGAAGGAAACGGTCGCGTTCTAATGTCCTTTCAGAGAGCCGGCGGCAGGTGTGAGCCGGCAGGAAAAGAGCCGATTTCCACTTCCAGAGCGTCCGGTGAAAGCCGGGGGGAGGCGCCCCATAGCGCGCCGGCAACGAGTGGCGCACTCCTGTATGGGGGGCGCAATTTGGGTGGCAACACGGAATGTTCCTTTCGTCCCATATTTAAAGGGGGCGGGAGGATTTTTTTATTTCCCGCACCTATACAATGTAAGCAAAACCAATTTTTTTGCAAGGAGGATATCACCATGCTGGATATCAGATTGGTACGGTCGAACCCGGACTTAGTCAAGGAGAACATCAAGAAAAAGTTCCAGGACGAAAAACTTGTCCTGGTAGACGAGGTGCTGGAGCTGGATAAGCAGTTCCGCGACGCAAAATCCCGCGGCGACTATCTGCGCAGCCAGCGCAACACCCTGTCCAAGCAGATTGGCGGCCTGATGGCAAAGGGCCAGAAAGAGGAAGCAGCCAAGGTAAAGGAGCAGGTTACTGCGATGGCGCAGGAGCTCGAGGATCTGGAGGTCAAAGAGGGCGAGCTGAGCGAAGAGATCAAAAAGCGCATGATGGTCATTCCAAACATCATCGATGAGTCGGTTCCGATCGGCAAGGACGACAGCGAGAATGTGGAGTTGGAGCGCTTTGGCGATCCGGTTGTACCTCCATTTGAAATCCCGTACCATGTAGACATCATGGAGCGCCTGCACGGCATCGATCTGGACAGCGCAAGAAAGACCAGCGGCACCGGATTTTACTATCTGTGCGGCGACATTGCCCGCCTGCATTCGGCCATCCTGTCCTATGCAAGGGACTTTATGATCGATCGCGGATTCACCTATTACATTCCACCATTTATGATCCGCTCCAGCGTAGTCAACGGCGTCATGAGCTTCTCTGAGATGGAGAACATGATGTACAAGATTGAGGGAGAGGATCTGTACCTGATCGGCACCAGCGAGCACTCGATGATCGGCAAATTTATCGACACCATCCTCGACGAGTCCCAGCTGCCGCAGACACTGACCAGCTATTCCCCATGCTTTAGAAAAGAAGTGGGCGCACACGGCATCGAGGAGCGCGGCGTCTACCGCATCCATCAGTTTGAAAAGCAGGAGATGATCGTCGTCTGCAAGCCGGAAGAGAGCATGGACTGGTTCAACAAGCTGTGGCACAACACCGTCGATTTCTTCCGCACACTGGATATTCCGGTCCGCACCCTGGAGTGCTGCTCGGGTGACCTGGCAGATCTGAAGGTAAAGAGCCTGGATGTAGAGGCATGGAGCCCACGCCAGCAGAAATACTTTGAGGTCGGCAGCTGCTCCAACCTGGGCGACGCACAGGCAAGACGTCTGGGCATCCGCGTCAAGAACAAGGAGACAAAGCAGACCTATCTGCCGCACACCCTCAACAACACCGTGGTTGCTCCGCCGCGCATGCTGATTGCATTTTTGGAGAACAACCTCAACGACGACGGATCGGTGCGCATCCCAGAAGCGCTGCGGATGTACATGGGCGGCAAAGATGTGATCCGTCCATAAAATTGCTGCGAGAGTTTTTCCCAAAAACAGCCTGGCGGGCTTTTGGAAAAAGCGACAAACACATAACGGGAAAGGAGAATTACTATGCAAGTAGAACTGCAAACAATTCGGGAGCAGGTAGCCGAGGTAGCGAATAGACTCCTGGAAGTGGCAAACCTGCGGGAAGGCGACGTCTTTGTACTGGGCTGCAGCTCCAGTGAGATCTGCGGCGGTCAGATTGGCAAAGCTTCCAGCGCCGAGGTAGGGCAGGCCGTCATCGACGCGCTGCTGCCGATCCTGCGGGAAAAGGGACTGTATCTGGCCGTTCAGGGCTGTGAGCACATCAACCGTGCGCTGGTTATCGAGCGGGAAGCGGCTGAGAAGTACGGCTTTGAGATCGTCACCGTTAAGCCGGCATTGCATGCGGGCGGAGCCTGCTCGGTAGCGGCCTATGCAGCGGCGAAAGATCCGGTCATGGTCGAACATGTAGTGGCCAAAGCCGGCATTGATATCGGAGACACCTTTATCGGACAGCACATCAAACACGTCCAAATCCCGGTTCGTGTCGGCATCACCGAGATCGGCGCGGCTCATGTGACCTGCGTGCGCAGCCGTCCAAAACTAATTGGCGGACCGCGTGCCCAGTATCCAGACTAATCGATAACGACAATCGAATATTTTGCAACACAAAAAAACCTCCCATCGGGAGGTTTTTTTCTGTCAGAGAGAAAAGGGAGAAAAAAGGCTGTGAGGTAAAATTTTTAAAGAGCAAAAAGGTTTTGCTACAGCAGCAGGAAAAAGAAAAGGCGGCGCTTTTATTTGGAACAAAAAGCCTGCGCACGCGCATCTTGCCTTTTTGGAAACGATGTAATATAATGAGGAAAGACCTATTATGTCTATCCCTTTTTTAAGAAAAACGGCAAGGTGCAGGGGGATGCAAAACCGGTGCGGGCCGTTAACAAAGTGGGCAAACATCCCAAAATGCACAGCCGGGCGGCGAGCCGCCGAGAAGTGTTGTGCTTTTATATAAATGAGTAGAATATCCATTTTGGTTTTGATAAGAATAGGAGGAAACTATGGCAGAATCCGAAAAAGAAAAAGCCCTGCAAACCGCTCTTGCGCAGCTGGAAAAACAGTTTGGCAAGGGTGCGGTGATGAAGCTGGGCCAGAATTCTTCGCTCAACGTCGAGGCAATCCCGACCGGCTCCCTCTCACTGGATATTGCGCTGGGAATCGGCGGCGTGCCCAGAGGACGCATCGTCGAGATCTATGGACCAGAAAGTTCCGGTAAGACGACCGTCGCCCTGCACATCATCGCAGAGGCCCAGAAGATGGGGGGAGAAGCGGTGTTCATCGACGTAGAACACGCGCTCGACCCGGTGTATGCACAGGCGCTGGGCGTCGACATCGACTCGCTGCTGGTTTCGCAGCCGGATACCGGCGAGCAGGCGCTGGAAATTTGTGAGGCGCTGGTCCGTTCCGGCGCCATCGACGTCGTAGTTGTCGACTCGGTTGCCGCGATGACCACCAAAGCGGAGATTGAGGGTGAGATGGGCGATTCATTTGTCGGCTTACAGGCGCGCCTGATGTCTCAGGCTCTGCGCAAACTGACCGGAGCCATCTCCAAATCCAACGCAGTCTGCATCTTCATCAACCAGCTGCGCGAGAAGATCGGCGTCATGTACGGCAACCCGGAAACCACTCCAGGTGGCCGCGCGCTCAAGTTCTATTCCTCTGTCCGTCTGGATGTCCGCAAGAAGGACCCGATCAAAGAGGGCGGAGAGATCATCGGCAACCTGACCAAGGTCAAGGTTGTCAAAAACAAGGTGGCGCCGCCGTTCCGTGAGGCGGAGTTTGACATCATGTACGGCGAGGGCATCTCCCGCGAGGGCGAGATCATCGACCTGGCAGTCAAGCTGGACATTATCAAAAAGTCTGGTTCCTGGTACAGCTATGAGGGCAACCGCATCGGCCAGGGCCGCGACAAGGTAAAGCAATATCTCAAAGAAAACCCGGAGGTGCGCGAGCAGATTGCAAAGCAGGTTATGGACCACAAGGATCAGCTGCTTTCTCCCGGCCGCGCAAAGAAGAAGGAAGAGGCGGTGCAGCAGCCTGAAACGGCAGAGCGCCCAGTACCTCCCGTTACAGAGGAGCCGGTGGGTGCAATCCCCGACATGGATGAAGATTTTGGCGCGCCAAAATCCTCTGCCAGCCTAATCGACATTGAGGCGGACGACAAGTAATGGAGGGGCAGATCGTGCAGCGGGTGCGCACCATCACCGCGCTCCGGCAGACAAAGCGCGGGAGGATGGCCGTCTTTTTTGACGGGGAGTTTGACTTTTCTGTCGACGACGAGACGCTGCTGCGCTTTGACCTGAAGGTGGGCCGAAAGCTGGACGAAGAGCAGTATGAGCAGCTTCGCGAGCAGACCCAATACCAGAAGGCAAAGGAAAAGGCCTTTTCGCTGCTCTCCCACCGCTCCTATTCGAGTGGGCAGCTGCGGCAGAAACTGGAGGAATTTTCCCCGGACTGTGTCGAGCGGGTGCTGTCCCGCTGCCAGGAATTGGGGCTGCTGGACGATTTGGACTATGCGGTGCGCTGTGCAAAGGATCTGCTGCACCTCAAACACTTCAGCTTGAGCCGTGTGCAGCAGGAGCTGCGCCGCCGCGGCATTGGGAACAATGACATTGAGGATGCGATGCAGCAGCTGGAGGAGTTTGATGAAGAGCAGGCGCTTGCCCAGCTGATCCAAAAAAAGTATGCAGCCTGCTTGCAGGAGGAAAAGGCTCGCCGCAGGGCCTTTGCGGCCCTGGTGCGGTTGGGCTATGACCCCTCCGCTATCCGGCAGGAGATGGCCAAGGTGCTCGACGCGCTGCCACAGGAAGAGCGTCAAACACGAGAAGTTTCCCAAAAGCAATTGCCGCCGCTGCGTTCGGTGCTGCTCAAAAAGTACCGCAGCGCGCTGCACGATCCCAAGGGACAGGCGCGGGCAATTCGGGGAATGATGCGGTTGGGCTATCCTTACGGCGAGATCCGGCAGGAGCTCGAACAGTTGCTGGAAGAAGAACAATAGAAGGAAACAATATACCAGGAAGGAAGAAACTATGGCTGTAAAAGTTGGGATGGTGTCGCTGGGATGCTCCAAAAACCAGGTGGACGCCGAAATCTTGCTGGCGCTGATGGTGGAAAACGGCTATGAGATCTGTGCCGACCCGCAGCAGTGCGACGTTGTGATTATCAATACCTGCGGGTTTATCGAGGACGCGAAGAAGGAGTCGATTGAGACCATCTTCGAATTTGCCCAGCTCAAGGCAGAGGGAAAGGTCAAGGTGCTGGTTGTCACCGGCTGTTTGGCCGAGCGCTACCAGGATCAGCTGGTCAGCGAGATCCCGGAAGCGGACGTCGTATTGGGCATCGGCAAAAACAGCGAGATTGCAAAGGCAGTCAAAGCGGCCTTGGACGGCAAGCGGGTAGCGGCCTTTGGAGACAAGGCCGATCTGCCGCTCAACGGCGACAGGGTGCTGAGCACCGAGAAATATTCCGCCTACTTAAAGATTGCAGAGGGCTGCGACAACAAGTGCAGCTACTGTGCTATTCCGCTCATTCGCGGCGGTTTCCGCTCCCGCAGAATGGAGGACATTCTGCAAGAGGCCCGGGGACTGGCCGAGAGCGGCGTCAAAGAATTAAACCTTGTGGCGCAGGACACCACCAAGTACGGACAGGACCTGTATGGAGAATATGCGCTGGATAAGCTGCTGACCGAGCTGTGCAAGATTGACGGCTTCCACTGGATTCGCGTGCTGTACGGCTACCCGGACCGCGTCACCGACAGCCTGCTGGAAGTGATGGCCAAGGAACCAAAGGTTGTCAAATACATCGACCTGCCCCTGCAGCACGCCAGCGGCAAGGTATTGAAAGAGATGAACCGCAACGGCGACTTTGATTCGCTGTGTGCCCTGATGCAGAAGATCCGCGACAAGGTGCCGGGCGTTGTGCTGCGCACCACCCTCATTGCCGGTTTCCCCGGAGAAACCGAGGGAGACTTTGCACAGCTGTGCGAGTTTGTCAAGACAGTTCGGTTTGACCGGCTCGGCTGCTTTGCCTATTCCCAGGAGGAGGACACCCCTGCGGGAGAGCGCGAGGACCAGATCGATCCACAGGTGCGCATGCACCGTGCAGACCTGATTATGGAGGAGCAGATGGACATTGCCTTTGAAAAGGGCAAGGAGCTTGTCGGCAAAAAGCTGGAAGTCTTAGTGGAAGGCTATGATGAGGACCAGCAGATGTATTACGGCAGAAGCTATATGGATGCTCCGGACATCGACACCAAGACAAACTTTGTCACCGAGCGCGAAAATGTCAAGCCCGGCGAATTTGTCTGGGTTGAGGTGCTCGATTCGGTCGGCTATGACCTGATCGGGCGCGAGATCCTCGCATAGAGGAGTACTGACACCAACAAGATAAAGAAGGGTTCCCAATGAATTTACCGAATAAGCTGACCATGCTGCGGATTTTGCTGATCCCGGTCTTTATGGTCTTTGTGGAGTTGCAAAGCGTTCCCGGCCACATCCTGTGGGCGCTTGTAGTCTTTGTCGTCGCGTCGCTGACCGACATGATCGACGGAAAGATTGCGAGAAAATATAACCTTGTCACCGACTTTGGCAAGTTTATGGACCCGTTGGCCGACAAAATTTTGGTCACGGCGGCGCTGATCTATTTTGTACGGATGGAATTGGCGCCGGCATGGGTTGTCATCCTGATTTTGGCGCGGGAATTTCTGGTGACCTCGCTGCGGCTGATTGCGGCGGGCAAGGGAATTGTCATTGCTGCTGACCGATGGGGAAAATACAAGACAGCCACCACCATGGTGTGGATCTGCTATGCCCTCTTGATGGAGCAGTTCTGGACAGATGTGCCGTTGGCGCTGGCCATTCACATCGCGCTGATGGCTTTATCGCTGGGCTTGACGCTGCTGTCGGGCGCAAACTATCTCATCAAAAACCGCGCGCTCATCGCGCAGGCAAAATAGCCTGATACAGAATAAAGGCGGGCTGCAAACTGGCCCTTCGGTGTTGGCTTGTGCAGTGCCGGAAGGGAAAAACTTTTGCGCCCAGCCTCTTGCAATCCAAAAGGAAATGTGGTACGCTGATAAAACAATAGTGCAAATGCGCCGACACAGGAAGAGTAGGAAGGTGCATCCCCGAACAGAGAGGCCGGGCAAAGGTGAGAGCCGGCTGTTGGGTGAACCCTTTTGAATGCGCCTGTCAGCAGGCCCCCGGAACGAGAGAATCCAGTATGGGGGCACGTATTCCCTGCGTTAAAGGGCCGAGTGATAAATTTTGAAGTGGGACCGCGGAGTCAATGCCGCCTTCATCTGTCGGACAGACAGGTGGAGGCGGCTTCCTTTATTTTGGCAAAAAAGCGGGAAAGCTGTAGCCAAACGGCCGATTTGCACTGCTGTTGCAGCTGAGCTTTTGTTCGCCTCCTTGCAGGGAGGATAAGCGTCAAAAACAGCCCAAGAGGTTAACAAAGCAAAAAATATTTTGTATGAATGAGGTATCGCTTCCATACGATTTGAGAAAAGGAGAGATCTTCGATGAAAATATTCAACACATTGACAAGAGAAAAAGAGGAGTTTGTTCCGCTGGAACCGGGCAAGGTCAAGATGTATGCCTGCGGTCCGACCGTCTACAACTTCATCCACATCGGCAATGCCCGCCCGATCTGTGTCTTTGATACGCTGCGGCGCTATTTGGAGTTTCGCGGCTATGATGTGACCTTCGTACAGAACTTCACCGACATTGACGACAAGATCATCAACAAGGCCAACGAAGAGGGCGTCACCGCAAAAGAGATTGCCGAGCGGTATATTGCCGAGTACAAGGTAGACACCGAGGGATTGGGTGTGCGTCCGGCAGACATCCAGCCAAAGGCCACCGAGACCATCGACGAGATTGAGAAGATTGTGGAGACGTTGGAGGACAAAGGCTATGCCTATGAGGCGGGCGGCGATGTGCTGTTTCGCACCAGAAAGGACCCGGGTTACGGCAAACTGTCCCACCAGCCGCTGGAAGAGCTGGAAAGCGGCGCGCGCATCAGTGTCGGCGAACACAAGGAGGACCCGCTGGACTTTGTTTTGTGGAAGGCCGCAAAGCCGGGGGAGCCGAGCTGGCCATCCCGTTGGGGTCAGGGCCGTCCGGGCTGGCACATCGAGTGCACCGCGATGATTCACAAACACCTGGGCCAGACCATTGACATCCACTGCGGCGGACAGGACTTAATCTTCCCGCACCACGAAAACGAGATTGCCCAGTCGGAATGCTGCACCGGCAAGCCCTATGCGCGCTACTGGATGCACAACGGCTACATCAACGTCGACAACAAGAAGATGAGCAAATCGCTGGGCAACTTCTTCACCGTGCGCGAAGTGGCCGAAAAGTACGGCTATGAGCCGATCAAGTACATGATGCTCTCCGCACACTACCGCAGCCCAATCAACTACAGCCTTGCCATCATTGAGCAGTGCAAGGCCGCATTGGAGCGCCTGTATAACTGCCGCGACAACCTGGACTTTGCGATTCAGAACGCCCTGCCGCAGACCAGCGACGCCGCAGCGGACAGCCAGATGATGGAACAGCTGAAAAAGCGCCGCGAACAGTTCATCGAAGCGATGGACGACGACCTGAACACCGCCGACGGCATTGCGGCACTGTTTGAGCTGGCGCGCGACATTAACACCTTCATTGCAGCGCCCCGCGCCAAGGAGCCGCTGGAAGCGGCGGCCAAGCAGTTTGATGAGCTGGCCGGTGTTCTGGGACTTTTGTACAACCGCAAGAAGGAAAATCTGGACGCACAGATCGAGGAGCTGATTGCGCAGCGCCAGCAGGCACGCAAGGAAAAGAACTTTGCGCTGGCAGACAAGATCCGCGATGAGCTCAAGGCACAGGGAATTGTCCTGCTGGATACCCCACAGGGCGTACAGTGGAAGAGAGAAAACTAATCACCACACCCTAGAAAAAAGCAACGGGGGGAGGAGAAAGTATAAGACTTTCTCCTCCCCCGCTTTTACAGCAAAGAAAGGTTTAACGTACTGTGCCAAAGCCGAACAGGACGCCAGCCAGCGCAAAGCACAGCGGATTGCGCAGCAAGAGCATCAGGGAATAGAGGGTGTCCGACCCAGCCAGCATGAACAGGACGCCGCAGAGGTAGATCAGCAAAAAGAAGATGGGGAGGATCAGCAGCAGCATCCGAATGCCGGCGGGAATTCTGCGCAAAAAGAGGTTGCCAAAAAACGAGATGAGACCTGCCGGTGCACACAAGCAGAGCAGCGGGTAAAACAGGAGGGAGTACAGGCCGCTGTACAGGTTTAGATAGTGGGAAAGTTCATAGGGGCGAAGCCAGATGTGGTAGATGAGAAGATAGAGAAGGCTGATGACCGAGGCAATCAGGCAGAAGATTGAAAAACCGGTGGCTTGTCGCGTCATAAAAAAAACCTCCTAGTATAAAGCTTTCTTCCATTATAGCATGGCGGCAGCACAGTGTCCAGCAAAAGGAAAGGTCTTTTAGAGGGTGCACAGACATCCCTTTATTTTGGCAGTGTGGGGAGGCCAATGGCAGCAAAGCAGGTTGATTTTTGGGGACAGCCAATCTATAATGAAAAAGAAGTGCTGTACGATGGGAAAGGATGTGTTTTAAAGATGAATACCTTGTACGTCTCGGATGTGGACGGAACGATTTATCGTGGGGGACAGGAGGGGCTGCGCCAGAGCAGCCGCACGCTTTTTGAGAAGATCCTTTCCCAAGGGACGTGGCTGACGGTGGCTTCGGGGCGAAATTTATACGGCGTCTACGACTTATCAAAGCTTGCCGGCATCTCTCTGCCGGTCATCGCCTACAACGGAGCTGCTATCTACGACTTTACAAAGGGAGAGGCGGTCGCAACCTTTCCTATCAAGGCGGAGAATGCCGGGCGCATCTTTGCGCTGCTGGATAGCCAAAAAGCGCCGTACCAGACCTGCATCTTTCATCCGACGCAGCAGCGCAGCATCGGTTACCTGCAAAACGGCTACCGCACC
>ENA-OYXB01000615-OYXB01000615.1-human-gut-metagenome-genome-assembly--contig:-NODE-615-length-15435-cov-15.203251_pt1 | contig 15435 bp, 15 predicted proteins | sample MGYA00244176_ERZ653409 | MGnify/ENA primary metagenome ERZ653409 (study PRJEB26926, sample SAMN06164912) | human gut metagenome | biome: ENVO:00009003; feature: ENVO:2100002; material: ENVO:00002003... | reverse complement strand
TAATTGACTGTGTTCAATTTCGTACTGTTCTTACTATTCTGTTTTCAAGCTTCTTGCTGCCTCTCGACAGCCTATTTATATTACTACATTAACTTACCTTTGTCAATTGTTTTTTTAAATTTAATTAAAAATTTTGTACTTTTTTTTAAAATTTTCCCATTACATCGACAAAATCAAGCAAGCAGCAACATCTATTTCAGTTTTCTTCTGTCCACCTTTCCGATCAGATTGACGGGCAGACTGTCAACGACGACAATCTCTTTGGGATAGGCGTATACTATCACTTTGTTGCGCAACGCTTCTTCCACATCGGCAAGTATCTCTTTCACATCCGCACCGCTTTGAATCTGAACAAACAATTTTACAGCCTCTCCTCTTTTGGCGTCGGGTATGCCTGTGGCAGCGCAAGCCGTAACGCCTTCCACCGACTGCACCACGCTTTCTATTTCCGACGGAAATACCAGTACGCCGTTGACGCTTACTACATTTTTAATGCGCTGTTTGAAATAGACATATCCCTCTTCGTCCATCCAGCCGTAATCGCCTGTCAGCAGATATTTTCTGCCCTCTATTTCCGCAAATGCACCGTCGGAATTGTCGAAATAGCCCAACATCACAAGCGGACCGCTGACGGCTATTTCTCCGAGACTTCCCGGCGGAAGCAGTTTTCCGTTTTCCGCTATGTCTATACGGCAACCGCACACAGCCCTGCCGAGAGAACCGTCCTTGTGATTGTTTACGGTGTTTAACGCGCATGCCGCAATGGTTTCGGCAAGTCCGTAACCTTCCAGCAATCTCGCCTTGCTTCCCTGACGTTTCAGAACCGCATTGAACTCGTCGATTAAAGTAACAGGCGTAGAATCTCCGCCCACAAAACATTCTTTGAGACTGGACAGATTTCCGTGGACAAATTTCCGTTCGTTGAGCAATCGTGAATACATCACGGGCACACCCGTTAATATGTTGATTTTTTCGCGTCTGACCGCACGGGCAAGGTGTCCGGCGTCAAATTTTATACACATCACGTTTTTGACCGCATTTGTGACACTCATGTGCATGTTCATACACAATCCGAACCCGTGAAAAATCGGCAACACCGAATACATGGCGCGGTACTCGGAAACGTCATCCTGCAAAAAGTCCTGCGCACATTCGCACAGTTTGTTGAACGAAGCGCAACAATGTCTGATTATTTTGGAATCGCCCGTTGTTCCTCCGCTGGGAAGAAATACCGCCTGTTCCTCGTCACCGAATCTGTACGCGGGAAAATCGGTGTACTGTCCCTCGAACAGTTTTTCCAGACGTTCGTAGTTGCGGTACTGTATGTTTTTATTGGTACTGCGAAAGTACAGACGTGCAAGCGTACCCATAAAATAATAAGTATGTGACAGCAATACGGGAATATCCGCCGTCACATTGCCGTTTTTCAGCGTATACACGTCGTAAATTATCAACAGCGAGGTGTTTGTCTGTCGGATATTTTCCATCATCTGCTGCAATGGAACGTACGGATGCAACAGATTGCACACCGCACCTACCTTGTTTATCGCGTAAAAAGCCACAGTGGCAGAGGGCGAATTGGGCAGGCAGACGGTCACTACGTCACCGGGACGTATGCCTTTTGCCACGAGATTGGACGCAAACACATCCACTCTGTGCAGTAACTGTCTGTAACTCATTCTTCTGCCGTAAAACACCACCGCGCAACGGTCTGGAAACCGTGTGGCGGTCTGTTTGAGCACATCATACAAAGTGAGCATAAAATTCTCCGTACTGTCGTAAAACGACGTTGTCTTAGGTAAATTTCAGTTACAGCCAGCCGAGCACCGAACCGCTTAGAGTGTAAAGCACGAGAATGACTATAACCTGACTGGCAAAGTAAACCCAAATGGATTTCTTTCCCAGAAAAGTTAAAGGAGCGACAGCCCTTTCCGATACAGAGGGAAACAGCGTCTTCCTTTCACGGTAAAGAAACCGTCCAAGATAAACTCCGCCTAAAAAGTAGGCAAAAGCAGGGAAAAATGCAAGAAAATCTCCCGGCGAAAAGTTTGCTATTGCGTTTGTGGAATGTTGTACAAGAAAAGCCCAGAAATGCTTCGTTTCGCAGGGATTTACTATAAAGTAATGTCCGACGACAAGCATTGCCACCATTATTGCGGAAACGGTCACACCGTAAAGATTTTTCTGCCAGTCGCGTTTCATCAGAGGCGACAACTTTTCAATGCCCGCCCAGATAAGAACGGACAGCGCAAGCACATGCAGCACGTTGAAACTGATCATTATGCAACCGTATCCAGCGCGCTGGGCAATCCACGTCACCAACGTCAGAGCAAGCGAAAAGGCTATAAGTCGCAACGCGCGTTTAAAGTTGTTGCGCGAAAAACAGCAGGACATTCCGCTGATAAAGACAAATGCGTACACAAAACTGTCATGCGTTATATTGCGTAATGACCCAAGAACCGCAGTATCGGAAAAGTATTGTTTTAACGCAAAATCGCTCAACGCTTTACCGAAGTCGGAAACAAAACTCGTGCGAAACATTGTGAGATCGAACATAAAGTGATCCCACACTACAAACAGAATAAGAAAACCGCGCAAAGCGTCCACTTCCCATACTCTCCGTACGGGTTGTGCGGGTTGTATTTCTTTGTTCATTTGTACACCTCATCGATTACGCCGCCGCCGAGACACTTTTCCTCGTCGTAAAATACGACAAACTGTCCCGGAGTGACCGCACGCTGTTTTTCGTCGAAAACGACTTCCGCCCTGTCTCCGCAAATGTTTACGGTAACGCCCTGTTCGGGCTGTCTGTAACGGAACTTCGCCCTGCATCGGAAACTGTTTGCGGGCGGAGCGGGTATCCAGTTTAATCCGCTTGCCGAAAGTTCCTTGCTCATCAACACTTCTTCGTCGCCGTGAGAGACTATAAGCCTGTTGCTGGACATATCTTTGTCCACGACAAACCAACGCTGCTGACTGTCCGTCGTTCCGCCCAGTCCCAGACCGCGACGCTGTCCCAACGTATAATACATAAGTCCTATATGTTCCCCGACTTTTTTACCGTCAACAGTGTAAATGTCGCCCGGCTTGTTGGGCAGATAATTACTCAGAAAGTTGCGGAAATTGCGTTCGCCTATAAAGCAGATGCCCGTACTGTCCTTTTTGGCAGCGTTGGAAAGACCGTTTTCGAGGGCGATTTTTCTGACTTCCGTTTTGTTGATGTCGGACAGCGGAAAAATGACGTCTTTCAACTGCTGTTGGCTGAGTTGATTTAAAAAATAAGTCTGATCTTTTGAAACGTCTTTTGCTTTAAGTAAAAAATGTCCTTTCTGCGTGTGACGTATTCCGCAATAATGTCCCGTTGCGATGTAATCGGCGCCCAAAGACTTGGCGTACTGCAAAAAAGGTCCGAACTTTATTTCACGGTTGCACAGCACGTCGGGATTGGGAGTTCTGCCCTTGGCATATTCGTCGAGAAAGTAACTGAACACTCTGTCCATATACTGTCTTGCGAAATTGACGGAATAGTAATCTATACCCAGTTTGTCGCAAACCGACCTGACGTCGCTGTAATCGCGTTCCGCCGTGCAGTTGCCTTCGCCGTCCTTTTCCTCCCAGTTGTGCATAAACAGCGCTATTACTTTGTATCCCTGTTGTTTGAGTAACAGTCCCGCTACGGCGCTGTCCACGCCTCCGCTCATACCCAAAACTACTGTTTTCGTCATTTGCGTCCTCTTAAATCACAATGCTTTTTTCTTGGTGATAAGTTTCAACATATCTATGAAATCGGCGTTGCTGGACGAACAGGTAAGCATTTCCAACAGTTCTTCCGTTGCGGAAACGCTGTCGCCCTTGCTCAGCAATTTGCGCACAAGATACATTCCTTCCAGTTGTTGCTGAGTAAGCAACAGATCTTCACGGCGAGTACCGCTTTTGGCAAGGTCTATGGCGGGGAATATACGTTTTTCCGACATACGTCTGTCCAAATGTATTTCCATATTGCCCGTGCCCTTGAATTCTTCGTATATAATGTCGTCCATACGGCTGCCCGTATCTATCAGTGCGGTTGCAAGAATGGTCAGGCTACCGCCGCCGCTGACGTTACGGCTTGCTCCGAACAGTTTCTTGGGTTCCTGCAATGCGGAAATATCCAGTCCGCCCGTCAGCGTACGTCCAGACTGATCGGCAGTCTGGTTGTATGCACGTCCCAGACGTGTGATACTGTCCAGCAAAATCATTGCGTCCTGTCCCTGTTCCACACGCCTCTTGGCGTTGTTGACTGCCATTTCCGCAATCTGGATGTGATGCTGCGGACTGTGGTCAAATGTTGAATACACTACTTCGCAGTCAACGCTTTCTTTAAAATCGGTCACTTCCTCGGGGCGTTCGTCAATCAGCACTATTGTCAGATGTATGTCGGGATGATTGTGACGTACGGCCTGCGCAATTTTCTTTAACAGTATGGTTTTGCCCGCTTTGGGGGGAGCGACGATAAGGCCGCGCTGTCCTTTACCTACGGGGGCAACAAGGTCTATTGCGCGCAAAGCATATTCGTGCTTGTCCATTTCGAGGGTGATACGTTGATCGGGATAGCAAGGCAAAAGACTGTCGAAATGCGGTCTTCTGGAAATGTTTTCACAACTCTGATCGTTTACCTGGAAGATATACTTTAAAGACGGCGCGGTCTTGTCGGGATACAGTACGGTTTTACAATACACCTTGTCTCCCTGGCGCAGTCCGAAACGCTTTATCTGTACGGGCGGTACGTAAATGTCCTTGTTGGGAGTGGGGGCGTAGTTTACGGTACGCAGAAACCCGTAACCGTCCGGATGGATGTCAAGTACTCCGGTGGCGTTTTCCTCCGACGGAACACTTGCCGTCTGCTGTTTTTGCTCTTCTATTGCCTCTATGTCTTCTTTAGTCAGTTCGGGAGATTTCTGCGATACTCCGTTGGAAGGATTACGGGTAGGTCTGCCCGTTTTACGGCGTCCGACAGGAATATAAGTACCCGTGTAAACACCCACTATTTCTTCAATAAGTTGGGCGCGTTTCTTATTTCCGGGCACGACGTTAAATTCCCTTGCGAGACTGCGCAACGGATCGATAGTAAGCGTTTCTATCTTTTTCATAAGTTCTTCAACGCTGTTGAAATTGTACATGATATCCTCCGATAAAACTGAAAAATTAAAAAAATCCTGATTAAAAAAATTAGGCTTTATCTTGTGTGAATGGTAAAAAATTACCGAATATAAAACTAAAATCAAATTAGTACTTATTTATTTTAATACAATAATACTCAACTGTCAAACCAAATATACGAAAAACGGAGCATAATCAACTCCGTTTTTCGTACTGTTGGCAAAGTCGCTTTTACTGCCGACATTGCCTCTTTACATTACGGTATAACCTTCCGTACCTTTTACTACTTTAAAAATTTCCACTTCGTGTCCGCCGTTGTCCAGGTACACGAAATACTGATTTCCGTCCTTGTTGCATTCCAACTGGTAGCACAGATATTCTTTGTCGTTCTTTTCTACCAGTGCCTTTTTTACCGATATCACTTCGTAACCCCTGTCGGAAGACAGGTTGTCAGGCATATCCGCCATCGTCAGACCTTCTCTGTCACGGTGATTGGCAACGTAACTGCGGGCTTCTATACCAACGGGATTTCCGCTGACACAGTCCACCGCCACCTTTACTATATCGGGGTAGACGATGATACCGTTTACCACAGGAGCAAGGTTGACGTAAGTGATGTTGTCCTGTTCTTTGCTGACCCATATTGCGGAAACGTCCATTCCGAGATTTTTGCACAGTTTTTCGGCACTTTCGATACATTGACGGCTGTTTACTTTGGCTTCGCCTTCCGACGTGCTTCTCAACTCGCCTTCCGCTACTTTGCCGTCGGCGGCAATGAGTACTCGTCCCTGTCCGTCGTTTACCGAATATATAAGATACTGACCGTCGCCGCTTTTTCCGGCAAAAACCACTTCTCCGCCGAAAACTTTTTTAGCCGTTTCCAGTCCGTCACGGTAACTTACGGTTACGGGAACAGTTACATTTTTTTCCATACTGTCGCTGAAAGGTCCGTCGTAAATGAGTTTTTCGTAGGTAAACACCTCTTCCATATTGTCAAAACTGTCATTTAATACCGACGAAATGTCCGACAACCCTTCTGAAAGGACTTCATTGTCATTGTCAAGCGCGCGTTCGAAAAACTTTTTGAGATTAAGCGCGGTTTCTCTGACGCCGTTGACCGTGGCAACGTCTTTACCGTCAAGTTTATTGCCTGCCGAAATGCGCTGAATGAGACTAATTGAATAATACTGCAACTGGTTACAGAATTTTTCCACCTGAAATAAACTGTCGCCTGTTTGTACGGGTAACGAAGATACGTCGGCGGAAAGATTTCCCGCCTCCACCGCTACCTTGCCGAGCAGTTGAGACTGCATAGTCTTGTCTGTCGAAACGGTAACTTTGCCGAGATTGCTCTCGATGTTCTTTATACAATCTATGCTTTCGTAGAGTTTTTCACGGTAACCGTTTGTCAGTGCAATGGAATATTCGTCCTCGTCCAACGGCTGACGGACGTTACGGTTGTCGTATGTCATAGCGAAATACGCCGCCGCAACCATAGCCACGCATGCAAGCAATGCGAAAAAGGCAATATAAACATTTTTAATAATACTGTTTATTCTCATAACGCCTCCTCAGGAACAGAAAACATGTTTGCCGATTGTGATCATTATCGGTCTGTTTCTGATCCAACTGCTTGTAGCCGTAACGGGATTGTAGTAGAACAATGCTCCGCACGACGGATCCCATCCGTTCAGCGCGTCCTGTGCCGCTCTTGTACATTCGTCGTTTGTTCCGAGATTGATTTGTCCGTCAGCCACGCACGTAAACGCTCCGCTCTGATAGATCACTCCCGAAATAGTGTTGGGAAACTGCGAACTGCGTACTCTGTTGAGCACTACCGCCGCTACTGCAACTTTACCGGTGTAACTTTCACCTCTTGCTTCGCCGTAGACACAGCAACTGAGCAAGTACAGATCCTTGTTGGTTATGTTTCCGGAAGAAGTTTGTCCGGAACTGCTTCCGCTGAGAGTAATGCCCAGTGCCTTTGCAGTGGCAGAACCTACGATACCGTCCGCCGTCAGTCCGTTTCTGCGCTGAAAATACTGTACCGCACTTTTAGTTCTGCTGCCGAAAATACCGTCAACGCTTCCCGTGTAGTATCCCCAGTTTTTCAACTTTGTCTGTATAGTGCGCACCGTTGCACCCGTACTGCCCTGTTTGATTACCTGAGCATCGGCGGTGGATGTAAATGTCAACGGAATTGCCAGTGCCAATGTAATTGCAAGCAACACCAACGCAACCGCGCGCCTTTTAACTGTAAGTGTCAATTGTCAATCCTCCTTATAAGACTGACATTAGTATCTGCAAAGGCAAAAATATTATTCTATTTGTTGAGCCACTGCTCGATTATTTCCGCTATTTTCCACTTGTAAGTCACGCTGTTGGTTCCGTTGCTCTCGTTGCCCACGAAACACAGCGGAGGATACACCACACACCACCAGTTGTCTCCGGTACCGGTTCCGAGATCCAGAATAAGCGCGTCGTACACACCGGAAGTCAGGGTAACGTTACCGTAATTTCTTGTAGGGAAACGTTCCTGACACAAACGGGCGGTTGCCGTGTATTCGAATCCGTTTGCACGCAGAACGGATGTCGCGATGGCGGAAATTTCCTCAAGTCTTGCCTGCACGGCGTCCATACTTTGCTGTTTGGTAAAGCACTGTGCCAAAACGGGCGTAAGATATTCCACCACTTCGCTGCGAACGGCATACTTGACGGACTGATCCTTCTGACTGTTGCTGTTTGCCCTGATATGTATTCTCAGAAATTCGTTGTCTGACGCGGGTTTGACGCTTAAAATCATTAAAAGAACGGCAATGAATATAACTGCGGATATGATTATTTTTTTCATGACAGCCTCCGTAAAAAAAGTGTACACTGATTGTGTACACTCCTTGAAAAAAAATGCCTTTTTATTTACAAAACTTTGTCGTATCTTGTGTTTTAAAGTATTATTGCGTCTTTTTTCTCCACACTGCTAAGATAAAGGGAATTAAACCCGTTGTCGTTGAGCAGTCTGACAAACTTCATCGCATCGGATTGTGTGGAAAACATTGCAAAAAATGCGCTGCCGCTACCTGTCATACATGTTTTTACGCCGTTGAGTGCGCAAAATTCCAGATACCCGTCGCAGTACCCTCTGCCGATAGTTTTCTGCAAAGAATTTCCCGTAAGACTTATTGCGCGTTGCGTATTTCCCTCTGCAAGGCAATGCACGAGAGCGTCTATATCGGTATGTTCGCCTCCCGCGCTGTCAAAAGCGGCGTACGCGTCTGCGGCGGAAATTTGTTTGTCAAAAAACGTAACTGCAAAATGAAGTTTGCACGGACAGCAAACCTGCTCGACGTATTGTCCTCTGCCTGTAATTCGGGCAAGTCCGCCCTGCATCATAAACACCGTGTCGCTGCCGAGAATTTCAGCCACCCTGTAAATTTTGTCGGTAAACTTGCCGTAAAGCAACGACAAAGCATGCAGAACTGCACATATATCCGCAGATGAACCGCCCATTCCGGTTGCTACCGGAATGTTTTTTTTCAGTACGATGTCAGCGCCGTTCGTACCGAACGCGTCGCTAAACAGCAACGCCGCCTTATACGCAGTGTTGGTTGCGGGATTTATTCCTTCTATCTCGTTGACCGTCACGAATCTGTCCTTCCGTTCCGTAACAGTAACGCTGTCATACAGACCTACGGACGTGACGACACTGTCAATGGGATGAAATTTGCCCGATTTTTCAAACACGTTGAGAGCAAGATTGAGTTTTGCCGCACAACTGACTTTAACTTTTCTCATGCTTTTATTGTACTACACCGCAACTCAAAACACAACAAAAAAATGCGCTCCGAAATAAACGGAGCGCAAAAGCATTAAAGTTTGTGATATACCGCTATTCTGACGTCATCTGCTATCACATCGGCGATGTCGGGATTAAATGAGCGCACTTCCTCTTCCGACATTCTCAGAGACTTTGCAAGATCCCACAGCGTCTGTCCTTTTCTTGCGTGGAAAATCTCTATTGCGCTTGCGCACTGTTCCTCCGCTTTTTCTTCCACATTGCTGATGACTTCCGTCTGCTTGTTCTGCCAGCAACTGACGCACATATTGAGTGTAGCGGTGACTGTTTCCGTGCGTACGTCCACATCCACATCGCTGACTGTGACACTCGCCCATGCAAGGCAATCCTGATCGCATCCGCTGACGGTAACCGTCTGGCTGAAAGGAACTTCAAGCATTGCATTTTGCAGGTTTTGCTGTTGATCGTAATACAAAACAGACATGGTGAGAACACCCTCTACGGAAACGCTGTCTTTTTCCGTCGCGCAGCGTGTAACCACTGCCGTACAACCGCTTTGCGCTACTTTTTCCCCTTTGACGTCAAATGCAAATGTCTGGCGTATATCGCGTTTTACGCATTGACTTCCCACAGGCAAAGTGCAAGGAAGCATTGATTTTTTCAATAAAAGAGTACCGTTTTTTATGTAGGCGTCTGCCACTTTTGAAACAATGGTCATCGAACAGTATACCACCGTAAAGCAAACGTTGGATTCGATGCTGAACGAGCCTGACTGCTGATCCTCGCTAAGTTCCAGTCTCACCTTTGTGTTGCGTACGTTTGCGTAGCCGTAAACAACCGTGCTGTTTCCCTGTAACGGAAATTCTCTGGTAAATTCCGAAGTACAACGCTGACTGGCAACTTTGTCCTCCGTCGTGTATACAACCGTACCGTGAAGCGCACCTCTTATTGTCACTACGCCTTCCGCTACGCTTATTTCATCCACCGACACGTTACTTTCGGCAAGCAACACCCCTGACACCGCGTTTTCGGCAGGCATCTCGTCGGAAAGTTGAGCATTGAACTGTGTGACGCCGTAAGTATCGCAGACCTGACAGTCCTCTAATCTGACAAACATATCTTCGCCGCCCACCAACGCAGCGGCTGTATTGTTACAGAATGCGTAGGCAGTGATTTCCAGTAAAACTCTTACGTTGATGACATTGCCCGCCTGTTCGGTCTTGTGATCCACCACGGCGACTTCAAACAGTATTCTCGTAGCGGCGTTTATGTATTTGCTGATAAATCTGTCATTGTAATCGGCATTGTAATTGAGCCCGTAAGGAATACCGCTTTCGTCGCAATACAGCAATCTGATGTTACTTCTGCCGGAAAAGGACGCTTCTCCTTCCACACATTCGGAAGAGTTTATCCAACTGTCCACTCCGACAGACAGAATGTTTGAAACATTGTCCTTGGTCGCAATGCGGATGTTCTGCGAAGTCTGCATTTTTCCCAGATAAACTTTTTCACAAGCCAAGATATTGTCAAATTGTGCATTTGCCACGGTTATGTACCCCCAGTTGTAATTTGTACAGTGTAAATATACGCACCGACATCTGAAAATATTACCTTAACAACAAAAAAATGCGGAACATCTGTTCCGCATTTTAAACTGCAATCAGTCTTCTTCAGTTTCGTCCTCGTCGTCCTCTTCCTCGTCGTCGTCGAAGTCTTCGTCTTCATCGTAATCGTCGATGTCGCCGAGATCGTCGGGGTAATCTTCCAATTCACCGTTGTAATTTTCGTCATCTTCGAAATCGTCGTCGTCTCCGAACTCTTCTTTGAGTTCGTCAAGGGGAATTTCCACATCGTCTGCACCGTCGTCCACCTCATCGTCCATATAGGCACGCCAATCGTCGTCGTTTTCCTCCGCTTCCAGTTCGTCTGTGCGCGCAGAAACGGCAAGACAGTTTTCGCACATGTCTTCGTCCATACCTATATACGCAGTTTTACATATAGGACAAAGTTTTGTCGGTTCGTCCTCGTCGATCATATCGTCCAACAGGGTTATTCTGGAACTGAGTCCCATTTCCGCCTTGCAGACATCGCACATATCTTCGGTATCGGGAATGTAGTTGAGTTCGCATCTCGGACATTTGATATATTTGACCTTTCCCATAATTACAAACCTCGTAAATATTTTTGCGTCATATCGATGCTGAAATAATTTAGCATTAAATGATTAAATTGTAAACTGTTTTTATACATTTTAACGATAAATTATATAAATAACCGTCAGTCATCTTACAAATTGAGCAAAACTATCGCAACTACGCCTAAAACAATGCCTATAATGCCTTTGACGGACAGTTTTTCCTTAAACAACGGAGATACTGCCGCTCCGAGTAACATCGGCAATCCGCTGGCAATGGGGAAAAATATAACTGCAGGCACTCTGACGATAAAAATGACGTACATTATGTTTCCCACCGCCGTGCTCAGCACAACGATGAGCAAAGACAGCCAGAACCACTTCGGGCGCACATAGTCGCCTAAATTTTTAAAGCGTGTCTGAATGGCAAACAGAACGGTCATCAGTATACCGCCAGTGAGCATGGCGGAAGCAAGCATCTGTACCTGATCCACCGAACTGTCGGCGTTGCTTATCAACTTTATAAATATAGACATTCCGCCGCTCGATATACATGCAATGACAATATACAGGTATGATTTTTTGCTGACCTTTTTGTCATCTTCCTCTTTGGTGAAACAAACGAAATAACTTGCAACAAGAAACAGCACTATTCCCGCTATCTGCAACGGAAGCACCGTTTCGTTTAAAAACAGCGCGCCGCATATTATAGGTATAAGCATTGCAAGTGCAAGTATGAAGTTTGAAGAGGAAATTTTGCCTGTACTGACCGCCTTGTTGTAGAAAAACACCATGGAAACAAACAGCACTCCGTAAGGAATGCCGTACAACAATGACGGAATGTGTATGCTGTTCTGCGTGAACAGAAGATAAACCGCAACAATAACCGCGCTTAACAGAAAGTTGAACGCGTTCATCAGCGCTTCGTTGTTTTCGGTGCATTTGCGGGCATACAATTTGAAACCTATTCCCTGCAAAAACATCAAAAACGCAAGCACGACTGTCAAAAAAATGTTCATTTGTTCTCCTTGACTATTCCCATCCAACTGTAATCCCCTATATATTCGAGATTATACAGAGCAGCCAACTGTTGGGAAGCCACGTTTCCTTTTACTATATAGGCAAACGGCTTGCAGCCCTGTGCTAAAACTTTACGGCACAGGTCCACCATCACGTCCAAAGCCATGCCTTTACGTCTGTATTCTGGCAATGTATACAACATTCCGAGGCTGCCCGTAGTGTGCAACATACACCAGCACACAGGCTTGCCGTCCACATAAATGGCACTGCTCGGTTTGGTGAGAAGATTGGGAACGATCTCTTGCTTGCTTGCCTTGTAAGGAGTACCCTCAGAAATAAGTTGCCAGTATTCGGGAGACATACTTTCCACCTTGTAGCGGAAAGTGTGAACCAACGGTTTGCCGTTGTAGACGTACAGACCGCAATCCGTACGCCACTCTATCCTGCCGTAACGTGAGGCAATCGTGTCGGCAAGCGAGGTGCTTGTCGCACACAGTTCGAATTGATTCGGCAAAATGTCTGCGACTTCGCAGGCAAAGCGTACGTCGTCGCCGTTTATACAACACTGTTCGCCGTCAGTCACCGCTATGTTGCTACCGTCAACGTAAATGGCAGAATTTTCAGACTGTGCCATTCCGAAAAGGTTTAAAGTAGTATCGTTTCTGAATGCCGAAAGATCGGCGTCATTTAAATTGATTCTTTTCATTTCAAGTCACCTAATGCCCCGATTGTTTCGGGGCATTACACTAAATCAAATACATATTTCTGAGTCGGATTATATCCTGTTCGCCAAGATGCAATCTGCTTTCGGCAAATTTTTCTATACCGCCGACACGATCCACTTCCGACAGTACTATATCTATATATTCTTTCTTTACTATAAGAAATCCTTCCGCTTGCTCAACGGTAAAATCGTCTGCACCTTTCTGTTGCAGCACTTTGAGCATATGCCGATTAAACTCGACGTAACATCGGTTGGAGTAGAGGTAGTCGTTTACGGCTGTTTCACGGTCGACTCCCAACAACAGAAGCAACAGCAACGCACTTGTTCCCGCACGGTCCTTGCCTGCCGAACAGTGCCACAGTACCGCCCCTTCGGGTGTGTCGAGTAACAGTCGGAAAAAACTTTCGAATGCTTTAAGACAAAAATCTTCCGTCACGAATTTCGTGTAATTTCCCACCATATAGCGGTGACTGGTACCTCCTGTCTCTTTCAGCAGTTTGCTGCCCTCCGTAAGCATGGTCAGCATGTCCGCCGCCTTGTCGAAAGTTACTCCCAGCGTTCGCTTGTCCAGTATGGGAATGTGTACCAACTGCACGCGACCGTCGATATTGTCGGGTGAGTACTTTGATTCCGAGTCCGTACGCATATCCACCACTTTTTTAAGATGGTATTCGTCTATCAAAAACTCGTAATCGTCCCGTTGCAATTTATTGAGCGCACCGCTTCTCAACAACCGTTTTTCCGCAACTTGTCTGCCGTCGGCAGTTTTTATACCGCCGAGATCACGTATGTTGGATACGCTTTTAATATCTATTGTGTGCATTTCAGTTGTCCGCCAGTTTTTTGTTTATCGCGTCTATTATTGTGGACACGGCAATGGCATTGTGTCCGCCTTCGGGTATTATTATATCGGCCTTGCGTTTGGATGGCTCCACAAACATTTCATGCATGGGTTTTACCGTGCTCATGTACTGTTTTATGACCGATTCCATTGTACGTCCGCGCTTGTTGACGTCCCTGCGCAAACGCCTTATAAATCTGACGTCGGCGTCGGTGTCCACAAACAATTTTATGTCGCAGATGTCGCACAATTGCTTGTTTTCAAACAGTAATATGCCCTCAACAATGATAATTTGCGCGGGTTCCATATGCTCCCACTTCTCGTTTCGGCTGTGCGTGGAAAAGTTGTAAGTGGGATGATCGATTGCCTTGCCGTTCTTTAACATCGTCACGTGCTTTACCAGCAACTGCGTGTCCAAAGAATTCGGGTGATCGTAGTTGAGTCTTGCACGTTCTTCAAGACTCATACCTTCATTTGCCTTGTAATAGTAATCGTGAGAAAGAATTACTGCGTTTTTGCCGAATGCCTGATGCAATTTGCGCGCAACGGTGGTCTTGCCCGATCCGGTGCCGCCGGCAATACCTATGACAAGTCTGTTCATAATAAAAACCTCGCAACGCTTATTTTACCAAACAAATGCTATAAAGTCAACCTGACGCATTGAAAACCGCCGAAATGTTTGAAATTTAACCAAACGGACAGATTACAAGAGACTAAACGTCTGAACACGACGGCACGGCAATCCATTCTGGCGAAAAGGGCTGTTCTCAATTAGAACGGCCCTTTACAGTTGAATTTTTCAGCCGTCATACCCACACACAACAGGACATTCGGACACATTCCATTCCGGGTACCACACCGACGGTTTTGCGTCAGCCTGACAATACAATACTGCAGCGGAACAATTTTCAAAGGCGTAATTTCTTATTCGCTGTACGCTTTGCGGAATCACCACGCTTTGCAACAGTGTGCAACCGCTGAATGCCCTGTCCCGGATTGTTACCGTTCCGTCGGGTATTTCAATTCCCTCCAATGATGTGCAACTGTAAAAAGCCAAAGCACCTATTTCTTCCGGTTTGCCGTCCTCGGCAAATGTTACCGAAACCAATCCGCTGCAATTCATAAACGCACCTGATGAAATTTCTGCAACGCCGACGGGAATAATGATACTGTACAAAGTTGTGCAATCGGCAACTGATTTTATACGCCAACTTACCTACACTGCATTGCAATACTTCCCGTTGTTGTGATTTTATTTACTGAATATCGATTAAAATAAATATTACAGTTAAATGCACCACTTGCCTGACGCACAACCGTTGTCTTCGCCCGTTACGTCCAACGCATTGAATTGCGCCGTCTGGATATTTTAGCAAAATTGAGTTGCAGATAAAATTAAAAGTATCTATAACATCGTGCAAAACATCGTAATCAATATTTCACATATAGGTACAAAAAAACACAGCGTGCGCTGTGGTACAAAGGTGGTCGTGTCCGACTGTTTACATTGATTTTTATTGCATTTGCCTCAGAGCAAAAAAAACGCACAACGGTTAGTTGTGCGTAAGTGTTCTGTTTTTAAAGACAAATACTCCTATTACGAGGGGAACTCGTTGTTTCTTTGCCCTTGTGCCTGAATTTACAGAATAGTAACAACTCTTTTGAATACAGTCAATCTTTTTTCGCAGTGTCTTTTTTCTTGTGCTTCACTGCTCTTTGCACTTCCGTACGTATCATATAATACGCAATCGACTTCGGTGTAGGTTTCCCTACTCCCTTAAAGG
>ENA-OYXB01000606-OYXB01000606.1-human-gut-metagenome-genome-assembly--contig:-NODE-606-length-15570-cov-7.761972_pt1 | contig 15570 bp, 17 predicted proteins | sample MGYA00244176_ERZ653409 | MGnify/ENA primary metagenome ERZ653409 (study PRJEB26926, sample SAMN06164912) | human gut metagenome | biome: ENVO:00009003; feature: ENVO:2100002; material: ENVO:00002003... | reverse complement strand
ATCTTTGCATATCTAGGAAAACTTGCGTATCAAGGCTCATTCGTTAGTAGTAAATAAGTAGTAAATTGATGTGTTTGTTTCCTTGAAAATGCTGATAGATACTGTGTTTTAGCGGATAATCAGATTTTTATTGCGTTTTTACCCAAAACAATCGATCTATTTTGCTGCTGCTTTTTTAGGATAGCAGTCAAGGCGGCAGCGCAGGAACCTATTCTTCCAGCGCATTTGCAATGGCGGCAAACTGTTCCATGCTCAGCTGTTCGGCGCGCAGATTGGTGGGAACGCCTGCCTTTTCCAAAAGGGCCGTTGCCTGTGGCTTTGCAAGCTTTAAACCGGCAGACAGGGTGTTGGGCAAGGTCTTTCTGCGCTGGGAGAAAGCAGCGTGGACAACCTTAAAAAAGTTTTCCTCCTTGTACACCTGCACCGGCGGTTGTTGGCGCACGTCCAGACGGATGACGGTCGAGTCCACGTCGGGAGAGGGCATAAAGGAGCCGCGAGAGACCTGGAACAAAATCTGCGGGTCGCTAAAATAGCGTACCGCGATGGACACTGCACCCACTTCTCGGCTGCCAGGTTTGGCGCACAGCCGCGCAGCGGCCTCCTTCTGCACCATCACCGTCAGCGACGCGATAGGCAGGTGGGATTCCAGCAGGTTCATGATGATGGGGGAGGTGATGTAGTAGGGAAGATTTGCGCAGACAGCTACCGGCATACCAGGAAATTCCTGTGCGATTAGCTCGTGTAAATTGACCTTGAGGACGTCCTCGTTGACAATTTTGATGTTGTCAAACTCGGCCAATGTCTCATCTAGCACCGGAAGCAGACGGCTGTCGATCTCGATGCAGACAACCTTGTCGGCGCGGCGGGCAAGCTCTGCGGTCAGCACACCGACACCGGCGCCGATCTCAATGACGCCCCAGCCGGGCTGCGCGTTGCCCAGTTGTGCCATGCGGGGGCAGACGGTGGGATTGATCAGAAAGTTCTGCCCCAGCCCCTTTGAAAAGGAAAAGCCGTGACGGGAGAGTACATCCCGGACCACCGAGATGTTGGACAGATTTTCCATGGAAAGCTCCTTTCAGCAAAAAGAGGATTGTTCTATTTTTGATTTTGGAAAAATTGCGTAGTTGCAGCACACCTTTATCAGCGCAAAACCGTCCACCGGAAGGTTTTGCTTAGGTTGTATAAAACGATAGTTTACCGGGAACTTTTTCTCTTGCAAAAAGTTCCCCAATCTGCAAGCCATTTCGGCTTGCAGATTTTCCCTTCAAAAGGCGCTTCCAACGCAAAGGCTTTGCCTTTGAAAACCACAGCCTTTTGAAAAAGGCTGGCGAAAACTTTTATTCTTTTTCCCTTTCCAGGATCACCAGGTAAGCGTTGGCGCCGATGACGCTCATCTTCGGTTCCATAATCTGCTTTAACCGCCAACCGGTCTGTGCTTCGGTGCCAATTACCCGTGCGCAAATTTTAAATGGGGAGTAATTTTTGACATCCTCCTTGTTTTGCGGCGCGATCGGCACTTCGACAAATTTGTACTCATAGTTTTTCATGGTGGTTCCTCCTAAATAAAAATCCGATTTTAGATGCCAAGATTGCTGGGGCCAAACCCTTTTGGCAGAAGTTGGGCTAAGGTATAGGCCTTGTAGTGATCGGGCGAAGTCGCGCAGAAGATCAAAAAGCTGCGCGGGTCGCAAAATTCCATCATCACCTGCCGGCAGACGCCGCACGGGGTGGTCATCGGCAACACATCGGCGTCCTTGCGACCGCCAACTACCGCAATGCAGATAAATTCCCGCTTTCCCTCCGAGATGGCCTTAAAAAAAGCGGTGCGTTCCGCACAGACGGTCGGGGTATAGGCGGAGGATTCGATGTTGCAGCCGGTATAGATGGTGCCGTCCTGGCAGAGCAGCGCTGCCCCGACAGCAAAATTGGAGTAGGGGCAGTAGGCCTTTTCACGCGCTTTGAGAGCCAGTTCAATCAATCTCTTTTCGTACATCTTCGCATCCCCTTTCTGGAAAGTCGCGCAGAGCCTAAACCAATGCCAGCGCCACTTCCATCATCTGGGTAAAGGCGTTTTGGCGAGTCTGAGCGCTCACAGCTTCCCCTGTAAAGGGGTTGTCCGAAATGGTCAGCAGGCACAGCGCCTTCTTTTGTGCGCGGGCAGCCTCCATATATAGGGCAGCAGATTCCATCTCGACGGCCAAAACGCCCATCTGTTGCCAGGCGGGCAGCCCTTGGGACTCGTCGTAGAACCAGTCGGAGCAGAGCACCGATCCCGCTTTATAGCGGAAGTTTTTCTGCTCGCAGATTTGCGCTGCACGGCGAGCCAGGGAAAAGTCGGCCGTCGGTGCAAAAAAACCGGGCAGATGATATTGCGCAGCGTAGCTGGAGGTCGTACAGGAGGCTACAGCCACCACAATGTCCCCGATCTTTAAGGAGGGGTCGATGGCGCCGGCAGAACCGATGCGGATGATGGTGTCCACCCCATAAAACGAGAACAGCTCGTGGGAGTAGATGCCCATCGAAGGCATTCCCATGCCGCTGCCCTGCACCGAGACGGGCTTGCCGTTGTAGGTGCCGGTGAAGCCCAGCATCCCGCGCACCTGATTGTAGCAGGTGGGGTTTTGCAGATAGGTTTGCGCCAACAGCTGAGCCCGCAATGGGTCTCCAGGCATCAGCACAGTTTTGGCAATGTCGCCCAGACGCGCGTCGTTGTGAGGAGTCGGAACGGACATAAAATCACCCTTTCATCAAAAGATTGTACCCCTATTATACGGCAAAATGCGCCAAAAAGGAAGCACAGCCCGATGAAAAGCACACCAAGGCGAATGAATAAAGTATAAAAATTTTTAAAAAAAGGTTGAAGGTATCCGAACAATTCGGTAAACTAGTACTTATAGAAGATACAAAAAAATTAAAAAATATTCCGACCAAGTAAAAAAGAGGTCGAAACGGAAATAGAATAAAAAATGCAAAACCAAGAAAAGGGAGAGAGAAAAAAGGAGGAAGCATTATGCAACGCATACAATTGATGACCGATTCTGCCTGCGATCTGCCTGGCAGTTTGACCCAGCAATTGGGCATCGAAGTCATCCCCATTCCAATAGCGGTGGACGGAAAGGGCTATCTGGAAGGGGTGGATTTTACCCCACGCGAATTTTATACCATCCTGCAACAGTCCAAACAGATCCCCACAACCTCGCAAATTTCCCCCGTCACCTACTGCGAGCACTACGCAAAGGCGTATGAGCGCGGCTGTACCGACGTCATCCTGATGGGCATTTCGTCGACCGCTTCTGCCACCTACCTGCGCGCAAAGGATGCGGTGGAGATGTTCTTTGACAATTGCCCGCAGGCAAAGGGAAAGTTTAATATCCACGTTCTGGACTCCAAGACCTTCTCGCTGGGGTACGGCTACCCGCTGACGCAGGCGTCCCAGATGGTCCGGGACGGCAAATCGGTCCAGGAGATTCTGGATTATCTCAACGATTGGGTCAACCGCATTGACCTGTACATCACCGCTTTTTCCTTTGAGTTCATCAAAAAATCCGGACGCATCAGCTGTGCGGCCAGCATTGTCGGCGAGGCGCTGGGAATCCGGCCGGTCATCCGGCTGTATCAGGGCCAGATCACCATCTTTGCCAAAACCCGCGGCAACAACTCGGTCCTGCAACGGATCGCACAGATTGCCCAGGAAAATATAGCCAAAGATTCCCCGCTGCTCATGCTGGACGGCACCCTGCCCGAGATGAACGAGGAGATGCGCGCACTGCTGCAAAAGAAACTGGGACGCAAGCTGGATATGGTCGAGGATGTTGGCTGTGCAGTCAGCATCAACAGTGGGCCAAAGATGCTGGGCATTGGATTCTTGCGCCAAAAATAAAGCGCTATGAAATGGGAAACAAAAGGAAGGTAAAAACAAATGGCAAATGCAAAACGAGTGGATAAGACAAACTATTATCTGGATATCGCGCAGACAGTTTCTGCAAGGGGCACCTGCCTGCGCCGCAACTTCGGAGCGATCATTGTCAAGAATGACGAGATCATCTCCACCGGATATGTAGGTGCGCCAAGGGGCCGGCAGAACTGCTGCGATCTGGGTTACTGCACCAGAGAAAAGCTCAACGTCCCGCGCGGTGAGCGCTATGAGCTGTGCCGGTCGGTGCACGCCGAAGCCAACGCCATTATCAGTGCGCCGCGCTCCGAGATGATCGGAAGCACTCTGTATCTGGTCGGCATCGAGTATAAGGATGGCAGTTATGTCAAAGACGCCAACCCCTGTGCGATGTGCAAGAGAATGATTATCAATGCAGGCATCCAGACGGTGGTGGTGCGGGACACCGCAACCGAGTACCGCACCATCGACGTTTGGGAAAGCTGGGTCAATCAGGACGCCTCGATGGAACAGATCGGATACTAATCTTTTGCAGCGCCTCTTTTAAGGGGGCGCTGTAACTGCAAATGGCAGCGGCAGGATGCAGCGGGAGTGCCAAAGGCCGTCGCTACACAGCGCGCCCCAGCAATGCAGTGGATCTCTCCTTTGCCCTTGACAGGGCGAGGGCAGGTGAGTATATTTAAAACGTCAAAATGAAAGGGAGGAAACAGCTATGCATTTTAAGAAAACCCTTTGCCGGGTGCTGTGCGCCATCTGTGCGATCGCACTGGTGCTGCCGGTGATCTTTTCGGTTACCGCTTCGGCTGCCTCGGAGAAGAGAATAAAAAATTATTATTACCCAACAAAGACGATCATTGGTCAGCAGCTGCCCTATAACAGCCTTTATGACGGCAACGGAAAAGCTGCCAAGATCGAGATGGGGGAGAATCAGTACACCCTTGTCACCTATTGGGCCAGCTGGTGCCCGGACTGCGAGGAGGAACTTTCCCACCTGTCCCAGATGCTGCCGGTGCTCGACGAGTATGAAAATGTACAGTGGTATCTGGTCAACCGCACCGATGGGGTGGATGACACCATCGCCACCGCCTCGGCTTACCTGAAGGAAAAGGGCATTACCCTGCCGTCGCTCTACGACAAGGGATTAAATTTCCGCAACGCTTTGGGCATCAATTCCATCCCGACCACCTTTGTTTTAAACCCTCAGGGAGAGGTTGTGCTGATTAACCCGAATGTCATCACCAGTGCAGGTGAGGTGCGCGCAATGCTCGATTACGCCATCAATGGCGCAGATAAAGCAACCCTCTCCTATGTGCAGGCAAACCTGCTCAACCAGAGCGGAACGGTGAAACGGCAGCTCGGCTCCAACTATATCAGCTACGATGCACAGAGCCTGCTGGCACAGTACGCAGTGGATTCGCTCAATAAGTCGCTGCTGGACACCCAGCGCCAGTGGGTTGCCTTAAACGGCTCGACGGGGGACCTCGGCGCGGATCTGGGCCTGCTGGGCGCACTGTCCTCTTGGCGCGGCTATGAGGGCGATGCGGCCACTCTGGGCGAAAAAATTGTCAATACCTATTTTAAAGATGGAAAGCTCAACGGAACAGTGGAGCTCAGCGACCTCGATCTTGAATCGATGATGCTGCTCGGACGCGGCGCACCGTATGAGCAGGCGCTGTCGGTTGTGCAGAAAGGCTACATCGGTGCAGATCTCCCGCTGTATTACAGCGAATACAATACCCAAAATGGCAGCTATAACAAGCAGGCGATCGACACCGCCGATGCGCTGATGACCGTCTACCACCTGGCACAGGTAGGAAAGGTTAAACAGCAGACCATCGATTGGCTGTACGATCAGGTGGAGGGAAATGGGCTGCGTGCCCGTTACACCGCCGACGGCAAAGTGGTAGCGGCATACAACTATGAGACGCCGGGTCTGTACGCTCTGACCGCCCTGATTGCGCTGGAGACCGGCGAGGACAGCTTGTTTAGCCAGTCTCTGATGCTGATGGAGACCTGCCGCACCTTTACCACCGCCAGTGGGTATAACGGCAGCTTTACCACCGAAAATAAGGACTATGCCTTTGACCAGTGCGCTGCGCTGCTGGTGTACGCAAAGGCAAAATAACCGCAGATGCAAAAAGCCTGTATCCATTTTGGATACAGGCTTTTCTTTTATAGGGCAATCCAGTACCGCTGGGTGATGCGGTCGGGCGTTTGGATCTCATTCTCCAAAATGCCGCCGTTGTGCTGGATGGTTTTTGCTGAACCGATGTTCGTCTTGTCGCAGGTGAGCAGTACCCGGTCGATGCCGAGCTTGCGGCATTCGGCAAGTCCCAGCCGCAGCATCTCGACCGCATAGCCTTGGCGGCGGCGCGACGGACGCACGCTGTAGCCGATGTGCCCGCCAAATTGCAGCAGTGCCTCGTTTAACCGATGGCGGATATCGATCATGCCGATGAGCTCCCCGCTGTCCTGGAGCACTGCCAGATAGGTGGAGGCGGGGACTAGACCGGGCCGAACCGTTTCTGGGGAGCGATTGGCCAGGTTGTTCTGGTACCAGCTCTCAAAATCTTGCGCGTCGGCAAGACCGCCGGTTCCGTCCAGATGGTCGTTATTGTCTAAAAACTCCTCGCGATAGTCCCAAATTGCCTGCTTGTCGGCTGCGGTTGGCAGCACCAGTTTTAATCTGTCCATTTCGTTCCCTCCTAAAAAATGTGAAAGTACAATCATTCTTCTGCAAGATGATTTTTTCCATTATAGGGCGGGAGAGGAGAAAAGTCAAGACAGCAAAGCAAAAGGCAGAGCAACTCGGCTCTGCCTTTTGCTTTTAGGTAATTTATGTTGGTTGGTTGGCAAGTTTTTCTTCTTTGTGTTCTCGGTATAGCTCGATGATTCCCTGAAAAACGCCGGGAATCCAAGCTAATCCTACAATGAAGGAAAAGACAAGGATAGCAATTACAGTTCCGCCGAAGAGACCTCTTCGCCGAAAGATCTGAAGAATGATGGCAAACATCATGATGTTTGCGCTCAATCCCAGGGCAGTTACAAGCCAGCGCTTGGTCCTTTCCCATCCGAAAGTATAGCCAAATCCGTAGAGCATAAAGGCAAAGATGAAAATAGGTAAGATTAAAAAGATAGTGGCATCCTGAATTTCAGAAGCATAGATAGAAGCCAAGCCCATGAAGAATCCCAGGATTCCTCCAACGATGATGGAGATGCGCGCTTTTTTCTTTGCCTTCATTTTTTTCTTTTCTTTTTCCATATGAATCCCCTCCTTCTGCTTTGGTTGTTCTTATTATAGCAACAAAATGAAACAAAGTCAATATAAATATAACATAAAATACAGGTAAAAGATACTTATTGAAACAATCACTGTATTTATAAAGGGAAATTCAATATAATGCAAGAAAGAAACAGGGGGTGAAACGTTTGCAGTTGTGCGAAAGGATGAAGGAACTTCGTCAGGGAAAACATTTGACACAAGAACAATTGGCACATGAACTGCACATTTCCCGCTCCGCCTACGCACTTTACGAAACCGGAAAGCGGGAGCTTGGCTACGACAGTCTGTGCGCAATTGCGGATTTTTTTGGGGTCAGCTTAGATTATTTGTTCGGAAGGACAGATGTACCAGACCAGTTAAAAGATTTTTCCCCAGAACAGAGGGATATGATGAGAAAATTTTCTGAGTTGGACAAGCGGGGAAAAGAAAACATTCGCATGATGCTGCAATTAGAGTACAATCGACAAATAAAAGGCTCCTAAAGCTGATGGCCATGAGGCTGTGCTTTAGGAGCTTTTTTGTACTTTTTATGCTGGCAGCATTTTTCTCAATCAGGGGAAAACTACCCCATCTGCCGCATCATCCGGTAGTAGGTCGGAACCAGTAGAGCGACCGCGCCGATCCAGGCCAGTGGAGTGGCAAAACAGATACCGGCATATCCCAACACCATCGAAAGGCCAAAGGTGCCGGTAATTCGCATAATCAGCTCGATGATGCAGGCGGCAAACGGCGCTTTGCCGTTGCCCATGCTCTGGATGGAGGAGCGGTAGATCTGCAAAAAACCCAACACCAGATAAAACGGTGCCACAACGAGAAGATAGCCGTTGGAATAGCCGATAATCTCCGGTGTCGGCGCATCGACAAATAGAGGGACTACCAGGTTGCGGCAAAGCAGAATCATCGCGCACATCAGCACATTGAGCGTCTGGGTCTGAATCAGGCTAGCCCGCACGCCCTGACGAATACGGTCATATAGTCCCGCGCCGTAGTTTTGCGCCACAAAGTTGGATACCGCAATGCCCATCGCGCCGTTGATGAGGACCGATACCTGATCCACCTTGGTGGCTGCGGTGTAGCCTGCAATGGCCTGTGCTCCCAACGCATTGACTGCCGCCTGCATTGCTAATTGGCCGATGCTCATGACCGACATCTGGAATCCCATGGGGAAGCCGATGGACAGGTGTTCCTTTGCTTCTGGCAGCAGCGAGGAAAAATCCTCCTTTTTGAGCCGCATAACCGAAAAGTGGTGTATCCCGGTTATGGTGCACAGGATGGCGGAGACCAGCTGGCTCAGGACAGTGGCCCATGCGGCGCCCGCCACACCCCCGTGCAGGGGCACGATAAAGACGACATCCAGCACGATGTTCATAATCGACGAGAAAATCAGAAAGATCAGCGGTGTCCGGCTGTCCCCCAAGGCGCGAAGGATGTTGGAGATCATATTGTAAAAGATGGTGGCTCCGGACCCCAACAGCACAACAAACATGTAGTCATAGGCCATGTCAAAGATGCTGTCCGGTGTGCTCATCCAGCGCAGCATAGGGTGGGCCAACAGGCAGCAGGCCAATGTAATGACGATCGCAAAAAATATGCACAGTACGGTAGAGACGGCGATGCTGCGGCGCATTCCCCGGTCATCCTTGGCGCCGCACCGATGCCCTAAACAGATGCCAAATCCGCTTGCAAAACCCTGGATAAAATAAAGCACCAAAAGGACGATGGTGGTGGTATTGCCTACCGCCGCCAACGCATTGGCGCCCAACGTGCGGCCCACGATGATCGAGTCAGCCAGCGTATAAAACAGCTGGAACAGGTTGCCGCCAATGACCGGCAGCGAAAAGGATAGCAGGGAAGTAAAAGGCTTTCCCCTTGTCAAATCTTTTGTCATGTCGTTCACCTCTGAGATTTTATCCTCTTGGCGGCCGGTTGCCGCCAGCTTTTCAATATAGCATAAATGCTATAATAATGGTAGCCCTAATTAGGCAAAAAGACGGAATAAGGGGAACAACTTCTCTGTTTTGACAGAAAAAAGGAGGAGAAGGGGAATTTTCATGCGCAAAAAAGAAATCCTGCCTTGTATGTGCAAAGGCAGGATTTTAAAAAGCAGAAGAAAGTTTAAAAATTGGTCTTGGCTGCAATCACGCCGACCCTGTCAAGGAGCCAGAAGATCCGCCAGGAGGTGAGCCATAAAAGGGGTTCACCGTATGGGCGGGCCATCTAGTGCAGCCCAATAGGCTTGTTCAATTTTCTGTGCGTTGTACAACAAGGGGTCCTCTCCATTGAGTTTCAGCAGAGGGCAGGGAAGCTGCTCGGCCCAGAGCATATGTTTTTGTAAAGTCGGGCCATCCTCTTGTACCCCAGTGTCATAGCTGGCCACACTGCGAAGAAAACGCTGGTGTTCTTCGGCCATGTCGCCGCCGGGCAGAACTCGTGCCCCGAATTGCTCCCGCTCTCTCCGGTCTACCCGCGCAACGCGCAGCTGGGAGGGAGCATATAGAAAGACGGCGAGGGAAAAGAATGGGTCGAAGTGTTGGTGAAAGCTGTCCATCGACCCGGCCATGACAAAGCGGTCGGCAGTTTTGATGGCGTCCCCCAACAGACGAATCTTTTCTTCTCGGGAATACATCTGTGAAAAGGGGATTTGGGTATCTTTGCGCCAGATGTAGTCATCAATATCGACGAATAAGAAGTGCATCCGCTGCGCTGTCAACCGGCCAAGCGTGGATTTCCCCGCACCGGAAGGACCAAAGATCAAAATTCCCTGTTTCATCTGTACACCTCCATTGCAGTCAAAGGCAGGATACCGTAAGAAATAAAAAGCATAAAGGGGAAGCGATATAAAAAAAGGAGCTCCAACCAGTTGGTTGAAGCTCTTTTTTGTGGTGCGGATAGCAGGACTTGAACCTGTATGAGTGTAACCTCACTAGAACCTGAATCTAGCGCGTCTGCCAATTCCGCCATATCCGCGAATCACGAGTATTATTATAGCACGGCATTTCGCGGCTGTCAACACTTTTTTTCATTTTTTTTATTTTTTTGCGGGTCTGTTCCCTTTTGCCTTTGGATTGCGCTTGGGCTTTTTGCGAACACTGTAGCCGAAGCTTCCCAGCTTTTGCCCGAGAGCGAAGTATTCACCGTGCAGATAGCACGCCAGGCCGCACTTGTCCAGACACAGTCTGCCGTTTGCATTGAGGAAGCGCTCATCGGCGTCCACCGCCACAATATCTGCCAAAAACAGGTCGTGGCTGCCCAGCGGGGTGACGCTGCGTACCCGACATTCCAGGTGTACCGGGCACTCGGAGATGACAGGAGCGCGCACCTGGGACGCGGGCAGGGGGGTGAGATTGCAGCAAGCAAACTTGTCGACGTCGCGGCCGGATTTGACTCCGCACCAGTCGGCCTGGCGTACGAGAGATGCCGGGGTGAGGTTGATGACAAATTCGCCGCTTTCTTTAATCAGGTCATAGGAATACCGGCTTGGGCGCACCGAAATGTAGGTCATGGGGGGCTGTGTATTGACAATGCCCGTCCAGGCGATGGTGATGATGTTCGGCTTCTCCATGCTGCCGCAGCTGACCATCGTCGGGGGGACGGGGCCCAGCAGGGTGGAGCCTTTCCAAGAGACTTTTGCCATAGTTTTCTGCCTTTCCTTTAGGATGTCGGGTTTGACTGCAAATTTTTTTAAGCAGCGCCAGTGCTAAGATTATACCAGATCCTGCCCCCAAGGGCAACCATCGAGTCAGTTGTCTGTTATACATGCAGGCGGCGAAGCAGCTCCCGCCAGGTGTCTCGGCCGATGAAGAGAACAAGCCCTGCCAGATAGATGATGCCGGCCGCCGCCGCGATGACGGTGGGCCAAGAGGCGGTGACCAGATTGAGCGGAAGAAAGATGAGCGGCACAATGCCGAACAGCGCCGAGAGCAGCATGTAGATGATGTAGTCGTTGATGCGCAGCCGGCGGATGACAGCGGTAATGCCGATGACAACCATGGCAAACAGGCAGAGTGCAGGGATCACATAGGTGGTGGACCAGCGCAGAAAGCCGGTCAGCAGGTCGAAGAGGACCGCCACCAGCGCGATGGTGACCACCTGGTAGAGGACGTGTTTACAAAAGGAGCTGCGTTTGCGGATGGCCTGTGCCACGGTAAGCCAAGCGGCACCCACACCGGCCAGGACAAACAGCGACCACCAGTTGTCGGGCATCAACAAGAAGTTGAGGGTAAGACACAGGACGCACGCTACCACCGACAAAAACAGCGCGGTGCGGATGAGCAGATTGTGCTGGTGATAGATGGTGGGCAGATAGGGGAAAACCTCCTCATCGTAGAAAGAGGGACTCTGATCGGGCGCCTGGGTGAGGGGGCGTTGGCACAGCGGGCAATGCTCTCGGGTGGAGGGAACATAGACCTTGCATTTTTCACAATATTTCATCGCAGATCATCCTCCAGCTTGTTGGATTGGATTTCTACCGGGATGCCGGCCTGAGTCAGCTGCCGAAAGAAGGTCTTTTGTACATTGGTGCTGCGAAAGGCAGAGGTGAAGCTCACAGTAAGCTCAGAGCCAAAAGAGCACACACACGCCTGCAATTTGTCGGTGCTGACAAAGACGTCGAAACGGCGGATAAAGGGCACAGCGGCAGCAGGCATGGTGACCTTGCCGATGTTGGAGATGCTGCCGGCCATGTGCGTTTCGTTCAGGGCGTTTGCGATGCGCAGGATGGGGTCTTTGAGCACCAGAGGGATGGCTCGGGTGACAAAGTTGTGCTCCGCCCGGGAAAGGGCGGCCATGCGCGCACCCAGCTTTTCAGCGGTCAATTCCCTCGCAAAGACCTCCTTGACGTGGGCGATGACGTCTTCTAATGTGCCGGGATTTTGCGAAAAGTTGTACCCGACTTTGATGACGCCAAAAAAGTTGCGGGCCGTTTCCGACTCAAAGAAGTTGCGCAGATTGACCGGCACATCCAGTACCACAGGGCGCTTTTTCTGGCGCAGAGGGATTTCCTCGGCAAAGGAGATGAGCATCATGGCGGTCAACAGCACCGTCAGGGTGGTGTTGTAGGATTTTGCCAGCTGCAGCGTCTGTTTTACCGGCATGATGCCCTCAATGATTTTGATGCGCCCTTCCGGCACTCTGGTGCCTTTGAGCTGACAGGAACGCTCTTGTTTCGTCTGGCGAGCCTTTTGATGGGGATTATAGTATTTTAGAAAACTGTCCTCATACCGTTCAGCGGTGGAGGCGTCATATTCGATTTCCGGCAACAGTTCAGAGCGCAGAGGAGGATATTTGATCGAAAGATAGTTGCAGACCAGCGTCTTTAAGAATTGCAGTGCACCGGTGCCGTCGGTCAGTGAGTGATAGATCTCGACATTGATGCGCTCACGCCAGCAGGTTACCTCGAAGAGCAGGTTGCGGCTGCTCGGGTCGTACAGCGGGCCGCAGGGCGGGCGGTATTCCGGTTCGACCACCGGCACAAGGTCGGTCTTTTCCAGATAATACCAGAACAGCCCATGCTTGAGCACACTGCGAAAGATGGGGAAGGTTTCCAGTGTCTTGATGGTTGCTTGCTGTAAAATATCCTGTTCTACCCGCTCGTTGAGCTGGCAGGAGAAGCGAAACACCTTGGTGTCCTGCTTGTTGCTGTTGGGTGGGAAGATTTTGGCTGCGTTGTCCAGCCTGATCCAATCGGGAGAAGCATTGCGCAAACTCCGTCACCTCTTTATTTCATCGTATTGGGTTTGCTGTTGTCTAGGTTTGTTTCGGAAAGCACCTGCCCGAATCCCTCCGGTTGGTTGGACAGAAAGGCGTTGATGTATTGATAGGCTTTCTTGACCAATTTGAATCCGGGACTCAGCGACATAAAACCGTGCAATGCGTCGTGGATGCGGTGGATCTCGACGTCGTTGCCCGCCTCCGCCAGACGGCGGCCATACGCCTCACCCTCATCGCGAAGGGGGTCAAACTCGGCGGTGAGAATCAGTGTACGGGGCTGACGGCTCAGATCGCTGCTGACGATCGGGGCAAAGTAGGGATTTTGCAGGTCTTCGACGCTCGACTGGTAGAGCCGCACATAGTCCTCCATCCGCTTGCTGGTGAGCAGGTAGTCGGTTCCATTGGTGCGGACCGACTCAAAGGGAGAGGAGGCAGTGTAGTTGTTCCCTGTGGCCGGGTAGAGCAGGATCTGCTGGCGGGGCATAAATTCTCCGCGGTCCCGCGCCATTAAGGAAACGACGGCGGCCAGATTTCCGCCGGCACTGTCGCCGATTAAGGTGATGTCGTCGGTGGTGATGCCAAATAGCTGGCACTGGGCGAATAATTCCCGGGTGGCAGCATAACAGTCTTCCGGTGCCGCGGGGAAGCGGTATTCGGGCGCAAGGCGGTAATCCACCGAAATGACGACGTGGCGGGTCAGGCGCGCCATGTTGGTGCAGACCTTGTCATAGGAGTCGATATTGCCGGTGACCCAGCCGCCCCCGTGAAAGAACACCAGCATGGGAAGTTTCTCATCCACCTCTGGGAAGAAGATGCGCACCGGTACGTTGTGGTCTCCCACTAAAATCTGGTGGTCCCATATTTTATAAAAGGGGCGCAGGACGTGGGCGTGGGAGGCGTTGACGGCAGTGCGCTGGAGGCGGTAGCCATTTTTCTTATCGAGTATTTCCGGGTAAGAAAGCGCCTTTAAAGCGGCGCGCACGAAGGGATTGATCGCCATAAAACAGTATAACATCCTTTTTCTAAAAATTGCGGCGAACACTGCCGCATTCAGTTTTATTATAGCCGATTTCCCTGCTGGTGCAAAGGAGCAAATATATGGTGATTTGTAAATTTTTGCGGGGTGGGGCTGCTTTTTTAAAGTTTGTCGGAAAAAAAGACAGAAAAGCCGTGGGGAAAGTTTGCAAAGAAGGACGGGGATGCTGTATAATAAAGAAGATTGCTCTCCTAGCATTGCGCCTTTTTAGGAGAGAAAACGGACCAAAAAGGAACGGAAAAAGGAAGTGTCTTTTCTTGTTAGGAGAAATCTATTACGATAACAGCGCGACGACCAAAACCCGGGAGGAGTCGGCAAAGCTTGTCTATGAGATGTTGACTAGCTGCTATGGAAACCCGTCCTCGCTGCATAAAAAGGGTTTTGAAGCGCAGCAGCGCCTGGAGCTTGCGCGCTCCCAGATGGCGCAGGCCATCGGCTGCCAGCCGGGAGAGCTGTATTTTACCTCCGGCGGCACCGAGTCGGACAACATCGCAATCCTCGGAGCCGCACGCGCCCAACAGCGCGTGGGCAAACGAATCGTCACCACAGCCATCGAGCACGATGCGGTGCTGCACACGGTGGACTTTTTGGAGTCGGAAGGCTGGGACATCGTGCGCTTAAAACCGGACAGCGAGGGAAAAATCTCGGTGCAGCAGGTGCTGGAAGCGGTGAACGACCAGACAGTGCTGGTCTCGATGATGGCTGTCAACAATGAGGTCGGCAGCATCCTGCCGGTTGGAGCGATCTGCCGGCAGCTGAGAAAGCAGCATCCGCGGATGCTGATCCACTGCGATGCGGTTCAGGCTTTTGGCAAGGAGACGCTGAAGGTAGGGAAAAATCTGGACGTCGATTTTCTCACCGTCAGCGGCCACAAGATCTATGCGCCAAAGGGCTGTGGGGCGCTGTACATCAAAAAGGGCAGCCGCTTTAGACCGGTTACCTTTGGCGGCGGACAGGAAAAGAATGTGCGTCCGGGCACCGAGCCGATTGCCAATCTGTGCGCCATGGGGCTTGCCGCCAATCTGTTGATGGAGGAACGGGAAGAAAACCGTAAAAAAGTGACTACAATTCGGGACGCCCTTTTGGAGGGATTGACAAAGTTGCCGGATATTTGCATCAATTCCCCCGCTGACGCGACACCGTATATACTGAATTTTTCCGTTCTGGGGATTCGTTCCGAAATCATGCTGCATTTCCTGGAAGAAAAGGGAATTTATGTATCCAGCGGCTCTGCCTGCGCAAAGGGAGAACCCAGCCATGTGCTGCGGGCGATGAATCTTACGCGGGAGCGCGCGGACAGCGCCATTCGCCTGAGCTTTGGCCGCTATAATACCCTCGATGAGGTGCCGGCGTTTTTGCAGGCGGTGCAGGAAGCCATCGGGCGCTTTCGCCGGTAATCGATCGCCTATATACCTGATGAAATAAAGGAGTTTAACAGCAAAGATGAAAGAAATTATCCTTCTCAAAGACGGAGAAATCGCCCTGAAGGGCTTAAACCGCCACGCATTTGAGGATCGGCTGATCAAAAACGCCCGCCGCAAACTGATGCCGGTGGGCTCCTTCCACTTTAAAAAGGCACAGTCCACAATCTATGTGGAGCCGGACCGCGACGATTACGATTTGGACGAAGCGGTGGAGCGGCTGCAAAAG
>ENA-OYXB01000599-OYXB01000599.1-human-gut-metagenome-genome-assembly--contig:-NODE-599-length-15612-cov-11.206917_pt1 | contig 15612 bp, 10 predicted proteins | sample MGYA00244176_ERZ653409 | MGnify/ENA primary metagenome ERZ653409 (study PRJEB26926, sample SAMN06164912) | human gut metagenome | biome: ENVO:00009003; feature: ENVO:2100002; material: ENVO:00002003... | reverse complement strand
GTGCGAATGCGAATGGCGGCGTGTCGAATGCGGATGCGAATACCGGTGCATCGTACTCGTACACGAATGTCGGCTCCCGTCTGGCCTTCCGCGGCAAACTCGTTTGGGCGGAAAGCGTGGAAGCGTATAAAGCGATTCGCGAAGTGTTGTAAGCGCAAAGCGCCAAAGCGTGGAGCGAAGCGACTAAAACGAAAGAACGGTGTTCGGATGGTTTCCGAACACCGTTCGTGTTATTATAAATACCGGCGTAAGCCGGTCGAAAATGTTTTAAGAAAATGAAATTTGATAGTGCTTTAGTATGTGTGAGAGAGTGCACAACACACCAATTTATACTATACAAATGTAGCGATTTTTGGCGAGATTACCAAATTTCTTAGTAATAATTAGAAGTGAGAAATTAAGCGGAAAAGGGCAGGGTAGGGGGTGTTTAGGGGTGCGAAAAAAAGAACGTTTCGTTTTGGGAAAAAGAACGTTTCGTTCCCAAAAGTCGAAACATTTCGTTTTGCGGATTATAATTGCACGCTGGGTATGTGAGCAAATTCCCACTTGTTTCAAGGTTGAAGTTCGCGAGTCAGAAGGAAATACCGTTATCTATGAGAAGGATTAATGAAATATTTTACAGCTTACAGGGGGAGGGGTATCATACTGGAATACCTGCCGTTTTTGTACGTTTTTCCGGGTGCAATTTGAGATGTCCTTTTTGCGATACTCAGCATGAAGAAGGTACATTGATGAGTGATGAGGATATTGTGATGGAAGTGGCAAAATATTCGACCCAGGTAGTAATACTGACTGGTGGTGAGCCAGGATTGTGGATTGATGAAAAGTTAGTTGATGCATTGCATCATGAAGGGAAGTATGTTTGTATTGAGACAAACGGCACTTGTCTGCTGCCTGAAAATATAGATTGGGTTACTTGTTCCCCTAAAGAAGGGGCGAAAATAAATCTAGATCGTATAGATGAGGTGAAAGTGGTTTATGTGGGACAAGATGTTTCTGCTTATTTGGATTTGTCTGCCAGTCATTATTTTTTGCAGCCTTGTTCTTGTGCTAATACAGAAGAAGTGATTGCTTACATTTTGCAACATCCAGAGTGGCGGTTGAGCCTACAAACTCATAAACTTTTGCAAATTCCTTAAGAAAGTAGAAAATATAAAAAAAGATTATCCAATGGTATGGCATTGAATAATCTTTTTTGCACGGGAGGAGAGGCTCGAACTCCCGACACCCGGTTTTGGAGACCGGTGCTCTACCAACTGAGCTACTCCCGTGTTTGCGGCTGCAAAGGTAGTGTAATATTTGGAATATACAAACCTATTTATGAAAAAATATTGTTCATTATTCGTTTAATAGGCCTAACTCATTGAACATGACCCGGTATATTGCTGATTTTTTTTCAATGGGCAACGGGTAGGCACGGCTGGACGAAGGCATTCTGTATAATCGCATTGTCCGGTCTTCGAATTCGAAAGGTTCACTGGTTCCTACAACGGGTTCTTTTACCTTTATTTGTTCACGAATAATATCCGTTGCTTTTTGTCCTGTGGTTACAATGGCCTTGCACATTGGAATCTGCTTCAGTAGCAAACTGATATCTGTCTGTTCTACAACTTCCAGAAATTTGTCTGAGGCATTGTCCTGTAAACGGCGAACAGCTGAAGCGGTATCATAAAGTGCGATGCCTTTTTTGTTCAAAAGATCAATAATACGTCCCTTGTCAAATACCTTTTTGTCAGGATTCAGAAAGTGGTCTTTGTTTTGGAAAAATATTATTCCAAAAATACGCCACATATCATTTTGCAGATTGGGATAAAAGAATTCCATGCTCCATCGTTTCTTTTGTGGGGGAAAACTGCCTAACATCAGTAGTTTGGCGTTAACCGGTAAAAAAGGCTCTAATGGATGTTCTTCTATATTTAATAAGGATTTCATAAAATCTTTAATGATTATTCTTTTGGCTTTGGTTCTTTTTTAGCCAGTAATACAATGTTATACACATATTCCGTCATCCAGTTTTCAGAATATCCTAAGGCTTGTTTGTATTTACGGATGGCAACACAGGTCTTGTGTACGCTTTCGTCTTTCCAGTCGGTCTTGGTCATGATATCATGAATTGTTTTCTCGGTCATGTTACGTAACATTTTTTTCATTACGCTGGGCATACGGAATTTCCATTGCATCAAATTACCTATCAGCATCATCAAGTCATTGCTGAATCCTTGGAACATAAAAAGATAAGTCTTGACATCATTTACATTCTTGCAATTCTTTTTTATAGAACCGTCAATTTCTTTAAAGAAATCATCACTTAGACCATAAAGTTCTACTAACATCTTTTTGCAGCGTGACTTCTCAGCAATTCCCAACTTGTTGTTTTGGGTCGGTATTTTAAGGGTGCGTTTGAAAACTGCCATGTCTGGCAAAAAATTAATATTTGTGATACCTATGTTGCAGGCCATTACAGACTGATAATATACACGGATTAGTGTCATGAAGTCTTCCATACCACCTATGCGGCTTGTTTCTTCTCCTTCTGTCTGTTTTTTACCAAATAATTTTGAAAATATGCTCATTGTGTTCTTAAATTATATTGTTTTCCTGTCTGCAAAGATAGCGATAAAAACTGAAACATTTTTGATTAAAATCCTTTTGTTTTACTATTTATCATTTTTATTGAATGGTTGATGCCGGGGGTATTGCTTTGTGTTACCAGCATTCCAAATCATTTTCAATATCTTTCATTCTGTCTTTGGTGAAAACTGGATTTTTGACCCCGTTACGTTTCTGAATTCGATAGTCTTCCAATAGACGGAATGCATATTTCCCTAGTAAAGTAATGGCTATCAAGTTACAGATAGTCATAAATCCCATTGCCATATCGGCCAGGCTCCATGCCAGTTCCAGACTGGCCAATGCCCCAAACATAACCATTCCTCCCACTGCTATACGATAAATGGGGATAGCCCATTTCCGATGAGTTATGTAACGTACATTGGCTTCACCGTAATAATAATTTCCCAAAATGCTGCTATAGGCGAAAAACAGAATTGCCACCGCCACATAAATAGTTCCGATGTTGCCTATTTCATTATTCAGTGCCATTTGAGTAAGTTTTATTCCATTGGCTTCTTTTGTGGAGGCCACTCCGCTGAAAAGAATGATGAAAGCAGTGCAGGTACATATGACAAGTGTATCGGTAAAAACTCCCAATGTCTGAATTAATCCTTGTTTTACAGGATGGGTAACATCGGCACTTGCCGCTACATTGGGTGCGGAACCCATACCGGCCTCATTGCTGAATAATCCACGTTTGATTCCTTGCATTAATGCCATGCCTATACCTCCGCTTAATGCCTGTTCCCAGCCAAAGGCATTCGCTATAATCAATTCAATAACTTCTGGCAAATGCTTTGCATTTACAATTACGATGAAAAGGGATAAAAAGATGTATCCCAATGCCATGACAGGAACAATAATGCTACTTACTTTAGCAATACGCTGAATGCCTCCGAAGATGATAATTAATGTGAGCGAGGTCAGTATCACTCCCATTAGGCTGGGAGGAATATTGAATGCTTCTTCGAAAGCGGCACAAATGGTATTGCTTTGTACTGAATTAAAAGCAAATCCAAAAGTAAAGATAAGCAAAAAGGCAAACAAAACTCCCATCCACGGCTGTTTTAATCCTTTTTTCATGTAATAAGCTGGCCCGCCAACGAAAGAATTATGTCCGTGTACTTTATATAATTGGGCCAATGTGGACTCAATAAAAGCGCTGCTGGCCCCCAAAAGAGCAATTACCCACATCCAGAAAACTGCACCCGGACCACCCAAAGTAATGGCGGTGGCGACTCCTGCCAAATTGCCTGTTCCTACGCGGCTAGCTATGGAAACGGCAAAAGCTTGAAAAGAGGAAATATGGTGTTCGCGACCTTCTGTCTTGCCTGTAGAATCACCTAATAGACGTATCATTTCTCTTATCATGCGGAATTGTACGAAATTTGTTTTAAAAGTAAACCAAAATGCACATCCTAACAGCATGATGATCAAAATATAAGTCCAAAGCACATCATTCACTCTGCTGATTAATAGGGTCAGTATATCCATTTTACTTATTCCTTGTTTAATTTAAAATAGAACTTATGTCCATGGAAAACAAGTTCCACTAGACCAAAACGGATAAAGTCTGCTAATAGTTCACAAGTTGTCTTGTGGTTTAACCTGCAAAGTTTGCAACATTGATTTAATGAAAGTTTTTCTTTTTCTTTCAAGACATCCAGTAACCGTTGCTCTCTTTCGGTAAATGTTACAAGTGCTCCTTCAGGTTTCTTGCTGTGTTGCCACATCTTTAGATGGACGGGAGTGGCCAGTATGTTTTCGTCTTTGATGCGGATATAGGCCCATGGCTTATTCGTTTCATCTAGGGCATATACAGGTTTAGAAACCGTTTCGTTAATACGTATTTCCAATACAGTCTTTCCTTCTACCTTGTAAGTCTGCGTTTCCAGTTCTACTTTGGGCTTGCAATACATGGTTGCTGCTGCTTCTATCATATATATTTCTTCGTCAGAGCGGACTCCTGCTATTTTGCCATTGTCCTTTACTCCTATTAACAGCCTGCCGCCCTCGGTATTGGCGAATGCGGAAAGGCTACGGGCTATTTTGCGTGCGTCCGAAATCTCGAATTTGAAATCCTGATGACAGTGTTCTCCCTCCGAGACAAGCTGTCGTATGTATTGTGTATCCGTTAATGCTTTCATTTCAATTGCAAAAATAGGAAAAATGAAACATATTGTGGGTATCGAATGATAAAAAAGCCGATATTAGTTTGTCTGTTATCAAGCTTTTTGCTTCATTTGCAGTGGAATAAAAATAATTAGCCTTTAAAATCTATGGGAATAAGAAAAAAATGTTTGATCATTACATTATTATGCTTTTCTAGTCTGATGCATGCAAGTGAATTCATGTTTAAACATTTGGAGGTGAAAGATGGTCTGTCAAACAATCAAGTCCTTGATATATTTAAAGATTCCGAAGGTTTTATGTGGTTTGCCACAGCTTCCGGTTTAAATCGGTATGACGGGTGCCAGATGACTTTGTTTCGTAGTAATAATGCTGATCCGGCTTCTTTACCTGATAATTATATCAAAAGCATACAAGAAGATTATAAAGGAAATTTATGGATTCTTACCGGTGTGGGTTATGTCATTTACAACTCGGAATCAGAAACATTTGATAGGGAGGTGCATGCATGGCTATGTGAAGTCGGTATTGACGGAACTCCAGCATTAGTATATATAGACCATAATAAAAATATGTGGTTTTATATAAAAGGAAAAGGCTGTTATTTGTACATTCCGGAATCTCAATTACTGTATCCGCTTTTGTTTGATACTCATCAGTTGCCAGAAGGTGATATTACGGACATTGTAGAATGTAGCAAGGGAATCTTGTTGGTATATAATACCGGAAGACTTGTTTGTTTGGATACTCGGACAAATGAGATTAAATGGCAGCAGGATGATTTGGTTGGGGAATTGGGAACTGACAAGCAGGGAATTTTCACTCTGTTTGTAGATCGTGATAATGATATATGGATGTACAGTCCGCTTGGAATATGGGTTTATAATCCGGAACAGGAAAAGTGGCTGTCTTGGCTGACAAATATTATCAAGCGTCGGTCTCATAACATGGTCCGTGCTGTATCACAGGATAAGCAGGGGCGTATATGGATAGGAACAGATCAGGATGGCATTGATATATTGGATAAGAAGACAGGGGAAGTGAGGCAGTTGCGGAACAAGACAGGTGATGAACGTAGTTTGCAAAATAATACAGTAATGGTTCTATACGAGGATTCCAGTGAAACTATGTGGGTGGGGACTTATAAAAAAGGAATTTCCTATTTTAATGAGTGTGCTTTTAAATTTGGTGCAGAGTATATAGGAGATATTAGTTGCATTGAAGAAGACAAAGAGGGGTATGTGTGGCTGGGTACCAACGATGTCGGTATCATATATTGGAATTCCGTGACTGGCAACCGGGCTGCTTTTCCACAGAAAGGTATGGATAAACTCACTACTGATGCCATTGTTTGCATTTTGAAAGCCGATGATGGGAAACTTTGGATTGGTACTTTTGGGGGAGGCTTGATTTGTTATGATAACGGTCGTATTATTCATTATAAAAAAAACATACCGGAACGGCAAAATTCTTTGGCTCATAATAATGTATTGGCTTTGGCTGAAGATAAGCAGGGGATTATATGGATAGGTACATTGGGTGGGGGAGTGCAGAGTTTGAATCCCAAGACGGGTTTGTTCACCACTTATAATACAACTTCGGCCGGCTTGATATCCGATTATGTTTCCTCTTTGTGTATGGGAAAAGAGGGCTCTTTGTGGATTGGTACCGCTCAGGGACTTTCGGAATTGGATATTGAAACTAAAAAAGTGGTTAATCTGGAAGGTACTAAATCTGGTAAGGAATATTTTTCAGATCAGAATATAAGTCAGGTGTATGAGGATAGCCGTGGATTGATATGGATTGGTACATGTGAGGGGCTGAATGTTTATAATCCCAAAACAGATGAACTGATTATATTAGGAGTGGAGCAAGGAGTTTCCAGCCCTATCATTTCTGGAATAGTAGAAGATGGTAATGAAAATATATGGGTGACTACAGCACGTGGAATAACTAATGTCATACCGGCAGTAGATTTAAAAACAGGGCGCTATATTTTTCATAGTTGTGTTTATGATGACAAAGATGGTTTGCAAAATAGTGGGTTCAACCTGCGTTCCATTAAAAAAATGTCTTCTGGAGAAATTCTTATGGGAGGGCTGTATGGTATTAACCGCTTCCGTCCGGATGATATAAAATACAATAAAAAACGTCCCAGCGTGATGTTTACCCGTTTGTTCTTGTTCAATGAAGAAGTAGGGGTGGGTGAGGAATATGAAGGCAGGGTGATTTTGGATAAGGCGTTGAACAAGGTAGATCAGATAAAATTGAGTTATGAACAGAATATGTTCAGTGTACAATTTGCTTCTGATAACTATATTTTGCCGGAAAAAACGGAGTATGCTTATAAACTGGAAGGTTTCAATGAGGGTTGGATGACTACTGCCTTTGGCAAAGTGACTTATACTAATCTAGCTCCCGGAACTTATATGCTGAAGGTGAAAGCAGTCAACAGTGACGGATATGGTGGAGATGAAGAAGCTTCATTGAAAATTGTTATCTATCCTCCTTTTTGGCGTTCCGTTTGGGCATATGTTGTTTATAGCCTTTTGTTGGTTGCTGTATTGATATTGGGACGCTATTGGATTCTGCGTGGAGAACGGGATAAATTTAAAAAACAGCAAATAAAGCAAGAAATAGAGAGGAATCAGGAGAAGGCAGATATGAAATTGAAGTTCTTCACTCATGTCGGCCACGAATTACGTACTCCGCTCACTCTTATTATCTCACCGTTGGAAACGCTGATGAAGGAATATCAATCGGATGCTGCTCTGATGGATAAATTGAATATAGTGCAACGCAATGCATTAAGGTTGTTGAATCTTGTAAATCAGTTGTTGGATTTTAGGAAAATTGATGTGAATGGATATTATTTAAGTCTGTCTGATGATGATATCATCTCTTGTATTCATACGATTTGTGATTCTTTTATCTCTTTGTCTGAAAAGAAAGATATTTCTCTCATTTTTCATTCAGCAGTTCCTTCGTTGAATATGTTGTTTGATGGGGATAAAATGAGGGAAGTGATGATGAATCTGCTTTCCAATGCTTTAAAATTTACTTGCAATGGTGGACGAGTTGATGTGTCTGTCGGTTTAGTAGAAGGACAGGATTCTCGGGAAATGCTGGAAATCAGAGTGGCTGATACAGGTGTCGGCATTAAAGAAGAAAACAGAGAACGCATTTTCGAACGTTTTTATCAAGTGGATAATCCGGATATGAATATCTCAGATGGCGGAGGTGGTCTGAGTATTGTACGTGATTTTGTCACACTTCACGATGGCACGGTGAACGTAATGGATAATACTCCTGTCGGTTGTGTTTTTGTTATCCATATCCCGGTAAAGCGTTCCGAGAGTAAACCGACGAAGATAGAACAGGTGCAAGTTACAGATAAGCCGGTAGAAGACATTTCCACACTTCAGATTCCGGAGTTTTATATGGCGTCTAATGCCGGGGAGGAATCGGAAGAAGAACCAAACCATATAATAACAATAGAAGGACTGGAGGAGGATATCCGAAGATTAGAATCTGGTAATACGGAAGAAATTGCAGAAGAAAAAAACATAGAAACAATCTCAGCCGTTGCTCCACAAAGAGCAACGGTGATTCAATTGATTGAGGGTGAGGATAATGAGATGATAACTCATATTATTCCACCGGAGGAGTTGCCGGAAATGGTGACTGCTGTTCCTGAAGAAAAAAGTGAACAGAAGTTGAAAACGGTTTGGAATCATGCTTATATTGATTTCAAACCTAGTGGGACTGCCATAACTTCGATGGATGAAAAACTGATAAATCATGCTGTGAAATATGTAGAAGACAATATTGCACGCAGTGATTTGTCTGTAGAAGAGTTAAGCAAGGAATTAGGGATGAGCCGCGTTCATTTATATAAAAAGTTATTGGCTATTACCGGTAAGACTCCTATCGAGTTTATTCGTATAATTCGTTTACAGCGGGCTGCCCAATTACTCCGTGGAAGTCAACAGAATATTTCGGAAATAGCCTATCAGGTGGGCTTTAATAATCCGAAATATTTCAGTCGGTATTTTAAGGAAGAATTTGGTATACTACCTTCGGCTTTTCAATATAGACAAGGCAGATAGTTCTCAATATTTTATAGTGTCATTTAAAGTGTGTATCGGAGTTTCGTCAACAGACATACGTTCTGTAACAGATTTCATCTATGAGTAAAAACAATTCCATTTTATTATTGTTTTTATTAGTAATAGTCATACATTAAAACCAATATAGAATGGAACATACAGTTATACATGACGAGAAAGTAGACCGTTTCGAAGTATTTGAATCGGGACAAATCGCCTATTTGCAATATGATGAAAAGAACGGAGTTTTGGATATCCTTCATACCATAGTTCCCCCACAGTTGGAAGGGCAGGGAATAGCTCAGGCTTTGACCGAGGCCGCTGTGAGATATGCTTCGGTTGTAGGGCTTAAAATACGTCCTACTTGTTCTTTTGCAAAAATGTTTTTTACCCGGCATACCCAATATAAAGACATGTTGGTGGAGTGAGAAATAAAATCAGACACGGATTGTATAAAATGCCGTGTCTGATTCGTTTTTAACTCTCTTATCTTTATATATATTTAATCACATTGTTTGTGGGTCATAATATCCAATACTAGTTTATCGGTTTCATTCATGCCTTGTGAACCAATTCTGGTCAGGTTGCGGATGCTGCGGTCCACATCATTGTCAATGATACCTTCTACAGAAGATACACATTTATGTTCCATCGCTAATATAGCTGAAAATACAGCAGTAGAAACACCGCTGCTTAATTTCAGAGCACAACTGGGCTTGGCTCCGTCACAAATCATACCTGTCAGGTTAGCGATCATATTCTGTACGGCAAAAGTGATTTGCTCGTAAGTGCCTCCCATCAAATAAGTGATACCACAGCTGGAACCTGTTGCAGCCACTACACAGCCGCATAGTGCAGACAGACGTCCCAAGCTTTGTTTGATGTAAATCGCTGTCAGGTGGCTAAGTGTCAGTGCGCGGATCAATTCTTCTTCTGATTTATGGTTGTCTTCGGCATAGACTACTACCGGTAAAGTAGCTGTAATTCCTTGGTTCCCACTTCCTGAATTGCTCATGACAGGAATCATAGCTCCCGCCATACGTGCATCGCAAGCTGCCGAGGTATAAGAAAGGATGTGGGTAAATGTATTACTTCCCAATATTTGTTCTTCGCTTTTGCTGCTTTTCAGAATCTTGCCTAATTCGTGACCGTAGTTTCCTTTGAAAGAACGTTCTGCCGCTGCTTTGTTCAAACGTTTGGTCTCAAGAATAAAACGAATTTCATCCAATGGTGTGGTGGTGGCAAAATCGTACACTTTCCGCAAGTTCAACTCCGGCTCTTTTGCATCCTCATTGCAGGTGGAGGTAGTTTGTTTGTTTAGTAAAACTTGGTTGTTTAGGGCCACATATATAAAATTGGTATGCCCGCAAGCAATAATGGCCGTCGCTGTATCACCATCAGCTTCACAGATAATTTCGATATATAACTTTTCTTCTATATTCTCTTTCAGCCCGATAGAGATAGCTTGTGAGTCAATTAGTTTTTTACCCTCTGCTACGGCGTCAGGAGTGCTGTCTTTTAAGACTTCCAATTGATATTCGGATTTTCCGATTAATGCCCCTAAGGCGATAGCGATAGGTAGCCCAATCATTCCTGTCCCCGGGATGCCTACTCCCATGGCGTTCTTAAGAATATTGGCGCTGAGTAAAGCTTTAATCCTTTCAGGTCTTTTACCTAGTGTTTCTGTTGCTTTTGCTACACAAAGGGCTACGGCTATGGGTTCTGTGCACCCGATAGCCGGAACGACCTCGCGATTTATAAGGGCAATGATTTGCTCTCTTTCTGGTTTGGCGATCATAGTAGATAATTATTAAGGGGTCTTGCAAAAATCTTTTTGAAAGTGTGTCAAAACTCGAATAAAACTATCGTTTCGTTTGTCTTTTCCTTTTTGTTGATTTTCAGAATATGCTTTAATGAAGAAATATTCTGAAAGAATAAAATGATAGGTTTATTTAGTTTTGACACTCCTTCGACTTTTGACACACTTTGGTTATTTTTTATAGTTTTGTAATCCGGTCTGGAGGAAATCAACATATTTGTCTATATCCTCATCATATGAATATGATTTATTCAACGGTTTTCCCTCATTGTCAATCAATACATAGAAAGGTTGTGCATTGGCACCGAATTTAGAGCGTTGCAGGTAACTCCATTTATCACCGATCGTGCGTAGTGTACGTTCCTTACCGTTCTCCATCACTTTGATGTGTTCGGGCAATGGAGTTTTGTTATCAACGAACAATGTAATCAGTACATAGTCCTCAGTCATCAACTTGTTTACTTTCGGATCAGTCCATACAGCAGCTTCCATTTTACGGCAATTTACACATCCGTAACCTGTAAAGTCAAGCATTACCGGTTTTCCGGTACGTTTTGCATATTCCATACCGGCATCGTAGTCATCAAACTGCGCATGTACTTCATTGGTGTATAAGTTGAAGTCTTGTGTATTCATGGGAGGAGCAAATGCGCTGACAGCTTTCAAAGGAGCACCCCATAAGCCCGGTACCATATATACAGCAAATGCAAGTGAGATAAGAGCCATAAAAAAACGGGCAACACCTACTTTATCATCATCATCATCATCGTGAGGGAATTTGATCTTACCCAGCAAATAGAAGCCTAGCAAAGCGAAAATCACAATCCACAAAGCAAGGAATGTTTCACGGTCTAGAATTCCCCATCCATAAGCCAAGTCAGCAACCGACAGGAATTTCAAAGCAAATGCGAGCTCAAGGAAACCTAATACTACTTTAATTACATTCATCCAACCACCGGATTTAGGCATGGATTTCAGCCAAGACGGGAACATGGCAAACAGTGTGAATGGCAACGCTAATGCAAGAGCAAAACCTAACATGCCGATAGCAGGGGCAACTACACTACCTGTAGTGGAAACTTCTACCAACAAAAAGCCGATGATAGGACCTGTGCATGAGAATGAAACCAAAGATAGGGTGAATGCCATCAGGAAGATACTTAACAAACCACTGGTCTGTTCCGCTTTACTGTCTACTGCATTGCTCCATTTTGAAGGAAGAGTAAGTTCGAATGCTCCAAAGAAAGAGGCTGCAAACACAATTAGCATCAAGCAGAAGAATATGTTAAAAATAGCATTTGTGGAAAGTGCATTCAAGGCACTGGCACCGAATATCAAGGTTATGGCAAGACCTAATAATACATAGATCACTACGATAGAAGCACCATATGTCCATGCATCACGGATTCCTTTCTTTTTGTCTTTGCTACGTTTTAAAAAGAAACTTACCGTCATTGGGATGATAGGCCATACACAGGGCGTAAATAAGGCAAGTAATCCACCGATAAACCCGGCAAAGAAGATGTAAATCCATGAACGGTCTTGTTGTGATGTCGTTTCGCCAAATGCGTTCAGCTCTTGGATAACCGGAGTCCAATAATCTTGGACAGCAGTGTCATTGCCGATCAGGGCGGCAGTTGTAGCACTATCTGTTGCGGTAGTTGCAGTAGCTGTTTCCGCTACAGGAACTTCCGTTATGGCTGTTTCTGTTTTTGCGGGTTCAGTAGTCTTGCTTGTAGTGGCAGCGGCAACTCCTTTTCCGGAGAAAGAGAAAGAAACTTCAGTAGGAGGCAGACAGTTTTCATCGTTGCAGGCACCGAATTCCATATAACCTTCTATCATATAGGTAGCGCCCGTTATTTTTAGTTTCTGAATGAAAATGGCAGTGTTCTCAAAGTAACGTAATTTCATTTCAAACACCTTGTCGAAGTTTTCAATTTCTTTACCTTGTGGAGTGAGCTTTCCTACTAATTCTACTCCTTCTATCTTGTCTACGTTGAAAGTAGCGGAGATAGGACCTCCCGAAGGAAGATCAGTGGAATAAACGTGCCATCCGGCATCAATCTTACCAGTGAATACTATTTGTGCTTCCGTATCGGAAATCGTCTTTAACTCGGTTTTGAATTGTACCGGATCTTGAATCTGGGCAACTGCCGGAAGCAATGCCATAACGATTAAGAGGCAACTTAAAAAAAACTTCTTTTTCATTACGTATTATTTAAATTTGGATTAATGTTCATACCGCAAAGTAAGGGATAATATCTTAGATATGCCTCTTTATACCTATATTAATATCGGCAATTGCTGTTTTCAGAATAAAAAAAAGAGCAAAAAGATAACCTATTGCTCTTTTTGAAGTTCCATAACTTTGTTCCTATATTGGGAGGGAGTCATTCCCACTGAGGATTGGAAAAGGTTATAAAAGGTGGAAATGGAGTTAAATCCCAGCTCTGTAGAAATGGCTTTCAGCGGAGTTTCGTTATTGGGGTCGGATAATAGACGGATAGCTTCTTCAATACGGAAACGGTTTACATAATGAGTGAAGGATAGTTTGGATTGTTCATTGATGATACGTGATAGATAAGTACGGTTAGTTCCTAATATTTCTGCTACTTTGTCTTTTGTTATAAAATTGTCTTTGTAAATTTTTTCTTCTCTCATAATACGCTCTAATGTACGGAAAAGTTCTAAACTTTTCTCGTCGGTGAGTGAGGAGGAAGCATATTTTTCGGAAGTAGAAACCATGGAGGGGGCATTGGTTTCCAATTCTTTTATACGGCGATGCAGTTCCGTTTCTCTTTTGATTGCTTCTTGATTTTGCTTGACTATACTTAAATAAAGTTTGTTTTTACGGTGGTAGAGGTAATAAAGCAATCCTAGAACAATCACAATGATAATAAGAATAAATGTCTGTTGTTGTATACGCTGTTCTTTCTGCATTACATCCAGTTTGCTTTGTTTTATCAAATTTTCCTGCCGCTCAGAGTCGTATTTGAATCGCATTTCACTTAAATCTCTTTCTTTGTCCTTGTTGAAAAGACTGTCGTTTTCCAAACGGAATATTTTATAATATTTCAGTGCGTCATGATATTGGTGCAATTGCTCATAGCAGGTGGACAGATTTTCGTATAGTTCATTGCGATGGATGGCGTTGACGCGTGCATAAGAAATAGCTATTCCTTGTTTTAACAATAAAATAGCTTCTAGTTGTTTGTTTTGCTGCATTAGTATACGTGCATATCCCAAATGGGCATAGACAATAGAGGAAGTTTGTGCCGCCTGTTTGTCCTTCATGGCTTTTTTGTAATATTCCAAGGCCTGGGCATATTCACCCATATCATATAATATATTGCCAAAGAGATTGTAGGTATGGGCTTGGTCGTAGAAATCATTTTCCAGCATCAATGTTTCGGCTTCATGTATATATTTCATTGCTTCCTCATTCTGTTTCATTAAAAAATACATATAGGCAGAATTTACTGCACCGGAATAAATGATGTATGGATTACGCATACTGTGTCCTAATTCATAACATTCTAATGCGTATTTGATACCGGCTGTATCTTTTTTGAGGTAATAGATGTTTGCTAAATTGCCTAAAAGCAAAGCGTATTGTTGTTGGAAATTATTTTGTTGTGCCAATTGGATACCTTTATAAAGCCATCGTATGGCACGGTAATAATCGGTTTCAATATTTGCAGAGTAGAGTCCGAGACTACCATAGACGGAACAAAGGGTGGAGTCATTATTCAGTTTGGTTGCTAGTTCAAGAGAAAGGTTCAAGTTTTTTTTGGCTATTTTTTCCCGTCCGCTCATCATTTGTGCTTGTGCTTGGTAGATATATGAATAGAGTTGGAGTAGAGGATTTTTAGTCTTGTCCGCTACGTTTTTCATAATCTCGGCGTAAGTGATGGTTTTGGAATAATCTCCTTTATTTAAATAGTATTGGCATAGAAACTTTAATGCATCCCCGTTATCAGGTTCTTTCCTAATGATCTCCAACTGTTTCTCAAGGATGACGGGGCGCTTTTGTGCATGTACACAAAAGGATATTCCCAAAAGTAACAGTAAGAAAAGACATTTTAGTTTCATATGCTTTTTTTCGGTTGAGAGTGCAAATATAATAAAACCTTTAATTTTTCTTGTTCAAAAGTCTTGCATATTTAAAATAAAGTCGTACCTTTGCAACGCTTTCAACAAAAAGCACTTCTGAAAGGAAGTTTTGGAGAGGTGGCAGAGTGGTCGATTGCGGCGGTCTTGAAAACCGTTGTACCGCGAGGTACCCGGGGTTCGAATCCCTGTCTCTCCGCAATAAATGCTGATAATCAGTAATTTACAAGAATGACACCCAATCTTACACCCTAAAAAGTAAAATTGGGTGTTTTTGCTTTATTTAATACTTTGCTCTTTTATTACTTATTTGGCTTTGCACTGTCTTTAGTTGCTTTAACTATTATTTATTGTATAATTTGAAAAGGGGATGTTGTGTTGTTGGTGATATTGTTATACTAATATTTATTTGAATCATTTTCTTTCTTTAACTTTTTTAGAGTAGGGAATCTCCCGAATAATTCTGTCTTTTATAATAGTAATACATTCCTTTAGAGCTTGATTTTGTGTTATTCTGTTTGTATCTTGGTGCTAAATGCATTATTTTTATATTGGATAGGCATTTAGGTTATGAATTGAATATAACTTTGGGCTTTTAAAGTACATTTCATTTTGTCAATGAAATACTAATTAATGGGTATTTTACTGATAAAGAAATTTGTATGATTTTGCATAAATGCATATCGCAAAGATGCAAAAACGATTTATTTTATTGTGTTGATCGTGGATTTGTTTACAGTTCTTGTATGTTATACTTTTATTTTCATGCTTTGGGCATAATAATGAAATTGCTGTCTCTTATACACATCTGACGCTGCCGACGAATAGCCT
>ENA-OYXB01000585-OYXB01000585.1-human-gut-metagenome-genome-assembly--contig:-NODE-585-length-15752-cov-16.871632_pt1 | contig 15752 bp, 15 predicted proteins | sample MGYA00244176_ERZ653409 | MGnify/ENA primary metagenome ERZ653409 (study PRJEB26926, sample SAMN06164912) | human gut metagenome | biome: ENVO:00009003; feature: ENVO:2100002; material: ENVO:00002003... | reverse complement strand
CGAAGAACTGTCCGCATTGCTCAAACGTGCGGGAATAAAACACAATGTACTCAATGCCAAAGAGCACCGTCGTGAAGCGGATATAATCGCTCAGGCGGGAAGCGTCGGAGCCGTTACTCTTGCTACCAACATGGCAGGACGCGGTACCGATATACTTCTCGGAGGTAACCCCGATTCTCTTGCGGCAAGACGTATGCGCAAGGAAGGTTATTCCGATCAGCAGATAGAATATGCCACCTCCTTCTACGAAGTGACAAACGAAGAAATTCTCAAATTGCGCGACATTTACAAAAGTTACGTTGCCGAATACAAAAAGCACACTGACGAACAGCGCGCCAAAGTTATCGAATTGGGCGGTCTGTTTGTTATAGGTACAGAAATGCACGAAAGCAGACGTATAGACGATCAGTTGCGCGGACGTGCGGGAAGACAGGGCGACCCCGGCGAAAGCATTATTTACGTGTCTTTGCAGGACGACCTGATAAAAAACAGCAGCGTATTGCAGACTCTTTCCAATTCGCGTCTTTGGGGAGACACCAACGGAATCAGCGTATCGCTCATCGACAAGATGATCCGCAACGCTCAGAAACAGCGCGAATCCATTAACTTTGCCAGCCGCAAACATGTCGTACAGTACGACGACGTGGTAAATGTTCAGCGTAAGACGGTATATGCGCAGCGCAACCGTATTCTGGAAGGGGAGGACATACATGCAGACATTCTCGGTATGGTGGACGCTTGCGCAAGAGTAGTGCTTGCAAAAGCATGTAACGAAAACGAACGTACCGACGAATGGAACGTTCCCGAAATAAACGCCCGAATAAACGTCTTGCTGGGCAACAAGCAGTTGGAACACATACTGTCGAAAGACGCCTTCGAAAATGTGCGTCAGGCACACAAGATACTGTGCGATTACCTGACGGACAAACTCAACGCAAGAGTAGACGAGGGGGATGAAACCACAGTCAAGTTCAGCGAATTGGAACGCAAGATTTTACTGGGATTGTTGGATTACTTCTGGCAGGATCACGTAGACAACCTTGACGAAATGCGCAAGGGTATAGGCTTGCAGGCTATTGCGCAGAAAGATCCGCTTTCCGTTTACAAAAAGGAAGCGTTTGACATGTTTGACAAGATGATGGACACCGTGCAGGACATGACTGTACGTACGCTGTTGCACCGTGCTTTGCCCAAGGTCAGAGTGGAACAGGATGTGGACACAAACCCCAACAAATCGTTGAATCGTCCTTGTCCCTGCGGCAGCGGCAAAAAGTACAAGAACTGCTGTTACCCCAAAGACCTTGCCAAACAGAAAATTTCCGCGGCGCCCGAACTTGCAGTGGAAGACGCTCCAAAGGAACTGACAAAACAGGACATTTACCGTTTGAAACGCGAACAGCGTAAGTTGGAAAAACAAAACAAAAAGATAAAAGGTGGTGATTTGAGTTGATTCAGATTGAAGATTTGAAAGCGGACATCAGACAATTACAGCAAAAACTCAAAGGGATAGGTGATTCACTTTAACTTACCCAAGTTGACGCAACAACTTGAAGAGTTGAAGCAGCAGCAGAACAGCGCGGATTTCTGGAACGACATTGCCAACGCGCAGAACGTGAGCAAGCAGGTCAAGAACATCGAAGACAAGATAGACGGTTACAACCGTTTGTGCAAACATCTCAACGACATCGAAGAATTGCTGGAAATGGGCGACGACGAAGAAATGCTTGCGGAAACGGAGGCGGAACTCAACAAGATAAAGGAAGAAATAGTGCAGTTGCACGTTGCCACGCTTCTGTCGGGCAAGTACGATTCTTTCAATGCAATACTCACTCTCCACGCGGGAGCGGGCGGAACGGAAGCGCAGGACTGGACGGAAATGCTTTACCGCATGTATTGCCGTTACTGTGACAGACAGGGCTACAAACGTGAGGAAATAGACAAACTGGACGGCGAAGAGGCAGGAATAAAAAGCGTGACTTTCAAGGTTACGGGCAACAACGCCTACGGATACCTGAAAGCGGAAAAGGGCGTTCACCGTCTTGTGCGTATTTCTCCGTTTGACGCCAACAAGCGCAGACACACGAGTTTCGCTTCGCTGGAAGTAATGCCGGAAATCGAGACCGATCCCGACATCACGATAGAAGACAAGGATCTCAAAGTGGACACCTACCGTTCGTCGGGGGCGGGCGGACAGCACGTCAACAAGACGGAAAGCGCAATCCGTATCACGCACATCCCTACGGGCATCGTCGTTGCGTGTCAGACACAGCGCAGTCAGATACAGAACCGTGAACAGGCAATGATAATGCTGAAATCCAAACTTGCCGAACTTAAAGAGCGTCAGCAGATGGAAGAAGCGTTGTCCATAAAGGGCGAAATCAAAAAGATAGAATGGGGAAGTCAGATACGTTCCTACGTATTCTGTCCCTACACCTTGGTAAAGGATCACCGCACCGGGTTTGAAAACAGCAATATCACCGACGTAATGGACGGAAACATTCAGCCGTTTATCGAAGACTTTTTGCAAAAAGTATATTGATTTTCAAGCCGACATACGCATGTCGGCTTGTCGCTTATATATGACGGTATTCCATACTACCCGTAAACATTTATTTGAGTAAAATCATATATTTACACAAGCGTTTTGATTGTAAAAAATACATTGACGTGTTATAATTACAGTCGTTCGTTCAAGATATTTTAAAGGGGACGTTATGGTATATTCAAATATATTGGAAGCAATCGGAAATACTCCGTTGATACAGTTAAACAAACTTACAGGTCCCGATGACGCCCGTATTCTCGTAAAGTACGAAGGGGTAAACATCGGAGGATCCATCAAGACCCGTACAGCCTACGCAATGCTCAAGGGAGCGGAGGAAAAGGGGCTGATACACAAAGACACAATAATTATAGAGCCGACTAGCGGAAATCAGGGTATAGGCATTGCCCTGGTAGGCGCAGTCAAGGGTTACAAAGTAAAGATAATAATGCCCGACTCCGTATCCATGGAAAGAAGAAAACTCATCGAACACTACGGAGCGGAAGTAGTGCTTGTGCATGACGGCGGAAATATAGGCGAATGTATCGAACAGTGCGCACAGACAGCCAAGGATATGGCAAAAGCCGATCCCAACGTCTATATTCCCAGTCAGTTTGAAAATCCCGACAACACGAGAGCGCACATGGAGCACACCGCGGTGGAAATTCTCAATCAGGCGGATTGCAGGATAGACGGTTTTTGCAGCGGAGTAGGTACGGGCGGAACTCTGAGCGGCATAGGCACAGTGCTCAGACAGAGCAATCCCGACATAGAGATATGGGCGGTCGAACCGCAAAATGCGGCAGTGCTCAGCGGAGGTCCCGTCGGCACACACATTCAGATGGGCATCGGGGACGGGTTTATTCCCAAAAACCTCGACACATCCGTTTACAGTCGCGTATGTATCGTTACGGATGAAGAAGCACTTGACACTGCCAGAAGACTTGCCCGCGAAGAGGGAATAATGTGCGGAATTTCCAGCGGGTCCAATGTCACAGCCGCGTTGAAGTTGGCAAGAAAACTGGGCAAGGGCAAGACGGTAGTTACGGTTCTTGCCGATACGGGAGAAAGGTATTTCAGCACCGAACTGTTCAGGTAATCGCTTACCTTTAGTCTGTATTGCCCTGATTTGCGCCGAAAGGATAATTGTGCCACAAAATACATAGTAATACAGTGTGAGGTGATGAGTATGTATTGTACAAACTGTTACTTGTTGTTTGACGAACAGGTCAGACGTTGTCCCCGTTGCAATTCAAAGCACATCAGAGAAGTGGAACCAAACGATCCCGTTTATCTTACGGAATGTAATTATTTCAACGGCGAAACGTTGCGTACCAATCTCGAAGAACAAGGCATTCCCTACATACTCCGCCAGCGTATGGGAGCGGCGTTTAGCATGGGGCTGGGTCTTGGATTAGGTCCTGCCGGCGAACGATATCAGTTCTGGGTGCCTTACTGCGAGTTGGAAAGGTGCAAGGAACTTGCCGACCTTGTAGTGGTGCCTGAGGATGAATGGGATGACCCACAGGATGAAACGGAGTTTTAGGAGGTTGACATGTATCTCAGAAAGTATCAGACTACGGATTGTCCGCAACTTACACAGTTGTTTTTCAACACCGTCCACACGGTAAACAGCAAGGATTACACCCCTGAGCAACTTGACGCTTGGGCAACGGGACATGTGGACGAACAGCAGTGGAACAGGTCTTTCATTGAACACTTTACTGTTGTAGCGGTGGAAGGCGACACAATTGTTGGATTTGGCGACATCGATGAAACAGGCTATCTTGACAGACTGTATGTCCATTCCATGTATCAGCGTCGTGGAATTGCTACGGCAATTTGCGACATGTTAGAAGGGCAGGCAGGATCACGCATTGTTACTCATTCCTCAATTACCGCATTACCCTTTTTTAAGAGCAGGGGTTACCGTGTAGTACGTCAGCAACAGGTGGAAAGAAACGGCGTGGTTCTTGACAACTTCGTCATGGAAAAGTTGAAACAGACAGTGTGATGGCAATGAAATCAGTGGAACTCAATGGTAGGTGAGGTTTAAGACCTGTTTGTCAATCGGATATAGTCTGATTGTCTACGCAATTAAACTACTGTTTAGTGTATTTACGTTAAATTCAGTATAAACGCAATTAAATGTGGATGAATTGTCAAACCAAGTGCAACACTTGAAAGTATAATTCACCAATAACAATAAAGGAAGGACTTGTCAGTCCTTCCTTTTTGTTTGGTTTTATTTAGTTTGATTTTGTTAAAAATTACAGTTCAACGCTGTAAAGGGGAACGTACTTTACTCCGTCCTGCTCGAAGAGGGTTCTGTAAAGTGTGATGCAACCTGCTTCAAACGGCTTGTTATACACGGTGACGTTCTTGTTTACTTCGCTGAAAGGCAGTGAAAATCTTGCTTTTCTGATGAGAGTGGTGTGCGGTCTGTACGCTCTGTCTTCCACGAAAAATCCCGCCTGTTCAAGTCCGTCTCCCAACTTTTTGTGCACTTCGATGAGAGCGTTGTTGTGCTTGTATCTGGCACATATAAGATCCGCGGAACGGAATGCGGTAATACCGCTTATTCCCAGCATCGGCTTTTCCATGCCTTTAAGACTGTCCATTGCGGACTGAATATATATCAGTTTGCTGTCGGGCGTTTCTCCCAAAAAATGCAATGTTATGTGCAGGTTGTCCTGCGGAACTATATTCCCTGACGTCAAAAAGGCGCTCAACTGCTCGATGTTGCGTGTAAGATTTGTCTTTGCCTGCACAGGTAAAGTAATGGCTATAAACAATCGCATTTTATTACTCCTTTTTAATTATTTTACCACAACTTGCTGTTTTTTTCAATATTTCGACGTGTTTTAACGCCTTTTTTGTTTTGTATGCGTTATATACCGACGACGTTGCAAATATAGTATTGGTGAAATAACTTAAAATAAGCGGAGTGAAGTATGAAAAAATTTCTGACATTATTGTTACTTGCGGTAATGCTTTTCGCCCTTGTGGGTTGCAACGGCAACTTTGTCGAGGAAAAATCACGCAATGCGGACAACTACACTATAGTGATGTCCTACGACAACGACAATCACAAGTTGAGCGCGACGCAGACCGTCACCGTTACCAACAGGTGGGATGAAGGGGTGGACAGTCTCAAATTTCACATTTATGCCAATCAGTACCGTCAGGATGCGAGTTGGTCGGTCGTGACTTCCTCCTACCGCAGTAAAGCCTATCCCAACGGCAGCAGTTGGGGAAACATTACGTTTGACAGCGTCAGTTGCAACGGCGAGGCTGTGCCTTATGTAATAGAGGGACAGGATATGGACATTTTGTCCGTTCCGTTGAAGGAAACTTTACAGCCTTTCCAGACTGTAGAAGTGGACATGATTTACGAAATTCAACTTGCCAACATCTTGCACAGATTGGGTTACGGCAACAACACCGTAAATCTCGGCAACTTCTATCCCGTATTGTGTTTTTGGGAAGACGGCGAATTTCAGTGTACTCCTTACTACAATATAGGCGATCCTTTTGTGACGGAAGTGGCAAATTACGACGTTACGGTAAATGTGCCGACGGAATTTCTTGTGGCGTCGACAGGCGCTCTTGCCGAAAGCAAGACGGAAGAACAGCGTACTACTTACCGCTATACGGCATTGGCTGTCAGAGATTTTGCTATGGTGTTGTCGGACAAATTTAAGGTAACGTCACAACAGGTGGGAGACGTCACCGTAAATTACTATTACTTTGCCGACAGCGACAGCGCATCCGCTCTTTCCGTTGCGGCAGGTATGCTGAGTTATCTGTCGGAAAAAGTGGGTAAATATCCTTACTCCGTGTTTAACGTCGCGGAAGCGGACTTCTGCTACGGCGGAATGGAATACCCCAACCTCGCGTTGGTCACATCGGGCAGTTCGCAGTACCTCACCGCTACCGCACACGAAACGGCTCACCAGTGGTTTTACGCACTGATAGGAAACGATCAGATAAAATACGCCTGGATGGACGAGGGACTGACGGAATTTGTAACTATGCTTTATATGGACACCGTTCAGGAAGGAAGTCTGCACACGTCAATCAAAAACGCATTCCGCACGTACACGACATATGTCGATGTGTTGGGACAGTATGGCAAACTGGACGTTTCCCTGCGTGCCATTCCGCAGTACAAGTCGGACAGCGAGTACGTCTATATGACATACGTCAAGTCCAGCCTGATGTTCTATTCGCTGTACCAGACTATGGGCGAAACGAAGTTTTACAAGGCATTGTCCGATTATTACAACAACTGCAAACTGACTGTGGCACATCCGCAGAATATGGTGTCCAGTTTTTCCAAAGCGTTCGGAAGCGACATGAGCGGTGTGTTTGACAGTTTTGTGGAAGGTAAAGATATCATCGGTCAGGTAGAATAAGAAAAAGCCGTTGACAAACGTCAACGGCTTTTTTGTTTTTCAGTGATTTTCCGGCGGTAAAGTACGTCGGAAGAAAATTCTGCTTTCCATTATCTGCGTAAAGCAGTCTTCGCAGGCTGAAATGAATTTTTCCCTCGAATAACTGTTCGGGTGGCACAGCCAGTAGTAAATCGCGTGACTCGCTCCTCCGGTGATGAAATTGCTTACAAGTTCCAGCGGGTATTTGCTTTCCAGCAAAGCGTCCAGCATCTTTAAAAATTCCATTACGCTTTCCTGTACCGATTCGAATATTATCTGCGAAACAAGCGGGTTGTCCTGCTGCACAAGACGTTGCAACAGTTCCTTGCGAGTAACACATTCGTCCAGACACAGCGAAACGATTGTAGTGCAGAATTTTGCAGGTTGACTGAACATATCCTGCGGTTTTATTTCGTCCATTACCGATTGCTTTATTGTATTTATGGTAAATCTTACCGTGTCGTTAAACAAGTCGTATTTGTCTTCGTAGTGTTTGTAGAAGGTCATTCTGTTTATCAGCGCGACGTCGCAAATTTCCTTTACCGTGATGCTGTCGAAAGTGTGAGTCTTCAAAAGACTCATCATTGCATTGCGCAGATCTCTTTTGGATTTTGTTATTCTCAGATCTTCTTTCATAATTTACCTCTGGTAAGATAATAACACATAATTATACATTTGTAAACGGTTTGTCGAATATCTTACATTTATCGCTTAACATTACATTTAAGCCTGATTTGCAATTAACTGTATTACAGTAATGGCAATCGTGCTGACGGTGGAGCAATCGTCATAAAATACGTGTTGTCAATGTTTTGTAAATAATGACGTATAGTCATTGATTTTAGTTGCAATTTTATATATAATAATATAATCGTTAAATTAAATATGCCTTAAAACATCGGAGGTGTTCAAATTGGCCGGAAAAACAAATTTGTTCAAAAAATTACAGTGGACAAACTTTTTATTTCTCACTTTTGCGGGCGTTGTCAACGCAGTGGGCGTAACGCTGTTTCTGGGGGCTGTCGGATTGTACGACGGCGGATTTTCAGGAACATCCATGATACTTGCGGATGTGACTGCCGTTGACATGAGCATATTTCTGTTGGTGTTGAACGTGCCATTCTTTCTGTTCGGCTACCGCAAACTGGGAATGAGATTCATTGTGTATTCTCTGTATGCAATAGCCGTATATTCGCTGTTTGCGTTTTTGTTTCAGCAAGTGTTTCCAATAGACTTTTCGGCGGGTTCGCCAATAGCGGGAAACGATCTGTTGCTGTGCGCACTATTCGGAGGTATAGTTTCGGGTATAGGAAGCGGTACCACAATACGTTTCGGCGGAGCAATTGACGGGGTGGAAGTTCTGGCAATAATTTTCGCAAAAAAACTGGGTGCAACCGTGGGTACGTTTATCATGTGTTACAACCTCGTGCTTTACGGAATTGCCGCTATACTTACGGGACAGTGGAGCGTTGCATTGTATTCGGTGATAGCCTACGCAATAGGGCTTAAAGCGGTGGACTTTATCGTAGATGGTCTCGACAAGGCCAAGTCGGCGTTTATAATCACCGACCACAAGGAGGAACTTGCGGGACAGTTGACGCAGCAATTCGGCAGAGGAGTGACTGTGATAGATGCGGAAGGTTACTATTCGCAGACAAACAAAACGGTATTGTACTGTGTGGTCAACCGTTTTGAAATAAACAAACTTAAAGAAATCGTTGTGGCGACCGACCCAAACGCTTTTGTCGTAATCAACGACGTTACCGACTCGCTGGGCAGTACGTTGCGGTATAAATACGTTGCGAAAAATCGCAAGGGAGAAAAACAAAAATGACAGAGATAGAAAGAGTTGCTACGCAGGATATACTCAATTTGAGGCGCGACGTGATACGTCCCGGAATGGACGTTTCCTTTGTAATGTACGACGAGGACAACGACGAAGACAGTTTTAATCTGGGAATACGCATGGACGGAAAGATTGTCAGTTGCGTTACTTTTTTCAAAAAGGACAATCCCGACTTACCCTACAAAAATCAGTATCGCATGCGCGCGCTGTGCACGCATCCCGATTACAGGGGAAAAGGTTTTGCTACCGCGCTTATAAACAAAGGTATGTCCGTAGTGCGTGAACTCGGTGCGGAGGCGGTCTGGTTTCATGCTCGCGTTCATCTTGTGGATTTTTATCACACTTTCGGTTGCGTGGAATACGGTCAGCCTTTCCCCGTGAAGTATTCCTGCATGCACATCAACATGTACAAGGTATTGTGACGATTGACGGGGTGCGCCGTCGGACACGCAGGAATTAATGCGAGGGCGCATCGGCGTCAGAAGAACGCTGCAATCAAGTTTTAAGTGATAAAGTTATATAAAGGCAGTCTGTTTTCGTGCGTTTTGTTTTTGAAGACAGGCTGTTTTTCACCGTTTGCAATTAATTTACGCCAATTTAAATGCAAACCGTCATTGAAGGGCAATCATTTCGGTACAAATGCAATTTTAGTTTGACAACTTGTCTCAACAGGTCTACAATATATTACAAACCAATCGGGGGAAAATCGTGGAAAAAGCGAAAAAAATCAAGACCGAACTTGACATGACGCATGGCAAACTGTTCGGTAAAATAGTAAGTTTCACATTGCCGGTAATGCTGACCGGCGTTTTGCAACTTTTGTTCAACGCGGCGGATATGGCGGTAGTGGGACAGTTGGTCAGCGACCAGGCACTGGCTGCTGTCGGTTCTACCAACAGTCTTGTAAACCTTATATTGAATTTGTTTATGGGACTGTCTGTCGGTACAGGTGTGGCAATGGCTCGTTGTTACGGTGCCAAAAACAAGGAATACGGAGACAAGATTCTGCACACATCTTTACCCGTAGCGTTTGTGTCGGGAATAGTGGTCATGATCATCGGGGTGTTTACCAGTCGCAGTTTGCTGGAACTTATGAACACTCCGGACAATGTAATTGACCTTTCCACACAGTATCTGACCATTTACTTTCTGGGTGCGCCTTTCAACCTCGTCTACAACTTCGGCGCATCGGTAATGCGTTCTACCGGCGACTCCAAACGTCCGTTGCTCTACCTGACGATTGCCGGCATTGTCAACGTCATCATAAACATAATTTCCGTTGTGGTGTTTAAAATGGGCGTTGCCGGCGTTGCGTATGCCACTATCACGTCGCAGGCGATTTCCGCGGTAATGGTTGTAGTCGCGCTTGCCCGCAATAAGGGATTTGCTCAATTCAGTTTCCGTCGTATGCGTATACACAAGCGCGCGCTTATAGATATTGTAAGGGTAGGTTTACCGTCGGGAATTCAGGGAGCACTGTTTTCCATTTCCAACATGCTCATTCAGTCCACTATAAACGGTTTCGGCGATATTGTAATGGCGGGAAACTCCGTAGCAAGCAGTCTGGAAGGATTTGTGTATACCTGCATGAACTCTGTCAGCAACACGGCAATTACCGTAATAGGGCAGAATCTCGGCGCGCGTAAAACCGACCGTATCAAGAAAGCGTTCTGGCTGTGTTTCGGACTTACGGTGTGCGTAGGTATATTCGTGGGCGGTATGGAACTGCTGTTGGCAGATCCGCTGATTTCCATTTACAACAAAAATCCCGAAGTAATGAAAATAGCGTTTATCGGTATGCTGATAATGAACGGTACATATTTTCTTAACGGAGCGATGGAAGTCGTCAACTTCTCAATGAGAGGAATCGGCTACTCTATGACCCCCATGGTGATAGTGTTGCTGGGCACATGCGTGTTCCGTATCTTCTGGATATACTGCATTTTCCCGCTCGATCCCGTTTTACAAAACGTCTATTGGTCTTATCCCGCATCCTGGTTGCTTACCTTTATCGTGGCATTTATTACATTTCTGGTGCTTTTCAAGAGACTGTGCCGCAAAATCGACGCCACGGAAAATCAATGGCAACAACCTCAGTTGCAATAAAACGCCGTTGTTTGAACGGACTAATGTACCGACGGTCATTAAGCGTTTAAATTTGTCAAGGCAAATACATCGTCAATTTAAAAACCGCAGTGTTCAACTGCGGTTTTTTTGCCGTAACGCAAACAATCAACACAGCAAAAAAGTCACAACCGTTAAGTTGTGACTTTTTTACTTTTACAGATACATTTTAAAGCAACATTCCGTACATACCGCTCATTTGCATAATCATGGGCACGATGAGCAGATTGGAAATTACGGAGAAAATAATTGATACGATAAATCCGATCAGTGCTCCCTTTCCGCATGATTTAGCACGCAGCGGGCGTTCGGCTTTCCAGACAAGATACAGTATCAAACCGATTAGCGGGAAGAAGAATCCCAGAACGGCGTATCCTGTGCTTGGAGCGTCGTCCGCTCTTGTCGTGTTGTTGGCAGAAACCTGTGATGCTCCGCAATGAGGACAGAATGTGCCTCCTTCAAACTCTTTACCACAGTTTTTGCAAGTCATAAAAGTACCCCTCCTTGGTTTAATTATTCTAAAATGCAATACATCGGCGTTTTCTACGACAATATACCGTCATTTTAAATGCTTAAAATCAAAATGCCGTACAACCGTTAAAAAACAGTGTGCATCGTCGCAGTTGTCTTAAAGTAACGCCAATGCACCGTAGTACATTCCAGCGCTTCCCACTCCGATAGCAATAATTATTACTATCAATAAAATGTAAAGAACTACCAATACGGCATTCACTATAACTGAGATAAGTGCTCCCTTACCACAGGATTTAGCGCGTAAAGGATATTCGTCTTTCCATACAAGATATAAAATAAGCCCTATTATGGGAAAGAAAAAGCACAAAATAGCGTAGCCCACACTGGATCCGTCGTTTGACTTATATACGGACTGAGTGTATTGAGGCGTACCGCAGTACGGACAAAATGCACCGTCGCTGAATTCTTTGCCACAGTTTTTGCAAGTCATCGAACTTCCTCCTTGAAACTTTTACAGTATATATAGTATATATTGTAAAATGAAAATAGTCAATAGTCTTTCTTATTAATGTCATATTTTTTTAACAATGTTTTTTAATCTTATATTATATAAACGTACATCCGTCGAAATTAAACGGCAAATAGTCTAACGGACGGTAAAAATAAAAATTTAAAGGCGCTTTGAAGTAAAAAAAAGGTCAGGCTGATTGCCTGACCCTATCGCATTAAAACCAATAACGGGGTATTTGAGATCAATGACTTGCACGCCGTCTGAAATGTTGCGGCATATGTCCGCGGAATATTTATTTCCCGACGGAGGAGTAACATTATATGAATTTGATTTTAATGCCGACAGATTATTGTTGCGTCGTTTCGACGGGCTGAGATTGTAAGTCTTTTTTCAGAGATTTGTTGCACAGTCCTATAGCGATTATTGCCATCAAGGGGAACAGGTTTGAAGGCCAAAATCCCGTAAAGGGGAGGAAAGGAAGAGGTGTTACCAGGAAGATGCCTACGCTGGCAATACCGAACAACATACGGAATACGGTACACAGTATAAGAAGTACCATTGCTGATTTCAGACTTTTAATGTTTTTGCCGAACAGCAACTTTATTGCGGGAACAATGCTGAATATTATAATAAACACTACTCCAATAGCCGAAACTATGTCAGAATCGCTTGCAAATCCTGAAGAAATAACCATTACAACGTCGTAGAATATAATTGCCACGAAATACAGAGCAATGGACTTGGCAGTTTTGTTGAGCCACATAAGAACCGCACTTGCCAGTACTATAAGCCATGATATAGTCATCCACCACAATGCAATAAAATATATTTGGAAAGCGTTGTCACCTACCACAAAAGATCCCACTAAAGTCAGTATAAACGGCAATATAGTTGCCAATGTCCACAAAATTTTACCTGCTAAATTTTTCATGTCGAAATCTCCTTAAATTTTAACCTTCATATACAGATTGAAACTCAATCGTGTAATTAGCCTTCTCGTATTGATTAGCGTTGTATCTGCAAGCGTCCCAGTTTTCTTCCTTTTCGATGGCATTCCATTCCTCTTCGGTACCCTCGTAGTGGATTACGAAAGAACTTGCGCTGTCACGACCGACTCCTTCCAAAGCGAAATATTCAATACCCCTGACGTCTTTAGGCAAGTACAGATGTTTCAGACCTGTGCTGTAGAAATCGCCCTGCATCAGTACAGGACAATAGCCTTCGATAACTATCGTTTCCAGATTGCTGAAGTAAGCAAATTTTTCTTCGACGCTTTTGTTCAAATTCGATTCGCTCGGAGCATATATAAGCGTTTTAAGACTGTCTCTTGCCTCTTTGCCGTCGGTATTCAGACTGCCTTCCTCCGTTTCGAACAGATACCACAGACGGAACATTGGACTGCTACCGCTCTTCTGAGCCAACAAAGAGGAAATATACAACGTTTCAAGTCCTGTCAGCTTCTTCAATGAGCCGAGACCGAAGTAATCGATTGCTCTTGCATCCAACGTCTTGATGTCCGCCTCGTTTAAAGAACTGTCCTTGTCGTAACCGAGAGTAGACACCGTTGCGGCGTAGTAGCAGAGAGCCTTTACGGGTTCGTCGTCGTAAGTTGCGGGAATGACAACTTCAGGACCTTGCGCATTGCCAAGTCCTACTACATTGTAGTAGCCGCCGCGATCCCACTCGTATTCAAGGCTTGTCTGCGCAGGAGCGCAAGCGGTCAGAGTACAGACCATTGCCAGCAATATTGCCATTACGTAAATTGCTTTTTTCATTACCAATAAACCTCCCAAATGTAATTAATGTCATAAACAGATTTCCGCTTGTTCACAGAATAATCTATTCTGTGTGGACGTGTGGGAAGATTTACCGTTGTATTTGTCATTTAACCGTAACTTTTTTATAAAGTTTATTCATTTTTAATTGCAGGTTCTTGGCTGTTGTGCTATACTTAGTCTATAAAATGTACATGTAATAGATTATTTTATGTATTAGTAATGCGGATTAAACTCCGCTTTTTTTATGGAAGCATTTCTCCGAGACGGTTCATCATGTTTTGTTTGTGTTCCAGCAGACTGTGCACGTATCTGTTAAGCGTTACGGTAGGGTTTTTGTGCCCTAAAATTTCCGACAGTGATTTTACGTCCATTCCGCATTCGAGCGCTCTGGTGGCAAAAGTGTGCCGCAGCGAATGAAATCCCTTGTGTTCTATGTGCAATCTCTTTAACAATGTTTCAAACATTTTCTGGTAGGAGCGCACCTTTTCGCCCTGCGGGCAATCGTGACTTACAATGTATTGACTGTCCGATTTCGAACGAGCATCCGCAAGATAGGGCAACAGCCTGAACGGCAACGGTATCAGCCGTACCGAACTGGGAGTTTTGGGCGTGTCCGTTACTTTGGTATAAACGCCATTTTCCCAACTGTCGTGACAGGACTTAGACACGGTCAGCAAGCCGTCTGACAAGTTGAGGTCCTCCCATTTCAACGCAAGCAATTCTCCCAGACGTATGCCCGAATACAGGCACAGCATGATTCCGTACAATCTGGGCGTACGTTTTTCCAATATATAAGTTTCTATCTTTTTTTGCTCTTCTTTTGTAAAACATACCACTTGTTTTTCTACCGATTTCGGCCGTATTATTTTGTCGGCATACTGAGTTTTCGCTACACCAAACCTCACTGCGGAATCGAGTGAATTTTTCAGCACGGAAATAATTATGTTGACCGTGCTTGCCGACAGTCCTTTTTCCGACAGCGCAACAATAAATTTTTGCAGTATAAAAGGAGTCAGATCGTCGATATCCATTTCGCCCAGTTCCGGCAAAATGTGCCGCTTTTCCAAAATTTCGTATCTGTTGTAAGTCCATTGTTTTGTTGTCGGTCTGATTTTGTATTCCAGCCAACTTCTTACCCATTCTCCGTATTTCATTTTACCTCGCTTTTGATTTTTATTTTTATTGCTTTAAATTGATTGCGATTGTTTTGCCGCGTTTAATGAGGGTGCCTTTGCGCATCGAACGTCCTTCGTATTGCAGTAGTATCAAATAATCAGAAAACGGTCAAAATCCGCCGATTCTGACCGTTTGGAGCGTGCTTGAATATTTGTTGCGTCGGCAAATGCCAAAAACACGGAAGTAATTGTCGTACGTCGGTCGAAAGTATTTGAAGACATTGTTTTTGTCGGGATTCGCCAATAAGATGACGGCGCTACTGCCCATTTAAGATGTGTTGAATGTTTGACTTCCACTGATTTTTACCGCAGTTTTTCAATGATCACCGAGTCAATAAAATCAGAATAAATACATCAAGACAAGTGTTTTACGTACAGTGTAATTAGTATACCATACCCAATATTTAAAGACAAGTTTTACCGTCTTTTATTGTGACGTGACGGTCAATGTCCGAATGGTTTGTGTCATTGTTGTATTTCAAGTGTTACATTAATTGGCGTAAAAGTATATTGCGGGGTTTGACGTGTAACAAGGTGCAATTTATTGTGTCGCCTGATTGCCGATACGGCATGGACGAAAAGAGCAATTAAAAGTTGAAATTTGTCTTGCAATCAAACGCATATACGCAAAATGTCAGGTGCCGAGTTAATGGTTGTTTATATGAAACGAATACTATTTAGTTTATATTTAATGAAGGATTTATAAAGTAAAAAATGTTTTACGCGATGAATCGATAAAGGCTGATGACTTGCGGATTTACAGTCACGAAGAGGCGTTGGCTTTTTGCCCTGATTGTCTGGCGATTGAAATCTTTACGAGAGTAAAGTTACGGTTCTTTCGGGTTTTACAATGATATCGACAAATG
>ENA-OYXB01000577-OYXB01000577.1-human-gut-metagenome-genome-assembly--contig:-NODE-577-length-15831-cov-15.695677_pt1 | contig 15831 bp, 10 predicted proteins | sample MGYA00244176_ERZ653409 | MGnify/ENA primary metagenome ERZ653409 (study PRJEB26926, sample SAMN06164912) | human gut metagenome | biome: ENVO:00009003; feature: ENVO:2100002; material: ENVO:00002003... | reverse complement strand
TTTGCTGCGATATCTGACTGATCGGGTTAACCAGCGAACGCACATACAGCAGGAAAGATGCGATGACGCCTATTGAAATCGCCGCAGGCCAGTTAATCGCTATAAGCGCGCCGAATATTGCAATCAAGGCGTAGAACAGGTGTCCTATATTACCCATGATGGGCATCAGCATACTTGCGTACGTGTTTGCGGATTTTGCTACGTTTTTGAGATTGTCGTTAATTACGCTGTATTCGGCTATTGCCTTTTCTTCGTGATTGAATGCCTTGACTACCTTTTGTCCTTCTACCAGTTCTTCGACGTAACCGTTCAGTTTACCTACGGCACGTTGCTGTGCCACGAAGCCTTTCTGCGAACGTCCGCCCACCAGTTTTACCACAACGAATATCAATATGAGCATCGCTATGATTACCGCGGTAAGACCGAGATTCAATATGCACATCATGGTGAATATGCCCAGAACGGTAAGACTGCTCGAAGCAAGTTGAGGAATGAATCTTGCCACAAATTCGTTTATCATATCGATATCCGTGGTATAACGACTCATCAGTTCGCCGTGAGTAGTTGTGTCGAATTCCCTTATAGGCAAAGACTGCATATGACTGAACAACTCATTACGCATGTTGAACATTACCTTGCCCGAAATGGTGACGAGCAGTCTGTTGACAACATAGTTTGTAATTATCGTCATCAGATACATTCCGGCAATAACGGACACCATAGAATACAAAAACTCGTCGGCACCGCCAAACTGAATGCCCATAAACACGTAATTGCCTGTGTCCAGTCCGTCAAGGAAGGGAGTAAGAAGATAGGTTGCGCCTACCGAGCCTACTACCTGCAAAACAAGGCAGATGAGAACTATCGTAATGCTCAGTCTGAAAGGTTTCAGATAACCGAGCAGACGTACGAATGTCTTACCCATGTTACGGGGACGTACAGAACCCATTGTTCTGTTGTGATTGGGGCCCATACCTTTCATTCTTCAGCCACCCCCTTTTGTTGAGAATTGTAAATTTCCTGATAAATGGTATTGCGTTCGAGCAACTCTTCATGAGTGCCGATGTCGTTTATCTTACCGTCGTTCATGACTACTATAAAGTCGCAGTCCTGTACGGAAGATATACGCTGGGCGATTATGAGCGTTGTCATGTGTCCAACTTCGCTTCTGAGCGCGGCACGTATCGCGGCGTCGGTCGCGGTGTCTACTGCGCTTGTAGAGTCGTCCAGAATCATTATCTTGGGCTTTTTGAGCAATGCGCGGGCGATACACAGACGCTGTTTCTGACCGCCCGAGACATTGACGCCCCCCTGTCCGAGATCGGTGTCGTAGCCGTCGGGGAAGGACATTACGAAATCGTGAGCCTGAGCCACCTTGCATGCCTGTTGAATTTCTTCGTCGGCGGCATTTTCGTCGCCCCACTTCATGTTTTCCTTTATTGTTCCGGAAAACAGCACGTTTTTCTGCAAAACCATGGAAACGCCTTCACGCAGATTTTTCAGATTGTATTCCCTCACATCTCTGCCTGCCACTTTTACCGAACCGTTCAACACGTCGTAGAAACGGGGTATAAGTTGCACAAGGCTTGATTTGCCGTCGCCTGTACCGCCGATTATACCGACCATCTGTCCCGACTTGATGTGCAGGTTTATTCCTTCGAGCGTAAGATTGTCCTTGTTGTTGGAATAAGAAAAGTCCACATTTTCGAAATCGATGCTGCCGTTTTCCACCTCAACATCGCTTTCGCCGTCGGATATGTCGGGAACCTCGTTGAGAACTTCGGAAATTCTCTGCAAAGACGCTCTGCTCAGCACCAGCGAAACGGATATGAAACATATCATCATTACAGACATCAGTATCTGAGTGGAATAAGTCATAAGGGCTGTCAGCGTACCTGCTTTAAGTCCGAGATAAATTATTTCTCTTCCGCCTATAAGCAACAGTGCCACTGTCGTTCCGTACATAACGGTATTGGCAATGGGATTGACAAGCACCATAAGTTTCTCCGCCGCCAACTGTGAAACTCTCACTTCCTCGGTGGCTTTGCGGTAACGTTCTATTTCGTAATCTTCACGAACGTACGCTTTTACCACTCTGATTGCGACCAGGTCTTCCTGCACCGTTGCATTCATCGTGTCGTAACGTTTGAGCATCTTCATAAACATCGGGTGCACCTTTATTACGACAATAGACATCAGTATTCCCAGCAACGGAATGGAAATAAGGAATATCAATGCCAGTTCCGCATGAATACGGAAAGCCATTACGGTAGCCATAATCAGCATTGTAGGCGCACGGAAGACCACACGTATCAATTGCATAAATGCCGTCTGTGCGTTGTTGACGTCCGTCGTGCAACGCGTTACAAGGCTTGCCGTGCTGAATTTGTCAACGTTGGCAAAGGAAAACTGCTGTATCTTTTCAAACAGAGAAGCACGCAGATTTCTGGCAAATCCCGTACTTGCGATGGCAGACGTTCTTCCTGCAAGTGCACCGAACAACAGCGCAACGACGCCTGCTCCCACCATCAACAGACCGTTGGAAACGACAATGTTCATTATGTCGTCAGGCAACGGAGTGGACTGCAAGGAGTTGACAATCGTAGCCATCAACGTGGGTATGAAAATTTCCAGCACCGACTCTACTATTACGAACAGCGGAGTCAGTACCGTAGGCAAAACATACCCTTTGGTGTTTTTGGTCATGATTTTAAACATATTCTCTCCTATTAAATGCCGTTTGTTACTTTCGCAGTACGGCGAACACTCGCCTTTGCGTAGCAGGGTAACGGGCATTTTGCGCCATTTGCGACGCTAATCGTACAATGATAATACCCTTTCATTAAACGAAACTTAAAACGACAGTCTGTCGACCGACAAAAACGCGGCGTCGGACGGAATGCCGTCAACTTTTTCTTACGCTCGTTCGGGTGTGAAACACCACGTTTCCTTCACCCAGTATACGATCCAGTTCGTACTTGATGCCGTTGCACTGTCTTACCTTGCCTCCGAGACGGAAACGCTTGCCTTCCATCTTGATGTACACATCAAGGTCTCCGCTGTAATCGCAGATCACCTGACAGATTCTGTCCAGTTTGTCCTGATCCTTGACAGGCATATTGAGACACAGCATCGTCTGAGATTCCTCTTTTTCCACTGTTTCTTTCTTGACGGAAGTTTTGGGATCGATGACTTCGCGGATGTTTATTTTATAGGCATCCCTGCTTTCCGCAAGCATACCTTTCACCACCACCAACGCGTCTTCCACAAACAGCGTCTTGTATTTGTCGTAACCGTAAAGCGCAACTTCGATTGTGTTGAATTTGTCTTCCAGCACTCCGAACGCCATCATGTGATTGTCCTTGCTCTTGACTACCCTGATATCGTGAATAATACCTGCGGCAGTCACGGGACGCAAATTCACACGGGGAACGGTAAGAACCGTTTCGCCGTTTATCTCCTCTTCCACAGAAGCTGTCTCCGAAGTGGAAAAGTCCAATTTGAAACGGCTGACAAGTTGATCGTATTCATCCAGCGGAGAACCGCTCATATACAGTCCCAACGCTTCTTTTTCGTAACTGTACAGCAGTTCCTTGCTGAATTCCTTTACCTGACTGTGCGTAGGAGAAGACTCGACCTTCAATTCGGGCATCATGTCGAATATCGACATCTGACCGGTGGCCTGTTTCTTGTGACGTTCCACCACGTCGTTGAGTTCTTCCTGATACCACTGCAACATATCCGCACGCGTGCGTTTGAAACAGTCGAACGCTCCCGCCTTTATAAGATTTTCCACCATGCGTTTGTTGAGAACGTCCGAGCATCTTTCAAACAGATCCTGCATATTGACGAATTCGCCCTTTTCACGTTCTTCCACCAGTTTGGCAACAGCATTGACTCCGACGTTCTTTATTGCGCCCAGTCCGAAACGCAACGAACCCTTTTCCACCTTGAAGTTTTCAAGAGACCTGTTGACGTCGGGCGGAAGCACGGCTATTCCCTGCGTCTTGGCGTAATTGATGTACTTTTTGATGTCCGTAATGTTGGTTATACGGTTGTTGAGCATTGCGCAAAGCAACTCAACGGGGTAGTAACGTTTGAGGTATGCGGTCTGATAGGTTACGTAGGCGTAGCACGCCGCGTGCGATTTGTTGAAGGCGTACTGCGAAAAGTCGTTCAGTTCGTTGTATATCTTTCTTGCCGTCTCTTCGCTTATTCCGTTGGCGACGCATCCGGCAATCACCTCGCCGCTGTCCGTAGTCCCACCGTGTACGAAGTATTCGCCCAGTTCCTTCATCATGTCCACTTTTTTCTTGCTCATCGCGTAGCGGACGTTGTCTGCCATTGCGGCGGAAAATCCCGCAAGCGAACGCACTATCTGCATTACCTGTTCCTGGTAAACGATACAGCCGTTTGTAACGGCAAGAATAGGCTCCATTTTGGGATGGGTGTAAGTAATCTTGCTCTTGTCGCGCTTGCCTTCGATGTAGTTGGGAATATACTGCATCGGTCCGGGACGATACAGACTGATTCCTGCTATTACGTCTTCCAGTCCGTCCGGTTGCATACGCTTCATCAGATCGCACATTCCTCCGCTTTCCAACTGGAAAATACACATCGTGTCCCCCGAACTGATGAGTTTGAACACTTCGGGATCAGAGTAATCCGACTTGGAAAAGTCTACGGTAACGCCTTGCGATTCTTTGACGTAGTCAATTGCCTTTTTGATGTCGGTAAGGGTACGCAGTCCCAGAAAGTCCATTTTCAGCAAACCTGCCTGTTCGACTTCCGACATATTGTACTGTGTGGTAACGATACCTCCTTTGTCCAATGCGCCTCCGTTTGTCTGCAAAGGTACGTGATCGGCAATCTTTTCGCTACATATAACCACGCCCGCAGCATGCATTCCCGTCTGTCTTGGCGAACCTTCCAACTTCATTGCAAGGTCTATCACACGGTGCGTTGCGGGATCGTTGTAAGCCTGTTTGAGTTCTTCGGAAATATAGGTATCTTCCGGCTTTTTGTATGGTACGAGTCCCAGAAGGTGACGCAATGTGTACTTGAAGCCGTCAGGTACCATCTTGGCAAGTCTGTTGGCTTCCGATACCGGCAAACGCATTACGCGTGCAACGTCTTTAATGGAGTTTTTGGCTGCCATCGTACCGAAAGTCACAATTTGCGCCACGTTGTCGTCGCCGTACTTTCTGTGGACGTAATCTATTACTTCTCCGCGTCTGTCCATACAGAAGTCCACATCGAAGTCGGGCATAGTCTTACGCTTGGGATTTAAAAACCGTTCGAACATAAGGTTGAAACGGAACGGCTCCACTTCGGTGATGCCTATCAGGTACGCGACCACACTGCCTGCGCCGCTTCCTCTGCCCGGTCCGACGGGGATTCCGTTGCTCTTGGCGTAATTTATAAAGTCCCAGACGATGAGATAGTAATCCACGAATCCCATGGAAATAATTACGCCCAGTTCGTAGTCCACTCTTTCTTTTATTTCAGGCGTCGCGTCGGGATATTTCTTTTTCAGTCCCTCGGCAACGAGATGTTTGAGGTAACTTTCCGAATCGTAACCTTCGGGAGGAGTGTAGTTGGGCAACAACTTTTCCTTACCGAGAGTAACGTTACACTTTTCGGCAATTTCCAGCGTCGTAGCCATTGCTTCCGGAACTTCCGGAAACAACTCCGCCATTTCATCGTAGGATTTTAAATAGAAACTGTCGCCGTGAAATCTCATTCTGTCGGGCTCGTCTTCGTACCTGCCCGTCTGAACGCACAGCATTATATCCTGCGTTTCGGCGTCTTCTCTGTTGAGATAATGTACGTCGTTGGTCACTACCAACTTGATGTTGAGTTTGCGTGCAAGCGCAATCAACTGAGGCATTACCAGACGTTCTTCGGGAATTTCGTGGTCCTGCAACTCGATATAGTAATCGTCGCCGAAAAGTTGCTTGTACTGCATTGCAAGTTGTTCCGCTTCTTCTATGCGGTTTTCCATAAGCAGTCTCGGCAACTGCCCTGCTATACACGCCGACAGACAGATCAGTCCTTCGCTGTGTTTTTTGAGCAGTTCGAAGTCTATACGCGGCTTATAATAAAATCCCTCCACAAACGCAACGGAATTGAGTCTGCTGAGATTTCTGTAACCTTCGTTGTTTTTGGCAAGCAGTATAAGGTGATGATATTCCCTGTTCTCGTACACCGCTTTGTTGTGATCGTCGCACATGTAAAACTCGCATCCGATGATGGGCTTAACACCGCTGTTTGCGAACATATTGTAAAACTTCCATGCACAATACATATTGCCGTGGTCTGTTACAGCCACGGCAGGCATGTTGAGTTCTTTGCAGCGTGTAAGCAGTTCGGGCAGACGAGTCGCTCCGTCCAGCAGACTGTACTGCGTGTGTAAATGTAAATGTACAAACGGTTTGTGTGCCATCAGTTTTCTCCTTGTTCTTCGAGTTGCCTTGCAAGAACTACAAGTTTGTCCAGTCTGTGTGCAACTCCGCTTTTCGTAAGTTGGGACATTTCGGCAAGTTCTGACATCGTTGCGTCCGGGTTGTCCAGCCTTAACCGCGCTATCTGTTGCAACTGTTTGCTCAGCAAAGCAAGTTTGCCGTGCTCCTGCAACAGCGTGATGCTTTGTATCTGTCTTGCGCTAGCGTTTACCGATTTGTCGATATTTGCCGAAATACAATTGCTTTGTCTGTTTGCCACGTTTCTGAGATTGCGTTGTATTATTACGTTTTCCAACTGCAACTTTGCGGACATTGCGTTCATGAAAACCAGCATGTCGGCAATCTGTTCGCTTTCCTTGATGTAAAGCACGTAGTTGTTCTTGCGCTGAGTGATACGGAAATTAAATCCCGCATCCTGTAAGACCTTTAGGGCAAACTGTGCGAAGTCCTGTTTCTGCAAGACAAATTCCATGTGATATCTGCCTGCGGGCAGATCGTCCGTCAATGCCCCTCCGTCCGGAACGACAAGAGAACCGCAGGAAACGAACAACGCCTGCACGAACGTTCTGACACAACAGGCGTCCATATTTTTTAACGCTATGTCCTCGTTTAATTTGATGAAACCTTCTTCGTCGCGGTAGGCAAGAGGAAACTTTTTCAACAGCCGTTTGTCGAACACGGCACGGTAAATTACGGCTCCTTTTGCGCTGGTGTTTTCGCTCTGCACGGTAGCCCTTACTCCCGCCGAGCGGTACGCCACATCGGACAAAACATGCAAAAAGTCGGCGTTTTCGCTGCTTACCGACAAAGCAAGTCCTTTAACGGTAAGTTCCAGCGAACCCGTCGCCTTTAACACGGTATATACGAAGGTATCGCAACAGCAACTGCGGCTTGTCTTGATACTCTTTAAAATTTCCCCTTTTGTTTGCTGTGAAAATGTCATTTGTCAGATCTTCTTGATGTGCAGTGGCGGAAGTTTTTCCCAGTTGACAATACGGTTTTTGTCCAGATTGAGTCTGTCCACCACGGCCATAGGTACGGACACTTCGCCTATACGCTGCGGAGAATGTCCGTCGCTGTTGACGATGAACTTTACGCCCATGTCATACAATTCCATTACTTCGTCATCCGTCATATTGACGCGCTTGCCGTTGAGTTCGATGTAAACGTCGTAGTCGAGCGCCGCCTTTCCCACTTCCTTTACAAACGAAGGTATGCCGTAATTGAGGTGCGACAAAATGTTTATCTTGCCCGAACGCACAGCCGCAACCATTGTCTTGGTGTATTTACGGCGTTGCGCGTCGGTATACTGAATCTTGTTGGCAAACAGAGCCGGCAGATTGAAACGAAATCCGTCAATAAGATTTTTGGGCCACACTGCCTTGTGGTAACCCGCTACGATGTAATCGAACAGGTCACGTTCCTGCTCGGTAAGGTCTATGTCGCCGTCTGTGTCGTAGATGTTGGCTTCTATAGACAAAAGACATCTGACGTTAAACTGATCTTTCAGTCTTGCCATTTCGGTGCGCATGCGTTCTATATCTCTGAAATGCATTCCTCTGCAAACGTGACGTAATCCGTGGTCGGAAATGCCCACTTCTTTAAGTCCTATCGCGTCGGCGGCACGCAAAGTGTCAATCAGATACCCTTTACCGTCGCTGTTTTTGGTATGTGTATGGTAATCGCCCCAAATCATAAACAAATCTCCAAACTACGGCATTCCCACAAATTTTATCTCCGTGCGAATGTCCGATCCGGTTTTCTTCTTTAAAGTTTCTTTAATTATACTTACTAATAAGTATATATCTTCTCCCCTTGCCTTGTCAACATTTAAGACGAAACCTGCGTGTTTCTCGGAAACTTTGGCGCCGCCCAGACGCACCCCCTTAAACCCGCATTTGTCCGCTTCCAGAGAGGGTATGCACTTGCCGTCCGCACAGTAAAGCGCCGATCCCGCCGACGGAAAATTCAGTGGCTGACTGAGTCTTTTTGCACGGCGCATTTCCTCAGCACGCTGTCGGACGTTATCTCCGAAGGGTAACTGCAATTTTACCGCAACAACCAGACAGTTGTCAAGGTTACTGTGACGTTTGGCAAAATTACATTGACTGTTTTTCAGCACGGTCAGTTTGCCCTCTTTTAATACAAGCACTTCGGAAACTATATCCGACATACACTGTCCGTAACAGCCCGCGTTCATTACAGCCGCTCCTCCTATCGTTGCAGGAATACAGCCGAGAAATTCGCCCTTTGTAAGACTGTGCTTTTGCAGAGCATCGAACACCGCTGCCGTACTTGTTCCGCCAAGTGCTACAACGCTGTTGCCTCTGACCCTGCATCCCGTAAGCCTGCGCATGTTAAGCACTACACCGTCGTAGTCTTTTTCCGACGCTACCACGTTACTGCCCATACCTAAAACGATGTGACGTGCCCCGTATTTTTGCAGAGCGGAGTATATGGCACAAGCCTGAATCACACGCCTTGGTTCAACGGTAAGAGCAATTTTACCTCCGCATTTTATAGTTGTAATAGTGCGAAAACAAGTGTCTGTGCTGTAATCCGTTCCGTAAAAACGACACAGGTCAATGAGTTTTTCCACAATGTCGTTCATTCCGCCACTCCTTCGACAAATTGCTGAGCCTCGTTGCGCCTTTGCGTAATTGCCTCGAAACTTTCAAACACCGACGGAACGACACAGTGTTGCAATGAGTTTTCCATTATGTCGAGCGTTTCGTCGGAGTGATCGCACTGCCCGTGTACGGACAACATTCCTATGTAACTCAACTTCTTCTGACTTTCGGCTGAGGTGATATGCTCTATAAACATACGGCAGTAACTTTGCTTGACGGCATCCGACGTGCCTAATGCCAGATACTGCACCAGGTCGGTATATGAATCCAGTACCACCGTCACGAACGGATCGGTGCGCGACTGTTCCAGTCTTGCATTCAGGCGGTTGACGTCCCGTTGCGTACCCAGCAATGCAACGAATTTTTTACCCGTAAGATAACTTTCATATGCCGAATACTGCGTTACGCTGTCAGAGTACTTAGCCCCTCCCCGTATACCCTTGTAGGACAATGCGGACAGCGGACTGTTAAACGCCGCAAATCCCACTCCCATGCTGTCGAGAACAATGGTGTTTTTGCCCTGTTTCAGCGTTACTCCGCAGTTAAAAAGATTGTCAGACAGAGTTTCCTGTTGCAACGAATTCATTTCCAGATGCTTGTTTCGTGCAAACAATGCGTACATTCCCGCACTGTACGCCACTGCATATGTAACGCCTTCCGCCTCTCCCGAACGTTGAAGATTGTCGTAACACTCGAGCACTCCGTTGTACGGAACAAGGTACGGCAATACTGCGTTTCCCGTACCGCCGGAAAAACTTATAATGTCAAAAGTCTGCCCTTCGCTCAGTTTTTCCGTCAGTTGCCTGTAAGACAAAGTGGTTATCTGAAAATACAGTCCCGAATATTTCTTTTCCAATTCCTGCGCACGTGCTTTCAGCCAGTTTGCTCTGCTTCCGTTTCCCCCTTCGAAAGTTTCGACGTGCCAGACGTCGATTATTCCTTTGTAATGCGGTTGTTCCGTCGCCTCTGTATAGGGAAGATGAGGAAGAACCCACAACGCCACAAAGCACACCAACAGCACTAATGCCGATATTTTTACCCAAGAAGACATATAAACCCCCGTAAACGTGTACTGTAATATATTTTACACAGATACACTGCAATACTTGCCTGTATGTACAACAAGGAAATTAAAACAACGTCAGACCACGAAAACACAGCGCAACCTGCACGATTTGCCCCTACGAGCAAGCCGACGTCTGCACCGACATTACAGCACATTTTTACCTCAGAAGGTTACAAAAAAAATGTAAAAAATAAAAATGTGTATTTACTTTGCGTTAAATCTACTGTACAATATAATTACCAAATATAAGGGAGAGATACAATGAAGCTCAATTCCAAACGCACATTGCTTGTCGGATTTGCATTTTTTCTCATTTGCGCGTTCTGGCAAGCATACGACGGAATAGTTCCGTTGATGTTGGTAAACAAATTCGGACTCAATCAGACGTGGTCAGGTTTCATAATGGCGCTGGACAACATACTTGCGCTGTTTATGTTGCCTTTGTTCGGCGCTCTGTCTGACAAAAAAGACACTAAATACGGCAAACGTACCCCGTTTATCGTCATCGGCACGATAATGGCAATCGTATGTTTCGTGGGACTCACATTTGCGGACAACGCCCAACTCAACAAAATCACCGCAGAAGGACAGGACTATTTCTGGCAACAGAACTACACCGTTTCCAACACCGAATACGACAGTTTCGGCAACAGCGACGTAGTTAAGGAATATACCGTCAGAGACTACGCGGCGAAAATACTTTTTGACAGCAGTTACGATTCCTTGACCGCCGAACAGCAACAACAGGCAAAAGACTGGTACGAATCCATAACGGACGACACCGTCTACTCCTACGACAGGGCAACGGATACCTACACGGTATATGACTCTCAGCCCGACAACGTAAAGACTACTTCGGCGTACACCACATTGGTAAACAGTGCGCGCAGTTGCTTTGCCCACGAAACGACGCAGTCTAACGTGTGGATACTGGCAATATTCGTGGTGCTGTTGCTTGCTACTCTTATATCCATGGCTGTGTTCCGTTCGCCCGCCGTCGCACTCATGCCCGACGTGACGGTAAAGCCTCTCAGAAGCAAGGCAAACGCAATAATCAATCTTATGGGAACTGCGGGCGGAATGATAGTTCTCGCAATAGGAATGGTCTTCGGCACGGGCAAGGTCGTAAATCAGATAATGAGTTACACCGGTTACGTATGCGTCGTTTGCGCATTGATGCTGGTTGCGTTGCTTATATTTGTTTTTACAGTCAAGGAAAAGAAATGGAATGCCGAAATGCTGGAAGCACAGGCCGTTCTTGACGCAGAAGAAAATACCGAGCAGGTAACCGCGGTAAGCAACGACGAGGAAAACATCAGCGAAATAGCAACGGTTACTCTTTCCGCGCATGAAAAACTGTCTAAGGAAAAACTCACTTCATTGTTGCTTATACTGGCGTCCGTTGCCCTGTGGTTTATAGGATACAACGCCATTACCAGCAAATACAGTCTTTATGCGGTCAACGTGCTGGACAAAGACTACAACACCACACTGCTCATCGCTCAAGGCGCTGCAATCGTGGCATACATTCCCGTAGGAATGGTTGCAAGCAAATTGGGACGTAAACGCACGATTCTTATAGGAATAGCGTTGCTGACATTATCATTTGCGTGCGCTATATTCGTCAACAGTCACACTCCCACCTTCATAATATGGATACTGTTCGCACTGGCAGGAATAGCCTGGGCAACGATAAACGTCAACAGTTTTCCGATGGTCGTTGAACTCAGTCAGGGAGGAAACATCGGCAAATATACGGGTTACTACTATACAGCGAGTATGGCAGCGCAGATTGTCACTCCCATTTTGTCCGGAGCGATAATGGACTGGATGGGCACAATGCAGGTATTGTTCCCTTACGGTGCAATATTTGTGGCACTGTCCTTTGTGACGATGCTGTTTGTGAAATACGGCGACAGCAAGCCGGAAACGCCCAAGAGTAAACTGGAAATGCTGGGCGCAGACGACTGAGACGGCAAACAATTTTCAGGCTGAATTTTACTGTAAAATAAAAATCGTAAAAAGGACGGTATTCAAAGATACCGTCCTTTCACTCTTTAACGCACCTTATTTACGACCGTATTTTACGGAGTAGGCGACGCAACCGAAAAGAGCAAGTTTCGCTGAATTTATCTGCGACTTAGTAAAAGAATACAGAAATACAACACTCCTTTGTCGAATGCGGAAGCAACGACTTTAAATTTTCAAAAAATATAAACAAAAATTCACATCGAAACCGATATACAGTTTACCCGTTTCATACAGTGCCGAATTGCACAAATCAACCAATAAACGCAAAAGCCGAAGACACTTTTGTCTTCGGCTTTTTTACGAATAAAAATTTAATATTTCAACAGACAGGCAAGATTGCGCTGAAATTCAATTCCGAATCGTCTGTCCTTGCATTGAGTGCGCGCCAGGCAACCGACAACGAACACCAACGCCATTCTGCACGCGTCTGCAAGCGACTCGCCGTTGGCAAGAGCGCCTGTCACCACCGAACTGAAAATATCCCCCGTACCTGAATAGTTGATGTCTGTTCGCTCGTTGGTGACGAATTTCACTCCGTCATCGTCTATTACAACGTTTCCCACAAGTTCGTCCATGACGACGCCCGTAATTATGGCGTTTGACGCGCCCGTTTCCTTGCAGAAATCTTTAAATATTTCCCCCACTTCTGCAAGGTATCCCTTTTCGCCGTTTTTCTTTACTATTTTTCCGAAGTCCCTGCCTGTCAGAAAGCACGCTTCGGTAAGGTTGGGCGTAGTGTAATTGCTGAGCGCGACAAGTTTCTTCATTTTTTCCACATACGAGACGTCGTATATGGAATAAAGATTGCCGTTGTCACCCATTATAGGATCTACTACTACTTTTTTACCGCAATCGTGCATAAACCGTACCACTGAAATTACGTCGTCCAACTGTTGCGCGTCGGTACAAAATCCGACGTATACCCAATCGGGATCTCCGTATTTCTGCACGTCGTGTGCGAATATCTCTATGTTGTCGTTGGATATAAAATGAAAGCCTTCGAATCCCGTCTGGCAGGAAAATGCCGATGTGACTACGGGATAAACGCAATGTCCCATTACTGACAAAATGGGCAGGTTGACTGCCGTAGAACAGTTGCCTACGGCGGAAATATCGTTTATTGTAAGTATTTTTTTCATATTGTCTAAACCGTTTAGCGATGTTATTCCGATGGGGGATTGTCGCTTGTCCGAGCAGGTTTGTCTTCGTCGAGAAAGAAATAAACTTTTCGAGGTACAAGCCTTACGATAAAATACACGGCAAACCCTACGATTATGCCCGCTACAACGCCCAGCAAAGCAAGCCAAGGCATGTAACTGAACATCTGAGGAGTGTTGGAAACAAAACAAAATACAATATTCTGCGTAAGATTGTGCACGACTGCCGCAACGACGGAAACCGCTATAAGCGATATGCGCGGATACACCAGTTTCATCAGCACGGTGGACACGACGATACTCACTATACCTGCGGACATACTGTACATCAGCGTGGAAAGACTGCCCACAAACAAACTTCCGAGAAAGGTGCGGACTATCACCACTATAAACGCTTCCAGCGGACCTAAAACTATAAGTGCGTACAGCGAAAATATGTTTGACAGTCCCATTTTCGCACCGGGTATAAACAGCGGCGGGAAAAGGCTTTCAATCATAAACATTATCATGCTCATAGCCGTAAAAGAGGCAAGCAAAGCAAGACGTCTTGCCGAAAACATATTTTTCATTACTGCCTCCTAAATGATTATGACATCGTCTCTGTCGTTTGAATTGTACCCCACCACCGTAATACGGTGAGGAATACAGACGATACTGCGATTGCTGGTGGTGATAGGGAAGAAACTGTGTACGCAATCGGCGTAGTTGCTGCACGTGGCTTCTATTACCGTTACTTTAAAGCCCGTGTCTGTTTTTTCCGCCTTGACAATGTTGTAATGATCCCCTTCTATGTCGTTGCGTCTGACGGTAACATACACTTCGTCGGCAATACGGTTTACCGTGACCGAACCGTTTTCCCAGTAGGAATTTATGTCACCGAGATAATCGGACGTACCATAGTTTTCGAAATCGAAAGAATATATTATCTTTCCCGTTGCGTCGTCGGTAATATAAAACCGTTCAAGTTCGCCCTTCGTGGAATCGCCGATTACAAACACTATAAACAGCACCGCTATAAGCACAGTCAATGCGCCGTACACAATGATGTCGGCAAATTTGAATGTCTTGCTTTTAGCCACTGACGCCACACGCTGAGCGGTTGTCAACGTTCTGCCCTTGCGTACCGAAACGGTTACCGCCACTATAACAAATATTACCGCTACGGAAACTATTATACCTATAACGGCGTCTTTGTCGCCTAAATGCTTTATGTTGCTGAAAGAAACGTAAACCTTGCCGTCTTCGGTAAACTTGGAAGACAACTGTATCTGATTCGTTCCGTAAGTCACAAACCTCGATGTTTCGATGTTTGTTATCATGTGTTTTACCGACATTCCGCCGTCGTAAACGAGACTGACGTCCAGTTTATTTTCCGCAAAATAATCGCCGTTTATAAATTCTACCGCTTTATCCAGCCCCATTACGGTAAGCGCTGTAGTCAGACAGTCGTCTTCCGCGGCGCTCCCCCCGATGGTCGTGACGGTTACTATGCCCGTCTGCGCAGGTCTGCCCGTCGACGCGTCTATAATGTGCGAATACTCTACACCGTCGGTCGTATATTTTCTGACATACTGTCCGCTGGTGGACAACACGGCATCGGAAATTTCCAGACTGGCGTAAGAAGACCAACCGTTGAACGGATCCTGCAGATCAAGAGCCCAGCCCTTTTCATCGCTGTATTGCAGAAAGGTAAAACTGGAAGTGCCAACATTTACGTAACCTTTGTCATAGCCGTATTTTACGATTATATCGTCGGCAAGATCGGCAGCGTAACCCTTGGCAATTCCGCCGAGATCTATCCACTGCGAATAGTTTACGCCGTCCACGGTAACGTCGGGACATGTCTTTTTCACGAAATACTGTCCGTCTTTTTCAAAAACCTCTACGCCGTCGAAATCGGTAAGACGTCTGAATGCGTCGATATATTTCTGATCGGGCAACGGGTAACTTTCCTTAGTGCCGTTACCGTCCTGATCCTGCCACTTGCGGTCATAAGGCAAGTTGCCGTCGGCGTGATAAGTACGTGAAGAAAATCCCCACAAATCCACCAGCCTGTATACGGCGGGATTAAACGCCCCGTTTGTCACCGTGTACATCTTGTGCGCGATGTTAAGCATTTCGTAAGTATATTTGTGTATGACGATAGTTTCCCCCGTTGCCGAGTGATTGAAGTTATATATATCGCTTCCTACCGTTTGCGTGTCGCTCAAAGCGTCAAGCGTTGCCATAAGTTCGTCTATTTCGGCAAACATTTTTTCCGCATCCGCATCTGTCAGACCTTGTTTAAAGCCGTCGTCACGCACTACCGTAATTACCGAAATACCCGATTGACCGAAATAATAACCACTCGAACTGGCGACTCCGTCGTAATAGGTTACAGTGTATCTATTCGATTTTTCCGTCGTGTCGGCAAAAGCGACCGTCCGAGGGAAAAGGGACAGCGCAATCATTGCGACGCACACGAATAAAAGTACTTTTTTCAA
>ENA-OYXB01000561-OYXB01000561.1-human-gut-metagenome-genome-assembly--contig:-NODE-561-length-15972-cov-5.110385_pt1 | contig 15972 bp, 17 predicted proteins | sample MGYA00244176_ERZ653409 | MGnify/ENA primary metagenome ERZ653409 (study PRJEB26926, sample SAMN06164912) | human gut metagenome | biome: ENVO:00009003; feature: ENVO:2100002; material: ENVO:00002003... | reverse complement strand
AAGCCGGTAAAGGTGACCTTCTCGGTGGTGATTTTCAGGCCTTCCAGTGCAGCACCATGTTCAGTCTCATAGTCGCTGACCGCATTGATGAAGTTCATGATGGCAAAGGTGCAGCTATCGTCCTTCAGCTTCTCGACCAGCCCCTCTTCCACATGGAAGTGTCCTCCAGTCGCCTTGCCGATGAGCTTGCCGCGGCTGTAAAGAAGGTTGACCAGGTTGCGGAGAGTCACACCGTTGTGCTGGCTGACCGGGAATGCAAGTTCCAAGTCCAGCGGCACCTCTTCCGGCTGATCTTCTGTCTCCTGCGATTCTGCATCCGGCTCATCCTCTATGGTATCATCCTCAGCCGTATTATCCGGCTCCAATGCATCCTCGGCTCCTGCTTCCGCAGGTTCATCTTCTGCGGTATCTGCATCTTCGGATTCCTGCTCGTCCAGAACCTCCAGCTCTGCTTCGGGCATCTGCTCAGTTTCCGCTTCGGTCACAGGCTCCTCATCCATATCCGCTGTCAGCTCTGTGTCCTCCGGCTGGTCATCCGTACTCTCAATACTCTCGCCGCCGCGAATCAGTCCCTCATTCAGCAGGGTCGTCAGCAGCTCGGCATCTGCATTCTCCGGCTCGACCAGAAGGTTGCCATTCCGGTCGATGGTGTAGCTCCCGATGTCGTAAGAATACAGAGGTGCTTTGGTATAGTAAGGGTGGATGCCGGTCAGCTCCTCCATGCGTTTTGCGAGGGTCTTTCTCTCGGCTACGTTCAGTTTAAATTTCAACATAATTCATCGCTCCTTTTCGTTCATTTGTTTTTGTGCATCCCGATGTTCTTTTCGGTAGCACATATATCACTCTAAAACGGATGAATAGCAAGGCCATTTCCCGATATTCTTCATGTTCGACCATTTACACAAGGGACCGCAAAATCTGTTGTGTAAATAGGACCAATATGTAAGCCCACCATATCAACAGGTCGCTTTCTACCTAGTAATATAGCGGGCCAGTTTATTCTTCCAGACCTGCACACCACGCGATGCCGGCCAGAACAAAGAATGCGTTGGCTAAGCAAATGCCGTTGCCCCAGATACGGTACTCTGCCGAATCCGTATACGGGTCAGCCAGCCATTTCCGGATCTGCTTCTCCGTCTTCGGCTTCTTGGCATGGGTCACGATCTTACGGTGTGTTTCAAACACATCCGCCCAGAACGCCAGATCTTCCTCGGTTGGGTTTTCCGTTCCGAGATCTCTGCACCACCAGTCAGGGAATCCCTGCAGTCTGGCACACTCGGTCGGTGTCAAACGGCGGACGGTATAGGTCACAGGTGCGGGCTGTGCTTCCGGGTTGTCGATGACCAGACGGTCATTGAAGGCATCCTGCCCGTTGAAGCCGCTGGGATGTGCCCCGGTTGCCACGGTTCCCATGACACCCTCGTTCAGATGCGGCACCGGTGCGATAGTGGTTGGGTCTTTGTAGTCCCGTGCCATCAGGGTCGGTGCGACTTCTTTTGCCACCTGCATATAGGAGCCGGTGGTCATGGCATACACATCCTCCGGTGCGCAGACTGCATGGCGGTCAGTGGCATCCAGTGTAAAGCAGACATCCTCATTGACGCCATCCCCCTGCGGACCGTTCTCATCCTTGCGGCCGATCATGTTGCCCTGCAGGACGAAGGTCTGCTGCTTCATCCCCGGCTCTGCTGCCAGTGCCGCTGACTTCTCTCCCAGATCCCGGACTTCATCCCTCTGGTTCTGGGTAAAGGCGACCGGCTCTACCACACAGATGCCGCCCTGATTGCAGGTCGGGTCGCCACCACTGCGATCCAGTGTCCGGGAGGTCTCCGCTTCATAAAAACCGCTATGCGGATTGTCGGACATCATGGAATGACTGGCTTTGGAGCAGACACCATAGCATTTCGGAACGAACAGTGTCTGATCGTTGTTACAGCCGAGAGTGGCAGATTTTTCTTCCTGCCAGATGGCTCCCTTGCCGCCACCCTCGCAACCGGAACGGATCTTCAGCGTGACTGCCGGGGAGTTTTCAACTTCTTTCACCGGGCTTTCCACTGAATTTTCAACAGCATCCATGACCATCGGGACATTACCGCCGCCCGTACCACACCGGCTTGTCAGTGTCTGCACCTTACCGTCCTCGGAAATCTTCACCCGGCTGTCAGCAGGATGATTTTCCAGTGCGATGGTGGCAGGCACAACACCAGCCCGAAGGGTCGGTGAGCGTTCCTCCTCGTATCCGATGCTTCTGGCATCCGCCGAATGCTCGGTACAGAAACCGGCAGCTTCCAGAACACACGGCTGATGTCCATGCTCCTCTGCCCGGAGAGTTCCGGTCACATCCTGGGAAACATCCATCTGCTTACCGCCCTGGTCGTTCAGACAGATCCGTCCTCCTGCTCCGCTGAAGCCTGCCTCTCCAGTGCCGCTTTCAGCACCGGCGGCAGCTCTTTGCCACGCACGGAAGCCCTCCGCAGAATACCGAGACACGCCTTCGGACTCAAATAATACCTTTGGGGCACTCTGGTCTGCAAAATCTGCGACAAGGTAGATACGTTTTCTTCTTTGGGGAACGCCCCACCATTGTGCATCAAGAACTCGATACGCGACGCTCCATCCGTCTCCCACGTAGTAGTCAGCGTCGGGCCATCCTTTCTTCTCAGGTGCAGGCACCGAGGCGGACGGTTCTTTAACACCGATGACTGCTTCGAGGACTGCTTTGAAATCCTGCCCTTTGTTTGAGGAGAAGGCCCCTGGCACATTCTCCCACACGATAAATCTTGGTTTTTCTCCATTGGTCTTACACCTCATTTCTTTCACGATTCGGATTGCTTCGTAAAACAGACTGGACCGTGATCCATCCAGACCATCTCTCTTACCGGCGATGGACATATCCTGACAGGGACTGCCAAAGGTGATGATGTCCACGGGCGGCAGGTCTGCTCCGCTGATGGCAGACACATCCCCGTAGTGCTTCACCTGCGGCAGACGCTTCGACGTGACCCGGATGGCAAACGGCTCGATCTCACTGCTCCACACCGGAGTGATCTGCCCGGTCAAAAGCCCGCCTAACGGAAAACCCCCGGAGCCATCAAAGAGGCTGCCGAGGGTCAACTGTTTATTCTCCATCAGCGACCTCTCTTTCCGGCTCGAAGGTTGCCACTTCCTCGAACTTCAGCTTCTGGCCGTCACGGACAACAAACACATCATCGTAGTGACCATCGCTGTGTTCGATGTACCGCTTCACAATCACATCCACGAACTTCGGGTCCAGCTCGATACCCCGGCACACACGGTCGGTCTCCTCACAGGCGATCAGGGTCGAGCCGCTGCCGAGGAACGGATCGAGGACGATGCCGTTGGTCATAGTGGAATTGCGGATCGGATAGCTCATCAGGCCAATGGGCTTCATGGTCGGGTGGTCCTTGTTGGACTTCGGCCGGTCATACTCCCATATGGTCGTCTGCTTCCGGTCGGAATACCACTGGTGCTTTCCCTTCTGCTTCCAGCCGTAGAGACACGGTTCGTGCTGCCACTGGTAAGGACTACGGCCCAGCACCAGCGCATTCTTCTTCCAGATACAGCACCCGGACAGGTAGAACCCGGCATCCTTGAATGCCTTTCTAAAGTTCAGCCCTTCCGTATCTGCATGGAAGATGTAGATGGAACCGTCGTCTGCAAGATGGCCGTGCATCTGCTGGAAAGCTGCCAGAAGGAACTGGTAGAATTCCGAATCGCCCATGTTGTCATTCATGATCTTACCGGCAGTCTCTTCCACATCCACGTTATAAGGGGGATCGGAAAGGACCAGATTTGCCTTGGTTCCGTCCATCAGGGTGTCGTAGCATTCTGCTTTGGTGGAATCACCGCACAGAACGATGTGCTTTCCCAGATGCCAGAGGTCACCATCTTTGGAGAAGCATGGCTGCTTCAGCTCGGATTCCACATCGAAGTCATCTTCCTTGACCTCTTTGCTGTGGACTTTGTTGAACAGCGTCTCAATCTCCGGCGGCTCAAAGCCGGTCTTACCAAGGTCGAAGTTGGAATCCTCGATGTCCTTCAAAAGATCAGCCAGCAGAGAATCATCCCATGCACCCGTAATCTTATTGAGCGCAATGTTCAGGGCTTTCTCCCTGGTCTTGTCGATGTCCACCACCGCACAAGGCACTTCGGTGTAGCCCAGCTCCATCGCTACGGTCAGTCTCTGGTGGCCGCCGATGATCGTCATATCGGCATTGACCACCAAAGGATCTGCGAACCCGAACTCCGTGATGGAGTTCTTGATCTTCTCGTACTCTTTATCCCCCGGCTTCAGCTTTTTCCGGGGATTGTATGCGGCCGGCTTGAGTACGGACACCGGCAGCATCTTCAGTTCAGCAGTCGCTTTCATGTAAGCCCTCCTAATTCAGATTCACATGCGCATGACCCCGGAGAACGGCACGAAAAAGGAGCCGAACAAAAAGCCCGACTCCATCTCATCTCCATCTTCCTGCGGCTGTTCAGCCATCTCGCACCATTCCGGGTTTTCCCCGTTCACGGATGCCAGGACCTTATCTTCCGCATCGTCAATCGCATGTACACAGATACCCCCGGTGTTGAACATCGGAAACACACCGATAATCTTACTCACCCTCATCCACTCCCTTCATCCCGTATCGATAATCCCAGTAACAATTCAGACTGCAGAACTTCCGCTGCCGTTTTCCTTCATCTACGGCATGGAACTCCCTTCCACAGTTTTTACAGACCGCGATCCGAAAAGGCTTATGCTGCCTGTAATATTCCTCCCGGCAATCAGGAGAACAGAACCGTCTCCGACCACTGTTCCCTCTCTGTACGAGAATGCGTCCGCAAACCGGACAGCGCCGTTCCCCCGACCCATCCGATGGCTGTAACTGGCAGCTCCCCGTTTCCGGCAGACCCAGTTCCCGGCAGTAATCTGTGACCTGTTCCAAAGAAAGCCCTGTGTTTTCTGCGATCTCCACACATTCAAACCCTGCAAGCCGCTGGCTTCGGACTTCTTCTCTCTCCGGGCGGTACTCATAGCCCTCAAACACACAGTCCAGCCGGACACCGTTCTTTACCACATCACGTTCTATGTTCAGCGGTTCTTCCATTTGCATCGCCCTCCTTCCAGCGTCCTTTGTTTGCACAGGCACGGCTGCAATATTTCCGTTCCAGACCATACTGGTGCCGGTAGGAAAACTCCCTGCCGCACACCGGGCAGATCTTCGACCGCACGGTCTTCCAGTTCTCCGGCTTTGGATGGGTGTTGTTCCACCGTGACCGGCATTCCGGTGAGCAGAACTTCCGTGGTCTGCCTTTATGGTTTGGTACGATTGCCGTACCGCACTGAGGGCAGAAGGAAAAAGCCATGTCCCTGATCATCTCAGCCGTGTAATCTTCCATCTGCCCTCACCTCACTCTCATTTTTCGCCGTTTCTTCGGCGGTTTCTTAGAAAAATTTCAAAATACATACGAAAAGCAGCGAAGTTGAAATCGGCACTGCCCCGCCAGGTTGGATCGTTGTTGCGACGGCCGATTCCCGCTCGCCCCTGCTCCTCCCGGAACAAGCTAAAATGTGCGAAAGCTCCCTGTTTACGAGAGGTTTCACACACTTTGGTTCATTTCTGGGAAAAAGAATGGCACCGGAACCGAAGCTCCGATGCCTGTACATTTTCCTGTTTCATTTTGCGTCGTTATTCCTCTGACCCCCGGCCTATGAATTTTGCGGTTTTTCACGCAAAAGGGGCCACCGGTCTCCGTGTGACTTCACTGTAGAGAAGTGACCCCGGCCCCGGTGGGGGGTGTCAGTAGGTGTAGGTCGGGTTGATGTCCTCGGTCAGCGTCTTCTTATCGTGGCAGTTCTTGCAGAGAGCCTGCCAGTTGTTCTGGTCCCAGAAAAGTTTCTGGTCACCACGGTGCGGAATGATGTGATCCACCACCGTTGCCCGGACGTACTTACCCTGCTTGGCGCACTGCACACAGAGCGGATGAGCTTCGAGATATGACTTTCGGGCTTTCTGCCACCGCCTGTTGTATCCACGCTTCGCCGCCGGGCGGGTTACTTCCGGGTGGAGAAGCAGGTGCTTCTCACAGTAGAGCCGGCCGGCTTCCACCAGCTCCGGGCAGCTGGGATGATGGCACGGTGTCTTTGGTCTGTACGGCATGGGTCAGTCCTCCCACGGAAGACCAGCCTTGCCGAAGTGACCGTAAGCACTGACCTTGTTGTAATCTACATCCAGCAGTCCCAGCCGCTTGATGATACCCTGCGGGGTCAGGTCGTAGCTGTCATGGACGTAGGCTTCGATGAAGTCAAGGGACTGGTGCTCCGTACCGAAGCACTCCACCGACACACCCACCGGCTGTACCACACCAATGGCGTAGGCCAGCTGGACTTCGCACTTGTCAGCGTAGCCCGCCTGCACGATGTCCTTGGCAATCTTCCTCGCCATGTATGCTGCGGAACGGTCCACCTTGGTGGGATCTTTACCGCTCAGAGCGCCACCACCCATGCGACCGATGCCACCGTAGGTATCGCACGCCAGCTTCCGGCCAGTCACACCACAGTCGGCGTAGCTGCCGCCCAGCACGAAACGACCGGTCGGATTGACGAGCTTCGTGAAGTCACCGTCCAGACCGTATTCGCAGGCGGCCAGTACCATCATGGATTCGATGATGTGCCGGAAGTCGCTGACCTCCACATCCGGGCTGTGCTGCACGGAGCAGAGGAAGGTAGTGATGCGTCCGGTGTCGTAGTCGTAGCTGACCTGTGCCTTGGCATCTGCACGGAACATCTTGGACGGATGATTCTTCAACAGCTGCAGGAACTTGGTGGCGACCATGTACGGAATCGGCATCTGCTCTGCCGTTTCATTGGTTGCATAGCCATACATGATGCCCTGGTCACCTGCACCGCCCTTGTCCACACCGAGCGCAATATCCGAGGACTGCTTGTCCACCAGAATGCCGACGCGAAGAAGCTCGGTCAGGTTCCACCCCAGCTTTTCGGCACCGACGAGGTTGAACACATTGTGGACGATCTGGTTGTAGTTTGGCCGGTAGTCGGTGGTGACCTCACCGGCAATAAAAAGCTGGCTCTTTTTCAGCAGACACTCGATTGCCACACGGGCGTTCCTGTCATGCTGAAGGATGTCGGTCACGATGGCATCTGCGATCTGGTCACAGATCTTATCGGGATGGCCATTGCTGACCTGTTCACAAGTGATGATCTTACTCATGTTCTATCCTCTCTTTCCTATATCACAAAGCAGGCCGTTTTTGTCCTTGCCCACAAATAGGCTCCCACAAAGACTGCCTGCCCTGTCTCAGTTCATGGTTTCCGTTCATTCTCTTATTTTGCTTTCTTCTTCTCAACTCATGTAGCATGTAGCAACCATGTAGCTGAATTTTATATAAGAAAGCTATAAAAGAAAGTAATAATAAAAAAGGTTATGAAATCTCGGCTACAAATCAGCTACATGCTACAAAGCACCCAAAATCAGAAAAAAGATCACAAAAGGCTGTCCTTTGGCTTATATGCATCCTGTACCGTCAGGTCTTCTGCTCCATCTTCTACTTCCTTGAACTTGCAGTCCATGATCAACGTAGTCTGTCCGCCACCACCTTTGGGGCGCTTTCGGACCACTTTGAAATGCACGCCGATAGCATTTTTAAAGTTCTTCTGGTTCTCCGAGGAATACCCGTTCTCCTCACACCACTTTGTGTACAGCTGATATGCTGCTGCCGTCCGAAGTTCCGATCCTTCCTCCTTTTCAAGCCACGCCTCAATGAACTGTCCGATCCGATCAGAATCATCCTTGTAATCTTCCGTGGCTTTCGTGACAGCCTGCGGAAGTTCCAAACCCCGCTGGCAGAACTTTTTGTACCCTTCCAGACACCAGTTGAAAATACCTGACAGGTTCTCCGGCTTCGCAAACTGCCCCTTCAGCCCCTGGTCCTGTTCTCCCTCTTCAAAGTGACGGTTGAACGGGATGATCTTCAGTCGGCCGGATTGGAACAAGGTCATATCATTGACATTGGGCAGGTAGTTCGTATTGATAAAAATCTTGAAAACCGGCACAAAATCAAAGCTGTTCTCATTCAGGAATCGAGCATTGATGGTGTCGTTGCCAGTCATTCTTTTTACGAGAGCCGCATTAAATGTGATCTTCTTCTCCGGCTCAGAGATATTTACAAATCTGGAGCCGACCAGACGAGCTACTTCTTCCGAAGGTCCGCCTGTGTTCCCACCACGGAATTTAGCTGCCAGCATATCCGGATTCGATGTCTTTCCATAGTCGCCCATGATCTTCAGAAATGTTTCCATTGCAGTGCCTTTGCCGTTTCGGGAAGTGGCACCGTAAAGGATAAACATACACTCCTGCGAGGTATCTCCTGTCAGAGCGTATCCTAAAGAACGCTGAAGGAAGTCTGCCAGATCCGCATCCCCGCACATGACCTCCTTGATAAACGAGTGCCAGCGTGGACAGTCTGCTTCCGGGTCGTAGGTAATACCGGATTCCATTGTGAGATAATCCTCCGGCCGATGCTCCCTGAATTCCAGTGTCCGCATATCCAGCGTTCCATTTTTGCAGTTGAAGAAATACTTGTTCCTGTCGAATGCCTGCATGGAGATTGGGTACACGGACATGGCATCTCTTAACATCGTTTCCCGATTCTTACGCAGCTGCAGTTTTCGGACACGGTCGATGAACCGCTTCCTGGCATCCTCTTCGGTGATCGTCAGGGCAAACACATACAGCTTGTCAGCCAGCAGCTTTGCCAGTTCCGACACCTTGAGATTGCCTTTGTCCGGCCGCCAGACAGATCCGTCATAGACATACCAGCCTTTACGTTCACTGTTGTACCGGGCAATCTGCTTGAAATAATCCGCAAACATATTGCCCATGCCGATCTCATTTCTGCCATACCGGGCATTTGTGTGCGGTGCCATTTCTTCCAGCGTGATCGTAATTTTGGTAAGATCCGGCTGGAACTCGATATAGTCATCCTCATCCAGCTTGGAAAACTCTTCATCCACGATATCCTGTGCGTTGACCGGCATATAGACGGCCGCACAGGTATTGACCGTGTTACGGATAGAGATTGCACCGTAGGTCGAACCAGCCTGTTTTCGGTCCCACTTGGGGCGCATCAGACCAGATGTGCGGAAGATACGGTCCATCTGCTCCTCATCACAGCCGCACCAGAATGCCAGGATAGACAAGAGTGCCATATCTGCATCCGACTGGCTGCCGTAGAGGTCTTCCCACTCACCGGCAAAGAGCTTTTTGAACTTTTCAGAGTTACTGGCCTCGTTGGCATGTGCGATCACAGCCTCATCATCCAGATACGAATGGTGCTGGAAATGGGTCTGCTGCACCTGCTTATTTCGCTTCATCAGCGAGTCCAGCAGAGTGGTCATTGCCGTTTCATCGTTTGGGATCTCACCTGTGCGGTAAACATCTCCCGTTACGGTGACGAAGCGGTTTGTCGCACCGGGCATATACACTTCCAGACCTTTGCTGCGGTTGTTGATGTAATAGACCGTCTTGTCGTAGACGTAGTCTTCTGGCACATGGAAGAATCCACGCAGACCTTTGCCGGACGGTGACTTCTCTACATACGCTGTAGGAAAGATTGAAAGTACGGTGTCCGCTGTGTCATTCAGCGTCCCGTCCTCACGGATACAGTGGTCGATGTCAAAAGCTCCGATACCACTGCCCACAGCAATGCCGATGCCGTCATAGCCGCCCATTGCATAAGTGACAAGCGTAGTCTTGAAATCTGCAAAGGTGCGGAGATCATTGATCCTGGCTCTATCACCATTCGCCGGGTTATACGGCATCTTGGTCTTCTGACCGTTTCGCTTTTCAAATTTCCAGACACAAAACCGGCAGGAGGTCTTCAGCTCCGCCGGGATATTTTTGATATCCACCATAGCGGTTAGACCTCCTTCCTGCTGTGTACAGCGTTGCTGCCGTAATTAGCATTGCTGCCGCGCACAGCATTTTCGTCTGTATTTTGTTTGTTTTTCTTAGTACTGTGCATATCAAACTGCCTTGCCACAGCCTGTTCAATCTCCTGCTTTTCCTCAGCAGAGATCACCCTGCAAAGGCGTCCAAACAGTGCCGACTGGTCGATCGTTGTGATCTGCTCGACCAGCAAAATGGAATCCTCCAGTCGTTCCGCTCTGAGCATCTCACAATGTGCTTCTGTCAGCACGATATGTGTTGGCAGGTCGAGCTTTTTCATCTTGCTCGTAAGCGGAATAACTGTGAAGGTCTGCGAATAACGGTTCGCAATATCGTTTGTCAGGATCAGCACCGGACGGTTCCCACTCTGCACACAGGTGCCATAATGGTTACCAAGTTCTGCAAACCAGATCTCATACTGCTTCGGGATTCTGGTCGTCGGCCAGTTGTAAGCGGGGAAGCTGTCATAAGTTGTGTGGCTGCTTTCCTGCTGCTTTTCGGTGCTGTGGTTATGCGTGGCGGCGCTTTTATGCTTGGTGCAGCCACGCTTGTTGATGTACTTGTTCACATGGATCTTCCTGCCGCGCGGCAGAATCCGTGCGTTGCTTTTCTTTCTCCCCATTCTGGGTTTCACCTCTTCTCTCCTGATACAAAAACAGCCGTCCGGAATCCGAATCCGTGACGGCACAACATGTAAAAAGCGGATAAAAATACCGGGCAGCTTTCGCTCCCAGCACTCTTATCCGCTCCCGGTTTTATCTTATTTTCCTAGTATAAAGTATAGCAAAAAGCCGATGTACGCATAAGAAGCAGTTTTCCTAATTAACTGCTGTTTTTCCTGAAAAAGCCCTCTTTTTCCAAATTTACTACAAATTCTTTGAAGCCTTTTCCCTTGTAATAATCTGCCCTGCTTTTTCCAAAAGAACAGCCGTTGGAATCCTTCATCGACTTCAACGGAATACGCTCAAAATAGAACTGTCTGACTGCTACCCTCGCATCAGAATCAGACACCCGGCTCAGAGCCAGTTCCATAATACGAAGCCGTGTGCTCTGCTTATCGTATTCCCTTTTGCACTCCGTATACATCTCTTCCTTGATGCCGCGCTCCAAATCGGAGATAGCCGCTGCCTGTTCCTGTTTGATCTCGGCCAGCATTTTCTCCTTTTCTGCAATGTCTGCCTTGAGTTTTTCATAACCGCCGCAGGCATCTTTTGCTATGGCTTCATGCCGTTTATCCGGCTGAAAACTCCACTTAATCGGTCTTCCCACATTCTCCCCTCCTGTGTCTGTCATGCAAACGGATCACATCCGCAATCCCCTGCAATGCAGTTTCTTTCTCTCGCTCCACCACCCGGCGGCTTAAAGTTCTCCCATCCAAACCAGTGATCTCCGACTGCTTTCTGCCGTCCACAAAGAGCTGCTCTGCCACGATCCGCGTACACCCCCGAAGACTGCGCAGTCCAACCTCGAACAGCTCAATATCTTCACAGACCTTGTAATAGGGTTCCAGAAACTGCTCGGTGCGCTGGGTCTGTACTTCCCGGTTCATGGATGCCAGCACCTTGTCACAGTTCAGCACGGTGCGTTCCACCGGATTTGATGTACCGCTGGTCTGGACACGCTCGGATTCCTCATGTGCGCCCTGCGACAACTTGTAGATGATCTCGTCCTTAGTGTAAAACCAGGACCGGGAATCCTCGTACTGCTGCCGGAGCATATCCCGCCTGTGTACCAGCAGCCTATAGGAATCAGCCAGTTCCTTTGCCTGTTCCATATAATCCATCTCGTCTGCCATACTGCTCCTCCTGTTCTGGTCTGTTTATTTTTATCACGCAATATCACCTAATGCCCGGATGTTCTCTGGAGTCAGAGCAGCACCGGCTTCCGTGAGCAGCTTCACGAGCTTTTTCATCTCGCGCTCCGCTTTCCGGCGCAGGTTTTCTGCCCTCCTCCTTCTACGCTCCATGGCTTCAACCTTCACTCTTGCCTGCACACCTGAAATGAGTGTGCAGGCATCCAGATCCGTCAGCGTGTTGTACCAGTTGGAGTGAAAGAAACCTTCCAGCCTCTTTTTCTCAAACTGCGCATCCCGGTTGTTCGGATGGTCCTCCAGACGGAACAGTACAGTTTTATAATCCTTGACAGCCTGCAGGATGATTGCATTCGCCAGATTCTCGTAGCATTCCAGATTGTCCGCTGCCATTCCCATCAGTCGTTCACCCTGCCCTTTCCTGAATCATTCTCTTTTGTGTCGTACCACGGTGCCGGCACCTTCTGTCCATCCAATCCATACTTGAACATATAGATGGAATACCATGCTGCCTCGTACATGCAGTCGATCAGCTTGCGGTTCGGCTCCGGCATCAGAGCTGCATTCCACACAAACAGGTCAACAAAGTTTTCTTTTTCTTCCCTGTCTGTCACCAGATGGTGCTCCTTTGCATCGATCAGGATCTCAGCAAAGCGATAGCACTTTCTCTTGTTCTGCTGAATCCAATCGAAACGCCAGGTAACCGCATCCAGAATCGTCTGTCTGGTATCCTCCGCCGTCAGCTTCGGTGCATCCGAGTGTTTGCCTGCCGCCACTGCTTTCGCATAGCATTCCTCCGCACGGTCTTCCGCACAGAAACGCTTGTGAAACTGAAGCTCGTAGGCTTTTGCCTGACACATGAGCAGTTCGATCTCATGCTCATAGGCTTCCTTCGCCAGCATATCCTGTGTAACTCGTAGGTCAGAGGTCTTACGGGCAGGTGTTTCCCCAAAAATCGCACACAGCAGCCCGGTGCCACTGTACGGACGGAACATCGCATACGGTGTGAAAAATCCATCACTGTCGCGCTTCCGCTTGCCGGTCTGCACATGCGGTGCAGTCTTGTAGTGATATCGGTCGGTATCCAGAACGCCGTGAGAGTTCTTTCTCTCAGAGGCACGATCCTTTGCATTCAGAAACTTGTAATTGGTCGTATTCTTTTCCATAATTTTCTCCTATTCCTCCAGCCGTGCTCTAACGGCAGATATCAGCTTTTCCTGTGTCATGTCCTTCTGCTCCAATGCCGCCATGACATCCTCGTCCACGGTATTCTTCGTGATGATGTGGTGAATGGTCACCACATGGGTCTGTCCCTGCCGCCAAAGCCGGGCATTGGTCTGCTGATACAACTCCAAAGACCAGGTCAGCCCAAACCAGATCAGGATGTGTCCGCCCTGCTGGATGTTCAGACCATGTCCGGCCGATGCAGGATGGATCAGGGCGACCGGGATGTTTCCAGCATTCCAATCCTTGATGTCGGTACTGCTCTTGATATCCCGGACTTTGATCTTCAGCTTCGACAGATGGTTGATGATACGCTCCCTGTCATGCTTAAACCAATAAGCTACCAGCACCGGCTGTCCGTTGGCGGCTTCGATCAGGTCTTCGAGAGCTTCCAGCTTGTGGTCGTGGATGACTCGTGCTTTGCCGTTCTCGTCATAGACCGCGCCATTGCTCATCTGCAACAGCTTCCCTGTCAGTGATGCAGCATTGGCAGCGTCTATGTCACCGTCTTTCAGCGGGATCAAAAGATCCTGCCGGAGCATATCGTAGAGTTCCCTTTCCTGCGTATTCATCTCGACTTCGCACCTTGTAGGTACACAATCCGGCATATTGAGATAATCCAGAGCCTTCATAGAAATCGTGATGTCAGAGATCCGCTGGTAGATCATCTCCTCTGCTCCCTGTCTTGGTACATACTGGAACACGATGCCTGTTGCCGGGTTCATCGACCCAGCCTTAAAGTAGGCTTCCCGGTAGCGGCCGATAAACTTTCCAAGGCGCTCCCCGCCATCCAGAATCCCAATCTCTGCCCACAAATCCATAAGGCCGTTGGAAGAAGGTGTACCGGTCAGACCGACCCATCGTTTCACAAACGGGCGGACTTTTCGCAGGAACTTAAAACGCTGGGACTGATAGTTCTTGAACGATGACAGCTCATCGATCACAACCATGCCAAAATCCCAGCGCATTCCATTTTTCTCGTAATACTCCACCAGCCACTTGATGTTCTCCCGATTGACGATGTAAATCATCGCCGGGTGGTGGACTGCTGCGATCCGGGTCTTGACATCTCCAACGATGATGGAAATGTCCAGCCCTTTTAAGTGATCCCACTTTTCAATCTCTGCCGGCCATGTGTCACGGGCAACACGCAGCGGTGCAATGATGAGAACCTTATTAACCTCGAAAGTCTCAAGCATAAGGTCTTTGATTGCAGAAAGGGTTATGACGGTCTTTCCTTAACCCAAGCCCATATCCAGAAAAAGGGCTGCAGTCGGGTGCGTTTTAATATACTCGGTGCAGTAACTCTGATAATCGTGTGGAATGAACTTCATAGCGGCATCACCTCCTCCCCGGCATCCTGTGCCTGTGTTTCCGGCTCCTCGCTTTGTGTATCTCCCTGCGGCAGCGTAACTTCCGGCATCTCCGGGATTTTCGCCCCGATCCCCTGTGGGATAGGCTCACCCGGCGTCCAGTGCAGGAGTGCGTCCACCGCAGGCCGGATCTGCTCCAAACGGTCAACACAGAACACCGGAAAGCCCAATGCTTCGAGCTGCAGTCTGCGCTTCCGCTGAAGGATGCGCATCTGCTTTCCAGGGGCTTTCAGCTCCACAAACGCACACTTGCCGCCGATCAGTAGGACCAGGCGATCCGGCACACCGTTCATGCTCTGACTGGTAAATTTAAGGGCCTGTCCTCCGACGGCCCTCACCGCAGCTACAAACTGCTTTTCTACTTCACTTTCTTTCATCCGGCTTTGCCTCCTTCGCTCTCCAAACACCGATCCGCGGGCGTTTTCTTTTCTTGTGTTCTTTCTTGCGTTCTTCCCGGATCACATTACTGATGGCTTCATCGGCAGTCGGGTCCGGGTGGCTGTGGCTGACTTTCCTGTTCGGAGGGTTCTCCTCTTTGTGTTCTGTAATCCAGTGAATGACATTTTCCATAGCCGCCACCTCACTGATTGATCTGCTTCCACTGTTGCGGCTCCATCGTGGCGACCTGCCAGCCAATGCCCTCCAGTGTGGTGGCACGGTCGTAAGAAACAACGTCCTGCGATGCGCGGGTCACCGCATTGGACAGGCCGTACAGAGAAAGGTCGCCGCCTTCGATGAGGTACTTGAGGATGCCTTCCTGTTCTTCGGCGTTGATGCCATAGCTCTGCGCGGTCAGCTGCACCACGTCCTGCACCTTGCCGGTGATCGGCACTGCCATAGATTCCTGCAAACGGCCGACCACCTGCGAGAATCTGCTCTCATCAATAGCCGCCATCGTGGTATCGCGGAGTTTCAGCAGAAATGCCTTGTCTTCCGCTTCCATCGTTTCATCCGAATACAGTGCAAAACTGTCCTCCACTGCTTTTGCCTGCCGGCCCACATGATGGCGGCGTTCGCCCATGTCATTGACCACCATGCCGTTGGTGCAAACAAGACGATATACCAGAGGCTGAATGGACACAGCACCCAGACCAACCTCGGAGTTGGAGATCATCACACCGGCCTGGACGATATCGCCCTTGCGGACTTCCACCTCCAGACGGTGATTGACCACCTTGAGGTACAGACGGTTTTCCGTCACCTCACAGGACATCACCTCGTACTGATCGTCTCCGGCGAACAGAGGCAGGACAGATGTGGCGATTTCCATGTTATCGATTCGGCGATACCGTTCCGACAGCAGCGCACGGGCCACCTGTCCGGCACCGTAATCCATTGAACGAACCATGTAAGAACTGGGCTTGTCCGCAAACCAGCTGTTCACGTTCTCAGCCAGAAGCTCCGGTTTCTGTGCCTGCATGAGATCATAGTATTTGGCCGGGATACCCAGTGCCGAAGCCACCTGACGATGGAACAGCGAGGTCGTACCGAACACCTCCTGCTGGCTGGTGGTAAGATGGTTGATCTCAAAGGTGTGTCCATCTTCCCGGAGACGCATTCCCTGCGCTGGACTGATGAAGTCCTGCTT
>ENA-OYXB01000558-OYXB01000558.1-human-gut-metagenome-genome-assembly--contig:-NODE-558-length-15996-cov-9.735274_pt1 | contig 15996 bp, 10 predicted proteins | sample MGYA00244176_ERZ653409 | MGnify/ENA primary metagenome ERZ653409 (study PRJEB26926, sample SAMN06164912) | human gut metagenome | biome: ENVO:00009003; feature: ENVO:2100002; material: ENVO:00002003... | reverse complement strand
CTCGGAGATGTGTATAAGAGACAGAGTTATTATTATTTACTTGTACGAATGGATACAGTAGCCGGAACCAATCCGGGAGAAGCCACTTTCAACATTATCTTACCTTCTTTCCGTGTACTTTTTACTACCACTATAGCACGCCCTTTCCATGCTTTCCGCTGATAACCGATATAGCTATCCGTGTCTTTTAAATCAGCATTTCCCACAGCCACTATAGTACCTGCCCCTTTCACTTCAAAAGTTAATTGATTATCAGCATTCGGCTCCAGAATGCCTTCCTTATCTAATATTTCTACTGTGATAAAACTCAAATCCTGACCATTTGCCTTTATTTTTGTACGATCGGCCGTTAATTGAATTTTCACAGGTTTTCCGGCAGTCTGTAAGATCGTTTTCTCTATTTCTATCTCGGATTCCACACCTACCGCCTTCAATATTCCTGGCTCGTATGAAATAGGAAAGACTGCTTTGAATTGCTGTTCCTGTCCTGTAAATTGCTCGCCTATCAGCTTATCATTCAAATACAGACGTACTTTGGGATATCGGGAATAAATCTCTACCTCTATTTCTTTTCCTTCATGTCCCGGCCAATTCCAGCTTTCCCAAGTAGGCCAGACAGACCATAAGGTTTCCTTCACCTTACCATAATAATTATCCGGCTCTTTTACAGCCAAATAAAGTTTCTTATCAGGATTATACAACAAGTCACGATAATGTGATATAGGCTTTCTCCAACCTGTTAAATCAATATCTCCACAATAGGCCCCATGCCAAGGATAATGGTTACGTTGATAGTGTTCACCTTCCGATTCACCTGCATAATAAAATCGCCCGATACCCGATTCACCTAAATAATCAATAGCTGTCCAAACAAAATCACCAATAATATAATCATGATCATTAACCAATGACCAATTGGCAAAAACGTCTCGTGGGTAAGATTCAGTTTGCATAATAACACGGGAAGGTACACGCTGATGATCAACCGGCGCTCGATGCAGCAAATAATTATATCCCACTATTTCATGCACGGCAGCCAATGGATCATATATTTCCCAGTCATTATCCCAAGCAGCTAAAGCAGAAGTTACCGGACGACTGGGATCAAACTTATGTACATAGTCGGCCAACTTTCGAGCTGTAGTGACCACTTCCAATTTTTTACGCTCAATTACTTCATTACCAATACTCCAACAAAAAATAGAAGGATGATTGCGGTCACGAAGTACCATGGATTCGATATCCCGTTGCCACCATTGATCAAAAAGAATAGAATAGTCATATTGATTCTTACTGTCACGCCAACCGTCAAAGGTTTCATCTATAACCAATAATCCGAGACGATCACAGGCATGGAGGAACTCTTCTGAAGGAATATTATGCGAAGTACGTACCGCATTAAATCCCGCAGCCTTCATTAATTCTACTTTCCGTTCTTCAGCACGATCATAAGCCGCTGCCCCCAGACAACCGTTGTCATGATGTAAACATCCACCATTTAAAATAATTCTCTTGCCATTCAAGAATAATCCTTGTTCAGCCGAATAAGTAACCGTCCGAATACCAAAAGATTCCGTTATACTATCTATTACATCACCCGCTTCAGTCACTAGAAAGTGTGCATTATATAAATGAGGGGACTCAGGACTCCACAAAGCAGGATACAATACAGAAATTTTTTGTGTTATTTCCTTTATTCCATTGGCAGGCAAATCCACTTTTATTTCTCCTTTTCCAGATTCATCATTTCCTTTAGTCAACTTTGTTGTCAAGGTAATCTGTCTGTTAGAAGAAGTTTCATTTCTCAAAATAGTTTTTATTTGTACAACAGCTCTCTCCTCACTCACCTCAGGAGTAGTTATAGCTATCCCCCAATGCTCTATATGAATAGGATTCATCACTGTCAGCCACACATGCCGGTAAATGCCTGTACCAGTATACCAGCGACAATTTTTCTGCTGCGAATTATCTACCCGTACAGCAATAATATTCTTATCATCATAACGCAGATAAGGAGTCAGATCATAGTAAAAAGATGAATATCCATAAGGACGAATTCCTATAGATTTTCCATTAACAAAGACTTCTGAATTCATATAAACTCCTTCAAAGTAAATACCCACTTTCTTGCCTCTATACTTAGAAGATATTTCAAATGACTTACGATACCATCCTGTTCCTGCCGGAAAATAACCTCCATCATTCCCCATTGGATTTTCCGGATCAAGAGTTCCTTCTATACTCCAATCATGAGGTAAATCAAGTATCCTCCAATCAGCGTCATCGTATGTATTCAATGAAGCGTCAGGATAATCTCCCAACTTGAATTTCCAATCATAATCAAAAAGTTGCTTTCGATATTCACTTTCCGGATACGCATCTGCTCCGAAACAAACTCCCCATAACAGGAAAAGTGCGGTTAGTAATTTGATACTATCCCAACAGACTAATGGTAACTTCTTTTTCTTCATGCTTTATAATTTAAGAATCATGAAACAAAAGAAGCCATATCCTAAAAACAACAGGGTATCGAAACACTTTACAAAAGGTATAAAATCCTTTCATGAAACGTTTCAATACCCTAATGACAGAAATTTATCCCTTCTTTTACTAGACCTTGATATGTGACTGTTGGTATTCAGTAGGAGTCATACCAAACTCCTCTTTAAAACATTTCGTAAAATACTTAGGATTACTGAATCCTACAGCGTATGCCACTTCAGATATGGTCTGAGTACGTGCAAGCAACATCATGCAGGCACGCTTCATCTTTATATTGCGTACAAAGTCTAAAGGCGTCAACCCGGTCATAGCCTTTATTTTACGATATAAAGTAGATTTGGACATGTTCATTTCTCCAGAAAGTCTTTCCAAATCAAATTCAGACTCTTCCAGATGTTGTTCTATGCTTGCAATAATAGACTGCAGAAACAACTTGTTAGCAGACGGATAAGCTAAAGTTTCCAAATTGACGTCTTCTTCTTTACGAAAAGCCGCCTGACGCATCTTAAACGATCTGATAAGATTATCCACACGGGCAAAAAGTACTTTCATTTCAAATGGCTTTGCAATATAACCATCCGCTCCGGCATCATAACTGGCTATCCGGTCATCAATACCGTTCTTCGCCGTAAGTATGATCACTGGAATATGATTAAAACGCAAATCCGACTTGATGCGGGTGCAAAGCTCCCAACCATTGATATCAGGCAACATCACATCGCAAATAATCATATCCACTTCATGATTGCTTAGTTTATCCCAAGCTTGCTGTCCGTCTGCCGCAGTCCATACACTATACTTTTCCTTAAACATCTCTTTCATTATATAGAGTAATTCTGCATTATCATCTATCAACAGAAGGGTAGATTTATCCGTAGCTCCATCGGATGAAACGTCATCTTCTGCTACAATTGCACATTCGGTGATATCCATTGTCACACCTTCCATCTCATCCACTATTTCATCATGCTTATACCCCATTCTGTCAATGGGAAGTTCTACCGTAAAACAGGTACCTTTACCTAATTCACTGTCTACTGTAATAGTTCCATGATGAAGATTCACCAACTCTTTCGTCAAAGAAAGCCCGATACCATTCGATTCTATTCCCACCCGTTTCTTACTACTATAAAAACGAGTAAAAATATAATTGATTTCTTTAGGTGAGATACCTATTCCCTCATCCTTTATTTTGATAACCAAGACCTTATTTCCTTCCTTATTTATAAGATATACGTTTACTTTGATACATTTATATTCGGGAGTGTATTTTATGGCATTCGATAACAGGTTATATATTATTTTGTCTAATTTATCAAAATCCAGATAACCTTTAATTTCCAATGGTTCTACGTCAATCTCTAAAATTATGCCTTTCTTTTGAGCAAGAGGAAGAAAATTCGTCTTGCAAATATTCTGTATAAACTCACTGATATTTCCTTCGGACACATTCAGATTCATTTTTCCCACATCCATCTTTCTAAAGTCCAAAATCTGCTGTATTAACCGTTTCAGTTTGTCGGCATTGGATTTCAGTATTACAGACTGTTGTCGGATAGCAGGAACTTTTTGTTCCAAATGGTCAGTAATACAAGAAATGACTGTCAGCGGAGTTAGTAATTCATGAGAGATATTTGTAAAATAGTTCAATTTTGTCCGTGCCAGCTCTTCTTTTAGTTTCACTTCATTTTTGATTTTAATACGCTGCGCATAAGTATGAAAAGACAGATAGACAGCAAGTACAATCAAAACAAGGTAAACCATATATGCCAACCAAGTTTCATAAAAAGCCGGAGCCTGAACAATAACCAATACAACTTTGCCTTCCGTCCATTTTCCTTGTCCATATTTCCATTTTAACCAGAATGAATAATTACCTTTCTTTAACTGATTATAAAAAGCAGAATTCTTATCATAGGGCAGATATACCCAATCCTTATCTACTCCATCCAATTTATAAGCCATCTCTACCTTGGAATTCAATGAATAGATAAGCGATGAAAAAAATATTTCTATATTTCTGGAATTGGGGGCCAAAGAAATCCGGTTGATGGTATGAAGTGATTCATCTTCAGCAAAGAATATACTTTTATTTTCAATTTTTACATCCGTAACGACAGAAGAAAACTGTATCTTATCCGCCAATGAGACACTACCAGACTGAATATGTATAAAACCACGATGCCCACCTACATACAGCCCTCCTTGCCTGTCCCTGCTTATCGCTCTGTATCTGAATACATCAACCCATATGTTCCCATCCGAAGTAGCATAATTCATACATACCTTCTGATAAATATTATATTGAAGCACCTTTTTGTTAGTTATAATCCACACATTGTTTTCATCAGCAAGTAATCCCAACACAGAGCAATCATCTATCTGATTATCCAAAGCCATATTTTCAAATGCCTCTTTATTCGTATCCGATTTGAATATTCTTCCTAAAGAAGAAACCAACCATAAGCAACCCTCCCTATCTATACAGGCATGATTTACATTTTCCTGTCCTGAAAGGACTGGAATACAAGCTTTTAATTCATAAGATATATTCCTATCAATACAGCTTAACCTGTACACCTTTTTATCAGTAGACACTCCCCATATGTTACCTTCCCTATCACTTGTCAAGGAAGACATCTCTGGAAAATCAGAACTTGCTACAAGTAAAATAGAATTATCAGGACGCTTTACATAAAGCCCCGACTGGCTAAAAATCCATAAACAACCTTTATTATCCTCAATCAAGTCCCTGATATTTCCCGGATTATAGATTTGTTTTTCCAAATCAATATCCTCTTCCAACTGTATCTTCATACCCTGATGAGTCATTCTCATTACCCGTGCACCATATCTGGGACTGATCCATACTCCTTCCTTAAGCTTGGATTTCACAATAATGCTTACTTCGCCCGGATTTGACAAATTATTACCACTATTATCTGCAAATAGATCTTGTGACAAATCATACAGGCAAAGCCCGTATCTATCCTGATTGACCCACATTACATCATTTTTATCCAAGCAAAGATTCAAGATATTTGCATCCCAACCCATGTGTTTTTTAAGTTGCGGCAAAGGATAATTATCAATCTTCGAATTATCAAAGAAAATAGTATATGCCATATCATAAGACCCCAGCCACAGATTCCCTTCTCTGTCTTTCATGATTTTAGTGTACATCATGTGTGTATCTACCAAATCATGTATATCCACAGATACCAATGTACCCTCTTCGGTATATTGCAAGGCGTAAAGTTCATTATAAGACAATAGCCACAAGTAGCCGAATGTATTATCTTGCGTCATACTATAAAAGATCGGTTCCGTTTCCCCACTTCTGGAATTGATAATATGATGCCTTTTATAACATTCCTCTCCTTCTTTTTGTGGAAAAAACTGCCATAATCCTTCACCCCACGTACCAATCCAATAATTGCCCGATTGATCTTGACACATAGTATAAGGTGCATTATTCTTGCCTAATGGAGGATAAGTAATAAAGGAATCTGACTTATCATCATACTTGAACAAGCCTCCTCCCGTAAGTACCCACATATTTCCCTCTCTATCCTGATAAACAAAATTGATAGTATGCTTATTCTGTTGCGAGCCAAAAATATCATATTCCCTCGCAATAGAAGCCGTAGAATTACATCTATATATTGTATTACCAGCTCCTATCCAAATATTGTCTTCCTTATCTGCTGCCATATAATTAATCCCCTTATCCAGCAGTCTTGTATCCGGAAAAGGAATTATTTTACAAGTTTGTTTATCATAAAGATTTAATCCTTTCCATGTACCAATCCATACATAGCGAGAATTATCCACTATATTTGAAATTGAATTATTTGTAAGCAAATTCAGATTTTTATAATCAGACCGAAAAGGTTGTAAGCGGAAACCATCATACCTTGCCAGCCCGTTAGTGGTTCCTATCCATAAATATCCTTCTCTATCCTGATAGATATCAAAAATCTCATTAGAAGAAAGTTGATAAAAAAAAGGAAGCTGTTTGGAGATCATATGTTGTGCACAAACAGAGTAATTACCAAAAAATAAAAAGAGAAAGAGGAAAAAGTACTTCATAGTTATCAGATATATTGATGAAACAAAGTTATGGAAATTAATTGTTTTGTAGATGATTTTGGCAAAGAATTCGTATTGAAACAGGAAAAATAATACATCTACACCTTAAACATCTAAATAATATACTTGTAAGTTCTATAATCTTATCCTCGGAAGATTATAAATCTTACAACTGCTATTTGTCTAAATAAATATAATAATTTTTGGAGGTATATATTATATATTCCTCCAAAAAGTGTCATCAAAAAGAAATCTATATACATAACAAGAAGTTTTTTATTTCTGTTCTTTCCATATATCTCCCCGACTTTCATTATCTTTGCAATCACTTAATAACAAAGATATTAAATAACAAAAAATAGATCATGGAATACAATTTCAGAGAGATTGAAAAGAAATGGCAGCAAAGATGGGCAGAGAACCATACCTATCAAGTGACTGAAGACGAAAGCAAAAAGAAATTCTACGTATTGAATATGTTCCCTTATCCGTCGGGAGCCGGATTGCACGTAGGACATCCGTTGGGATACATAGCCAGTGATATTTACGCCCGTTACAAACGCTTGCAAGGTTTCAACGTGCTGAATCCGATGGGATATGACGCATATGGACTTCCTGCAGAACAATACGCTATACAAACCGGACAACACCCTGCCATCACCACTGTGAACAATATCAACCGCTATCGTGAACAGTTGGACAAAATCGGCTTCTCTTTTGATTGGAACCGTGAAGTACGTACTTGTGAACCAGGATATTACCATTGGACTCAGTGGGCTTTCCAACAAATGTTCAACAGCTATTATTGTAACGATACACAGCAGGCACGCCCCATCAGCGAACTAACGGAAGCATTTGCCCGGTACGGCAACGAAGGACTGAATGCGGCTTGCAGCGAAGAACTCAGCTTTACAGCCGAAGAATGGAATGCCAAAAGCGAAAAAGAACAACAGGAAATCCTGATGAACTACCGCATTGCCTATTTGGGAGAAACCATGGTGAACTGGTGCCCGCAACTAGGAACTGTTCTTGCCAATGACGAAGTGGTGGATGGAGTTTCGGAACGCGGCGGTTTCCCCGTCGTTCAGAAAAAAATGCGCCAATGGTGTTTACGCGTATCGGCTTACGCACAACGGCTGCTGGACGGACTGGACACTGTGGACTGGACTGATTCACTGAAAGAAACACAGCGTAACTGGATTGGACGCTCGGAAGGTACGGAAGTACAATTCAAAGTGAAAGACAGTGATATTGAATTCACTATCTTTACTACCCGTGCAGATACCATGTTCGGTGTAACCTTCATGGTACTGGCGCCCGAAAGCGAACTGGTTCCCCAACTTACTACTGAAGCACAGAAAGCCGAAGTGGAAGCCTATCTGGACCGCACCAAGAAACGTACGGAACGTGAACGTATCGCCGACCGCCGCGTAACCGGTGTATTCAGTGGCTCATACGCCATCAATCCGTTTACCGGCGAGGCTGTTCCCGTATGGATCAGTGATTACGTATTGGCAGGTTATGGAACAGGCGCCATCATGGCGGTTCCTGCTCACGACAGCCGTGACTACGCTTTTGCAAAACATTTCAATCTGCCTATCGTTCCGTTGGTAGAAGGTTGTGATGTAAGTGAAGAAAGTTTCGATGCCAAAGAAGGTATTGTTTGCAACTCACCCCGCAAGGATGTCACTCCTTATTGTGACCTTTCTTTAAACGGACTGACCATCAAAGAAGCTATCGCAGCTACCAAAGAATATGTGAAAGCCCATAATTTGGGACGCGTGAAAGTGAATTATCGTCTTCGTGACGCCATCTTCTCACGCCAGCGCTATTGGGGTGAACCGTTCCCTGTATATTACAAAAACGGTATGCCTTATATGATTGACTCATCTAAATTGCCGCTTGAACTTCCCGAAGTAGCTAAGTTCCTGCCAACCGAAACAGGCGAACCTCCATTGGGACATGCCACCAAGTGGGCCTGGGATGTAGAAAAAGGTGAAGTCGTGGAAAACAACTTGATTGACAACGTCACTATATTCCCGCTTGAACTGAATACCATGCCGGGCTTCGCAGGTTCATCCGCATACTATCTGCGCTATATGGACCCACACAACGCACAAGCACTAGTATCAGAAAAGGCAGATCATTACTGGCAAAATGTAGATCTCTATGTAGGCGGCACCGAACATGCTACGGGTCACTTGATTTATTCTCGTTTCTGGAACAAGTTCCTGCATGATCTGGGCGTAAGTATCAAGGAAGAACCATTCCAAAAATTAGTAAACCAAGGAATGATTCAGGGACGAAGCAATTTTGTATATCGCATCAAAGACACCAACACCTTTGTGTCATTGAACCTGAAAGACCAGTACGAAACCACTCCGCTGCATGTGGATGTGAATATTGTATCCAACGATATTCTGGATGTAGAAGCTTTCAAAGCATGGCGTCCTGAGTATAACGATGCTGAGTTTATCCTGGAAGATGGAAAATATATCTGCGGATGGGCGGTAGAGAAGATGAGTAAATCCATGTACAACGTAGTCAATCCGGATATGATTGTCGAGAAATACGGTGCCGACACGCTGCGTATGTACGAAATGTTCCTCGGTCCGGTAGAACAGTCCAAACCTTGGGATACCAATGGTATTGACGGTGTTCACCGTTTCTTGAAGAAACTGTGGAATCTGTTCTATAGCCGCACAGACGAATTCTTGCCTGTAGAGGGTGAACCGACTAAAGAAGAGTTGAAAGCAATTCATAAGCTGATTAAAAAGGTAACCGGAGATATTGAAACTTTCTCTTACAACACTTCTATCAGTGCATTCATGATTTGTGTAAACGAACTTACTTCATTGAAATGTCGCAATAAAGAGGTATTGAGCAATCTCATCATCCTGTTAGCTCCGTTCGCTCCACATTATGCAGAAGAACTTTGGGAAGCTTTGGGAAATACCACCAGCGTATGCGATGCACAATGGCCTGCATTCAATGAAGATTACCTGAAAGAAGACACTGTAAAATACACTATCTCTTTCAATGGCAAAGCACGTTTCACCATGGATTTCGCCGCTGATGCTGATAACAATACCATTCAGACAACAGTTATGGCAGATGAACAAGCCCAGAAATGGATTGAAGGCAAAACCCCGAAAAAGGTAATCATCGTTCCCAAAAAAATTGTAAACATCGTATTATAATCGATACTATCCTTGAGGTGTGTCAAAAGCAGTAACTTTTGACACACCTTTCTACTTACATTAAAAACAATCCTCATTACCATGGACCAAATATTAAAAATCAAACTAGGCAGAGAGGTAAAAGACTATTTATCCATTACCTTCGGACTGATTTGCTATGCACTGGGATGGGCGGCTTTCTTACTGCCTTATCAAATAACTACAGGCGGAGTAACCGGTATTTCAGCCATTATATATTATGTTACAGGCATTGAAATCCAGGTTTCTTATTTTATTATCAACGCTGTTTTTTTAGGTTTCGCATTAAAGATACTAGGACCTAAATTCAGCCTTAAAACCATTTATGCCATCTTTATGCTGACATTCCTATTATGGCTCTTTCAAGCATTATTGAAGAACCCGGATGGTACACTGCCGCAATTGTTAGGACCGGGACAAGAATTCATGGCTTGTGTAGTAGGTGCCGGCTTGCTGGGATTTGGTATCGGCATTGTTTTCTGCAATAATGGAAGTACCGGCGGAACGGATATCATTGCCTGGATTATCAATAAATATAAAGATGTAACCCTTGGCCGCATGATGATGTATTGTGATATTGTCATCATATCCTCCTGTTATTTCATATTCCATGACTGGAAACGGGTGTTGTTTGGTTTCTGCGTATTGTTTATTATGAGCATTGTGATTGATTATGTTATAAACAGTTCACGCCAATCCGTACAGTTCCTTATTTTCTCGCGTAAACATGATGAAATAGCCGAAGGAATCACCAAACAAATAGATCGTGGAGTTACCTTATTGGATGGTACAGGATGGTATAGCAAACAAGGAATCAAGGTCGTAGTGGTACTGGCAAAGAAAAGCCAGTCACTGGACATATTCCGATTGGTGAAAGATATTGATCCCAATGCATTTATATCACAAAGTAATGTGGTAGGAGTGTATGGCGAAGGATTCGACAAACTAAAAATAAAGTAACTAAAAAATAATCTCTTCCATTGCTTCACTGTTTCTGCATTGAAAAACAGAACGATGAAGCAATGATAGGATTACTACATATCGGTTAATCTATTTTCTCAAATTTCTATTTTATACAATATATGTCTGCATAACCAATGCCCTTGTTCCACCAAAGGATGATCGAACTCTTTTTCAAAATGCATTCCTATTTTCTGCATGACCCGTTCAGAGCGTTTATTGGGTATGGCAGTGAACGAATATACCGTTTTAAAAGGTAAATTATCACTCGCATAATCCAGACAGGCAGAAGCGGCTTCTGTGGCATATCCCTTTCCCCATGCATCCCGGCACAACCGCCAGCCTATTTCCACTCCGGGAGTAAAATCCGACTCGAAAGCAATATTATGAAAACCCACATAGCCTAGAAAATTCTGAGTTTCTTTACATTCTACAGCATACAAACCATAACCATATTCTTCAAATTCTTTCCGGATACGACAATAAAAAGCCATCGTTTCTTCCTCTGTCAAAGTAGTGAGAAAGAATTCCATTACTTCTTTATCACTGTTCATACGGACAAACGGAAGAATATCTTCTTCCTCCCAGTCCCGTAACAACAAATGAGGAGTTTCTATATATACCATACTATCAAGTATCAAATGATACCAACAAAAATAATCAAAAATTGAAAATACACATAGCAAACAAATTACTATTTACCTTTTCCCTATATTATTCTGTCAGGAATTATCTTACTTTGGTTCATTCTCAGTATCTTTGCATTCAATTAATATGATATAAAATGAAAAAGAAATTAGTATTTGCTACAAACAATGCTCATAAACTGGATGAAATATCCTCCATTCTAGGAGAAAAAGTTGAATTATTGAGTTTGAAAGATATCCATTGCCATGTTGATATCCCCGAAACTGCTGATACGTTGGAAGGCAACGCGATGCTGAAAGCGGAGTATATTTATAAAAACTACGGTTTAGACTGTTTTGCCGACGATACAGGCCTGGAAGTGGAAGCTTTGAATGGTGCGCCGGGTGTTTATTCCGCCCGTTATGCCGGAGGCGAAGGACACAATGCGGAAGCCAATATGCAAAAATTATTGCAGAATATGCAGGGAGTGCAAAATAGAAAAGCACAATTCCGCACAGCTATCTGCCTGATTCTGGATGGAAAGAAGCATTTGTTCGAAGGAATTGTAAAAGGTGAGATTATCAAAGAAAAACGAGGTTCGTCAGGTTTCGGATACGACCCTATCTTTGTGCCCGAAGGATATACTAAAACTTTTGCCGAACTAGGCAATGAGACGAAAAACAAAATCAGTCACCGTGCACTGGCCGTAGAGAAACTTTGCCGGTTTCTGAAGGCGTAACTATATAAATTAGTTATATCATTTGTTTACCTCTATTGAGCCTCATAAAAACAAGTATTCTGTTTTCCTTTGAAAACAATTTTGACGGAATAATGATTTCCATGAGAACCATTATTCCGTCAAAACAAATCTTTAATGAAACAGAAATGTCACTCCTATTCCGATGATAAATCCTTTCCAGAAGAATTCCCCTTTACTTTTAAGAATAACAGAAACGTCTTTTATTAACCACATCTTGTTATCTTTTACAAAAGTCATAATCCCAGCTTCTCCGAAATTTCCAGCATCTTCTTGATAGGTTTCACTGCCTCCTCAGCTACCGCTTCATCCACTGTCACTTCCGGCCATTCATACTTTAACGTATTGTACAGCTTCTCCAGCGTATTCAGACGCATGAAATTACATTCATTGCAAGCGCAGGTACTGTCTTCGGGAGGAGCGGGAATAAAGTTCTTCTCAGGACATTTCTTACGCATCTCGTGCAAAATACCGCTTTCTGTAGCCACAATAAAGTCTTTTTTGTCACTGGCAATGGCATATTTCAACAATCCTGCCGTAGAAGCAACCTTGTCGGCCAGTTTGGAAACGGCTCCTTTACATTCGGGATGAACCAGAACAGCAGCGTCAGGATACTGTTTTTTCAACTCCAGTATTTTCTCCACAGAGAACTGTTCGTGCACATGGCAGGCACCATCCCAAAGCAACATATTGCGTCCTGTAATCGAATTGATATAATTACCCAAATTTCTATCCGGACCGAAAATAATCTTTTCATCTGCCGGAAAACTTTCTACGATCTGCTTGGCATTAGTAGAAGTGACCACCACATCGGTCACCGCTTTAACAGCCGCTGTAGTGTTAACATACGAAATCACTGTATAATCCGGATGCTCTTGGACAAATTTAGCAAACTCATCAGCAGGACAACTGTCGGCCAATGAACAGCCTGCATTCAAATCCGGTACCAGCACTTTTTTATCAGGACAAAGAATCTTAGCCGTTTCACCCATAAAGTGGACACCACACATCACAATGATATCCGCATCCGTTTTAGCCGCCCATTGTGCCAGCGCCAAGCTGTCACCTACAAAGTCGGCAATATCTTGTATTTCGCCCGACTGGTAATAGTGACCTAGGATAAGCGCATTCTTTTCCTTACGCAACTTATCAATTTCAGTTTTCAAATCCAGAGTTTTGTCTACCGGTTCGGTAACATACCCTTTTTTCAACCATTCCTCTTTATTCATTATATCTATATTTTTTCTCCTTCTTTCAAAAAAAGAAATATGGGTATTGATAATATGCAAAGTTAAAAACTTTATGGTTATGACCACCTAAAATAGTGATTTTTATTTCCCCGACTTCAATGTACCTGCATTGCTATCTTCGTTATACACACGTTTCTGCATGGTTTCATACTTACGTCCAAAACTGATATTCCATGATACTTTTGCCACAAACAGGCGGCAGCTCTCTTTCACATACCACCAATTCTTAGAAGGAGCCACTTTACTGAACATTTCTCCTCCCATTCTGTAATTATCAACAAATGGATTCAAAGTCATCATCCCGATATTTAAACTCTTGTATCGATAGGACAATCCCAAGGTATGAAAACTCTCCCCGTATGACAATGTTTCCCCATAGAAATTATTCCGATGATTTTCCATTTGAAAGAATCCGGACCATCTTTTATAAGATGCCATCACTTCGGCCCTGTAATACCAATTGGTATATGTATGATGATAATCCAAGCCACGACTATCATAATAATTTATACCGGTGGAAAAAGAAAAAGTCAAAATATCTTTCAGAGGACCGAGTTTCAATTCCAACTCAGGATTCAATTTCTGCCAACTTAACTGATTGGCATTGGTACGGACAAAACTGTTATTCTTATCTCGTATAGTTTCTTCCATGATAGGCCTGTGCTGATACTGATACGACAAGTGAAAATTACCACTAAACAAACCTTTTCGGAAATCTGCCTCCAACTCATTTTTATATACTGTGAATATCTTTAATTCCGGATTTCCGCTTCTCACCTGCAAAGAGTCAATTAATTGTCTCACATTTCCCATATCGGACAAACCGGGCGATTTACGTGAAATCTGTCCCCGGTAACGGACAAAGACATTATCTGAAAATTGATACCCAAATCTCAAACGGGGCAATAACGAATACCTGTTATATCCTTCCTCTTTCTGTTTGAATCGTGAATAACTGCCTTGCAGTCCAAAAGAATAATTGAAACGATCCATTTTCCCACTGTATTCCACATAAGCTGTCGCATGGGTTTCATGCATCTTTGTTTCAGATGACTCGTTTCCACCATAGGTATTATCCGCCAGACTTTGCTGATATTTCACTCCTGCACTCAATCTGCTCTTCTTGGTTACTTTCCTTTCATAAATACCCTCTCCTATAAATGAGTATTTATTTCCCGATACAGTAGAATAAATATCAGTCAGCGGTTCATCACTCTTCTCCTCCGTATAACTCCTGTCACTTTGAGTGTCAATATAAGTAGTCACAGCATTGATAATCAATGACTGGTCATTGTTCAGTTTACATTGAAAATACAAGTCCACCGACGGACGGGAAGTCCGGCCCGTACTATGTTCTTTCATCATCAAAATTTCTTCAGGCTTCTCCAAAACATACAGACTGCTTTGGTTATTCTGCTTGTTCTTATTAAAAGCCCACCGTACAGTGGAATTAAAGAACCATTTCCCCTGATCCTGAAAACTATAATTCAATCCTATATTATGCCCATAAGTGGAAATTCTACTCGGAATACCATCTTCCACCCGTGTAAAGGAAGAACCATCCTCATAGCGGAAAGTTTCCCAATTATTACGCCAATAATTATCTACCGAACGATAAACATTATTATAATTCAAACCGAATTCTGACTTTTTATGGTTTATCTTCACCATAAAATTATTGTTTCCAAAAAGTACGTGCGGAGAATCCTGCGCATCCAAAGCCACATAGCCACCGGTTTCATGCCGTCTTACAATGTAATCAATCACAGCAGCCGTATGATCCCCATATCGCAAACCGGGAGCATCATGATATTCTATACGAATCACATCTTCAGTACGAAGAACCAATATATCCTGTATCTCGGCATTTACTCCATTCATCCGTAACTGTACATCCCCTTCACCGGAGGATGTTACCTTGTTACGCATTTGATCCACTTGTATTCTGCTCAGCTTCATCTGCTGCAATAAAGACAGACCATTGCCGGCCGATTTTAACTGATGTGCTGTAGGAAGGATAATTTTCCTGTCGGCGGCATTTATCACACTGGCTCCCGTTACCACCACTTCCTTTAACAGGATCGATTCCGGAGATATCATGATAACGCCTAAATCCTTAGAAACAGCTAAATGATCCAATGATATAATCCGGGAGGTATATCCCATACCGGAAATACAAAGCAGATAACTTCCAGCTTGGATATTCTCCATCATGAACCTTCCTTTACTGTCGGTTACTCCTCCGGCTATAAATATAGAATCCTTTGTCTGCAATACGACATTCGCAAATTCCACCGCTTCATTTTCTGAAACAACTTTTCCTTTAACCTGTACATTTTGAGCAAAAAGTATGCAGCACATACACAAAAGTGATGTGGCAACCAATATTCTTTTTATCATATTCTTTATCTTAGTGCATTAGTTAATAAAAAGACCGCGATCTTCTACCTTTTATTTCTGTTACTTAGACGCAGGAAATTACTACAGGTTACATTTCAAGAAACACAATGAACAGTTACCAACAATTTCTTTGTATCTATTCTGTCTCTTATACACATCTCCGAGCCCACGAGACCTCTCTACATCTCGT
>ENA-OYXB01000551-OYXB01000551.1-human-gut-metagenome-genome-assembly--contig:-NODE-551-length-16160-cov-14.068178_pt1 | contig 16160 bp, 9 predicted proteins | sample MGYA00244176_ERZ653409 | MGnify/ENA primary metagenome ERZ653409 (study PRJEB26926, sample SAMN06164912) | human gut metagenome | biome: ENVO:00009003; feature: ENVO:2100002; material: ENVO:00002003... | reverse complement strand
CCGATGACGTATAAACATATTTTCGGAATGAAAGGCTTTATGCTTTTTATTATATTGATGATAGCGTCCGGCGCGGCGGAGCAGGCTATCGCGCAATGGGCGTCATACTTTGCGGAAATCAGCCTTAACGTAAGCAAAACCGCGGGCGACTTGCTCGGCGCGTGCCTGTTCGCTCTGGGAATGGCGATCGCGAGGACGGTTTACGGAATGCTCGGCGACAAAATGAACTTAAAAGCGTTTATTATCGGGAGCAGCGCGCTTTTAACCGGCGCGTATCTTATCGCGTCGCTCGCTCCGTCGCCATACGTCGCGCTTGCGGGCATCGCGGCGGGCGGACTTTTCGTAGGGATAATGTGGCCGGGAGTTTATTCGCTCGCCGGCAGAGAATATAAGGTGGGCGGCACGAAAATGTTCGGTCTGCTCGCTCTTGCCGGCGACGTCGGTTGTACGGTCGGCCCCACTCTTTCGGGCGCGGTTTCTTCCGATATAAGAACGGGTTTGCTCGTTTCGACTGTTTTTCCCGTTGTTCTGCTTGTCGGAACGATTGCTTTGAGTTTGCTTTTGAAAAAATCGCATCAGCAAGCGAAAACCACGCTATAGGTCGATTAATAAATAAAATCCGAACAAAACTTCACGTCGTTGAACATATATGTTTTAATTTTCATTATAAATTACGTGTTAAACTTGTATGACGGGCGAATAAAAACCCCGGAATACGTTTAAAATAAAAAAAGAAAAGGAGAAAAATTATGGTAAACAGATTTGTGCTTAACGAAAAGAGTTATCACGGCGCGGGAGCCGTGAAGGAAATCGCTACGGTGATTAAGAGCGGGAATTATAAAAAAGTTCTCGTGTGTTCCGATCCCGATCTCCTGAAATTCGGCGTGACTAAAAAGGTGACCGACGTTCTCGACGAAAACGGAATACCTTACGATATTTACAGCGATATCAAGCCGAATCCCACGATCGAAAACGTTACTCACGGCGTGGAAGCGTTCAAAGCGAGCGGCGCGGACGTTATAGTTGCCGTCGGCGGAGGCTCGTCGATGGATACGGCAAAAGCGATAGGAATAATCGCGACGAACCCCGAATTTTCCGACGTCCGTTCTCTCGAAGGCGTTGCGCCCACAAAACATAAGAGCGCGCCCATTATCGCCGTTCCGACGACTGCGGGAACCGCCGCGGAAGTTACGATAAACTACGTTATAACCGACGTGGAGAAAAAGCGTAAATTCGTCTGCGTGGATACGAACGATATTCCGATCGTTGCGATTGTGGACTCCGAAATGATGAGCACGATGCCGCCGTCACTCACTGCCGCCACGGGTATGGACGCGCTCACTCACGCAATCGAAGGCTATATTACAAAAGGCGCGTGGGAACTTTCGGATATGTTCCATATCAAGGCTATAGAGATTATTTCGCGCTCGCTCAGATCGGCTGTCAAAGGCGAAAAAGCCGGACGCGAAGGAATGGCTTTGGGGCAGTACGTTGCGGGAATGGGCTTCTCAAACGTAGGGCTCGGCGTCGACCACTCGATGGCGCACACGCTTTCCGCTTATTACGACACGCCGCACGGAAAAGCCTGCGCGATTCTTCTGCCCGCCGTTATGGATTACAACAAAGATTACGTCGGCGAGAAATATCGCGACATAGCGATAGCTATGGGCGTTAAAGGCGTTGAAAAAATGACTAAAGAGGAATACGGCAAAGCCGCCGTCGAAGCGGTAAGACAGTTGTCGCGCGACGTAGGTATTCCCACGTCTTTGGCCGGGATAGTCAAAGAGGAGGATATTCCCGAACTTGCGCGTTCCGCTTACGAGGACGCCTGCCGCCCCGGCAATCCGCGCGAAGTAACCGTAGAGGATATCGAAAATATTTATAAATCGTTGCTTTAAAATTTTGCTGTTTAAGTGACGGTCGGGCGAATAATTTTATAACCGACCGAGTCCGGGCGAAACGGAAACAAACCGATTGCGGCTTGATTCCGTTTCGCCCGCTTTTCTTTTCGTCTTTTTGTTTTTTTCGCCCGAAATTACGTTGATTCGCGAAAAATTTTTAACGCGGCGCAAAGTTTTTGGTTAAATCGGTTGACAAGATTAATTCATTATGATAAGATTAAAAGGCTTTAAGCGTTGTCGGGCGAAAAGGCTCGGTTGCGGCGGGCGGCTTTATTTTTAAGACGTCTTTAATTTTAATACGGCTTTAATTTTGAGGCGATTTTAATTTTAAGACGGTTTTAATTTTAAGGCGGCTTTAATTTTAAAATTTTAATAAGCATATAGCGGCGCTATAGCCAAGTGGTAAGGCAAAGGTCTGCAAAACCTTTATGCCCCGGTTCAAATCCGGGTGGCGCCTCCAGCGAAACGGGTTGTAAGTTTTCTTACGGCCCGCTTTTTTTATCAGAAAGCGCTTATCTTCGATACGGTTTTATAATTCCCGACGAACGGAATCCCTATGAAACAATAAACTTTGCGCGAGCGGGGCGAAAATCGTTAAAAAAAACTTGACTTGCATAAAATAATGGTGTATAATGTATTTGTAAAAGGTGGAGCGTGGCGTTGCCGATGTCGGAATTTAGCCGCAGGCGGTTGCGTTACGGACACGTTTTACGGTATATTTCCGCTTTGCGGAATGTATTTGCGTATTATTTTTTATGCGTATCGATTTAATTGAATAATTTAGCAAAACCGTCGCGAGGCGGTGACGCAAAACTATCGGGACTCAACGAGTCAGCCAGTTGCCGGATTATCCTTGTATGGATAGCCCGGCTTTTTTTGTTCAGGCGGAGCATATCGCGGCAAGAACGCGGCAAGAACGCGGCAAGAACGCAGGAAGAACGCGGGAACGACATAACACGGCGAAAAGGACAAAAAGGACGAAAAGGACGAAAAGAATGAACGATCGGATTAAAAACAGAATAAAACTTGTTTCTTCTTTTTTGATGTGCGTGCTTAGTCTGTCCGCCGCAATCACCCTTTCTTTCGCCTGGTTTGCCAAAAACGACACCGTAAACGGCGGCGGAATGTCCGTTGCGATCGAAAACGACGCGAACGTCGTGGGGGCGGAGTATTTTATTGCGGAAAAAAACGGCTCAAACAACGGTTCAACGCAACTGAAATTCAAAAAAATCACCAACGAACCCGTGCGAATGGGCGCGTACGATATTCTGGACAAAAAGTATCAACTTCTTGCCAAGGTGTATCTCAAAAGCGATATGGAAACGATCCGCGTGACGGGGAACACTCAGACGGCTTATTTTCTGGGCGCGCTGGATCTGGAGAATAACAAAAGCAAATATCCGTTGCTGCCGCCGAGCAGCGACGTTAACGTTCCGCAGGAAAGCACCACGGACGACAACGTGACTTATACCAACGTTCTTTCGAGTGTGATAAATTTCACGATTTTCCAAGCGGGCGAATTAGAAGCCCGGACGGACGGAACGGAGGGTTATTATTTTGCGGGAACGTTGCCCTCGGGGGGCAGAATCGCGAAATTCATAGATAGTACGGACGCGGAGAAGCCGACTTCGTCGATTAATCTCGTTCAGACGGAGGGTATCAACACGGTTACGACGGGCGGACCGGAACAGTTCAATGGGCAGCCATTCCGGACGCTCTTCATAATGTTCAGTTACGACGAGGCGATTATGGAAAAAATCTTTTCCGATAATCTCGGCAACACTAATATGTATACTTATATTGACGGCAACCTTATAAACATACCATTCAAGTGCGATTTTACGATTTCTTTCGATAAATTCGCGGGGTAATTACGCAGGGTAATCGCAAGGCAACGCGCCTGACGAGCCTTTTATACGAGCCTTTTATAAAAAAACAAAAAACCGGCGGAGGTGAGAACGTGAAAAGAATATTCAGAAGTTTAGCGGCTTTATTAATTATCGTCATATCTTTTTCGGCGATATCTTTCGCGTGGCTCGCGAGCGGGAAATACCTTAATTTTCCGTCGTCGTTCGGCGGTTCGGCAACGCCTGCGTATTTTGCGGGCGGCGACGGCTCGTTTGAAAAACCCTTCAGAATAACCAACGCCGTTCACTTATATAACCTTGCCTGGCTGCAATATCTCGGTTATTTCAATCGGCGCGAGGGTTTCAATAACGATCGCGATCAGACTTATTTTGCGCTGGACGGCAATATCGATATGCGTGGCAGAGCGATTCCGCCGATAGGCACGGAAGAATATCCTTTCATAGGTAAGTTCGACGGCAACGGTCACAAGGTGACGAATCTGACGATTTCAAACAGAAAAGGTACGGGCGACCTTGTTTATTCGCCCACGAACGCGAAGTTTTCAAACAATATACTTCGTTTCGTCGACGATACAAAGGCGCATGATATCGAAATCGTGGGAATGTTCGGCGTAACCGGCAATTACAACGGCTATCTCGATACTTATGCTCCCGCTCATAGCGGTTTTACAATGGCTGACGTGTACGTAACCAATTTTTACGTTGATAAAATTCACGTAAGGAGCAATTCGGCAAAAACTCTTGCAGGCTTGGCGGCGGGATATATCGGCGGAAATTTTTCAAACGTCGGCGTTTATCGTAGCGACATTAAATTTGCCGCAAACGCGCAGGCGAACGGCGTTGCGGGCGAGGGAGTTCTCTCAAAATATTCGCTCGTCGGCGCGTATAACGAAGACCTTGTTAATTGGAGCGACGGCGCAATCGGCTTTGGTAACTCTATCGGCATAAAGTCGTTATACGAAAGGATTGGGGTTTTTTATGGAAATAGTAGTGAATCTACAAATGTCGGTACAGTACAACAACCGAAAATTTATAAATATTACTACGATGAAAGTAAGGGATCTATAAATTCTCAAAAAACAGGTTATGACAGTAGTGGTTTTACATATTATATACGTGGTGGTGAAGTGAATGGAAGCGGAGCTACCTATAATATAAATGGTTCACAACTTCAAAGACCGTCGTATCTGCCGATAAAAACAAAATCAGACACAGATTATACGGTCGCAGATGATAACACAGGATATATTGCAAGCGGTCCATTTGATATTAATGGTGGCGGAGATATTCGTGTGAGAAGCGCTAAGATCGACTCATCGGTGCATATAAAATATTCAACAAACAGTGCTTCAAATTTTGGGGACGGAAAGAATGTCGAAATTTTAACGATTACGAAAAAAACTTATAATACGGATTCTAAGTTGCAAAGAATTACAGATGATTATAATGTAGGAAATAATGAAGCTACTGGCGTTGCTCCCCAAATAAAAGGTTATCCTAAAAAAACACAGACAGAACTCGGTTTGGATGCTTATTCCGAAGCTCGTGATGAATTTAATAAAATCATAAATGGAGAATCAAAGTGGTATGGCTTCCACTTTATGCCCGCGGCAATCGGAATAAATAATATTTACACCGCGCCCAAAGCGACAATAAACGGGGTAACCTATACAAACTATCAGATGACTGCAAACTCGATCGACTTCAAAACAAAGTCGAATGGGCATATTGCGTTTTTTGCAGCATCAAATTACTCTTCTAACAGAAACTTCTTTTCGTTGCACGAGATTTTTAGAAAAGAGGAAAATCCTTGCAAAATTAACAAAATAAGGGAAATATCCAAAATCTATTCCGTAGTAAAGGATTCCGGGGGAAAAGATTATATCTATCTTTACACGGCAGTTGAAGGCGAGAATGATACTTCTGTATCTGGACTTACAGCATCAGATCTTGAAGATATTAAATACACTTTGGAGTTCGATTGCGCGTGGATAAATAACACACGCACTTTCAATGATAATTCTTTGCTTAATAATGCGATTTATTATTTTGAAATTCCGGTTAATAAGGGAGAGTTTGCGCTCGGCTCGGCTCCAAAAGACAACGGGGCTGGGGCTTATCTTTTATATCTCGATATAGGTGCAAATGGTAATCAAACTCCTACGGGAACCGGTTACACAATGGATAAAGTGCGTTTTGTCAACTACTCCGGCATACCATCAGACGGCAACGGGAACGTTAACTTGTCCGCTTACAAACCCGCGTTGATAACGCTCAGCGGCTCTTCAACCGCCGAGGAAATCGCCGTTTTCAAAAGAGACGAACAAGAAACCGACGGTAAGTTAAAACTCGCTTATCGCATTATTAATAACAATGCAAATGCGATAAACGTCAACGAAACAACCAAAAACATGACGCGCAAAGATGCCACTTTAACGCCGTCGACCGACGGCGACTAACCGTAAAAAAATAGCCCTATAAGCCGATTAACGGCAAAAAAAGAAGGTTATCGCATAAAACGCGATAACCTTTTTAATTTGTTTTTTCGGTTTAAAATCAATCAATAAAGTTTGATTTTTTCTTCCACGTAAGCGGCAAGTTCCTTAACGGGAATACGAATCTGTTCCATTGTATCTCTGTCGCGGACGGTTACGGTGTCGTTTTCGAGCGTGTCGAAGTCGATTGTCACGCAGTACGGCGTGCCGATTTCGTCCTGACGGCGATATCTCTTGCCGATTGAGCCCGCGTCGTCGTAAGTACACATAAAGTGACGGGAAAGTTCGTGATAAATCTCTTTCGCCTTGCCGCCGAGTTCCTTTTTCTGGAGCGGCAACACCGCCACTTTGTAAGCCGCGAGAGCAGGGTGGAAGTGCATGACGACTCTCGTTTCGCCGTCGTCGAGTTTTTCCTCGTCGTAGGCTTCGGATAAAACGGCGAGCATAAGTCTGTCCGCGCCGATAGAATATTCCACGACGAACGGAATATATTTTTCGCCCGTAATCGGGTCTACGTAAAGCATGCTCTTGCCCGAGTATTCCTGATGGCGGGAAAGGTCGTAATTCGTTCTGTTGTGAATTCCGTTGAGTTCCGACCAGCCTATGGGGAAGAGATACTGAATATCGCAGGCGCATTTTGCGTAATGCGCGAGTTTTTCGTGATCTTTAAATCTTAAGTGTTCGGGCGCGAAGTTGAGCGAAACAAGGAAGTCGAACGCCGCTTTTTTGAATTTTTCGTAGTATTCGATATCCGTGCCTTCCTTGCAGAACCATTGATGTTCCATCTGCTCGAATTCTATCGTCCTGAAAATGAAGTTGCCGGGTGTGATTTCGTTTCTGAACGCCTTGCCTATCTGCGCGATTCCGAACGGAACTTTCGCTCTCGTGGAACGTTGAACGTTCTGGAAGTTTACGAATTCGCCCTGCGCCGTTTCGGGACGGAGATAAATTTTATTCTGACTGTCCTCGGTAACGCCTCTCGAAGTTTCAAACATAAGGTTGAAGTTTCTTATCGGCGTCCAGTTGAACTTGCCGCAAACGGGGCATTTTATCTGATGTTCGTCGATATACGCCTGCATTTCGTCCTGAGTCATCGCGTCCACGTCCACCGCGCCTTTGGAGTAGTTTTCGATAAGATTATCCGCGCGCTGACGGTTTCTGCATTCCTTGCAGTCCATTTTCGGATCGGAGAAACTCGCGGTATGCCCCGATGCCTCCCACACTCTGCTGTTCATAAGAATAGCCGCGTCCACGCCGAACGAGTTTTCGCTCTCCTGAACGAACTTTTTCCACCAGGCGCGTTTGATGTTGTTCTTTATTTCCACGCCTACGGGGCCGTAATCCCACGTGTTGCCCATTCCGCCGTAAATATCGCTGCCGGGGAAAATTATCCCTCTCGATTTGCAAAGATTGACGAGTTTTTCCATCGTAACGGCTCTTTTTTCTTCCATAAGTTTACCTCTTTAACCTCTTTAACGCGCGGAACGACAAAAATCCGTCCGCTTAAATACTCACTTATTTTATGCCATACGGGGCTTAAAGTCAAGCGGTTTGAGGGAAATTGGGCGAAAAGAATATAATTGACGAAAAACCGCGCCGAAACCCGTTAAAAACGCTTTTAAAATTCGGGATATTGTGTTAAAATATACGAAACAAAGACTTCGGGACGCGTATTTCCGAAGCCGACGGAGAAAGAAAATGGAAGCGAAAAACTTTATCGAAGAAATCATCAACGGCGAACTCGAAAGCGGCAAAGTCACGACGGTGCATACGAGATTCCCGCCCGAGCCGAACGGTTACCTGCATATAGGTCACGCAAAATCTCTTTGTCTCAACTTCGGCACGGCTCAGAAGTATAACGGACTTTGCAATCTGTTTTTCGACGACACGAACCCTTCCAAGGAGAAAACCGAATACGTCGAGGCGATTAAAGCCGACATCGAATGGCTCGGTTTTAAATGGTACGAAATTCATTACGCGTCCGATTTTTTCGACGTCATATACGAAAAGGCGGTTAAACTCATCAAGGACGGAAAGGCTTTCGTGTGCGATCTTTCCGCCGAAGAAATAAGCAAAACGCGCGGCACGCTCACCGAACCGGGCATAGAAAGTCCTTACAGAAACAGGACTATCGAAGAAAATCTCGAACTTTTCGAGGGGATGAGAGCGGGCAGGTTTGCCGACGGCGAAAAGGTTTTAAGAGCGAAGATAGACATGGCTTCGCCTAACATCAATATGCGCGATCCCGTTATTTACAGGGTTTTAAGAGCCACTCACCACAGAACGGGCGACAAATGGTGCATTTATCCGATGTACGACTTCGCGCACCCGATCTGCGACTCGATGCAGGGCGTAACTCATTCGCTTTGCACGCTCGAATTCGAGGATCATCGTCCGCTTTATAACTGGGTTGTGGAAAACACGGGCGTGGAACACAAGCCGCGCCAGATAGAATTCGCAAGGCTCAACATAACGAATACCGTCATGAGCAAGCGTTATCTCAAAAAACTCGTCGAGGACCATGCGGTTACGGGTTGGGACGACCCGAGAATGCCCACGCTCACCGGACTTCGCGCAAGGGGAGTTCCCGCCGAGGCGTTGAAAAATTTCTGCGAGGCGATAGGCGTTTGCAAGGCGAATTCCGAGATAGAAGTTACTTATTTCGAGCATTTCATCAGAGATTATCTCAATCTTCACGCCGAAAGGGCGATGGCTGTGTTCGAGCCGATTAAGGTTACGATAACCAACTTCTCCGAAAACAGCGAGCAGGAAGATTTCGAGATTAACCCCAACGACGAAGCCGCCGGAACGAGAAAAATAACCGTTTCCAAGCATATTTACATCGATTCCGAAGATTTCGCGCTCGTTCCGCCGCCGAAGTATTTCCGCCTTAAAAAGGACGGCTACGTAAGGCTTAAAAACGCGTATATTATCAAGTGCGACGACGTAAAATTAAGAGAGGACGGAAGCGTTGAAGAACTTTTCTGTTCTTACGTTCCGGAGTCGAGAAGCGGCAACGACACGAGCGGAATAAAGGTGAAAGGCGTTATCCACTGGGTAGACGCGGACACGGCGGTAGACTGTGAGATAAGAAAATACGATTATCTGCTTAAAGACGCCGCGTATCCGGGACAGGATTTCTCCGAGAGAATGAATTACGACAGCGTTCACGTTTATCGCGGAAAAGCCGAGCCGTATCTTGCCGAGGCGAAGGACGGAACGACGTTCCAGCTTATGAGAAAGGGTTATTTCAAGAAGATAACCGAGGGCGGAAAACTCGTTTTGTCGGAAATCGTTTCGCTCAAAGACGGTTACAAGCCGCAGAAATAAGTCCGAAAAGGCGAAAAAACCTCAGCCACAGGTGATTGTTGCAATCTCTCTCGGCTAAAATCGCATAAATCAGAACGATTCGACGGAAAAAATCGATAAAATTCCGAAATTGTATTGACAACCGCGGAATTATTTATTATAATAAGCGTATGAATTAAGATGGGGTCGGTGTTATGTATTTTGTAGTCGACGGACTTTTGATAGGAATATTCTTTCTCGCGCTGTGGTCGAGCATACGGCGCGGGTTTTCCGGGCATTTCGTTTTCGGAATCCTGAGAACGATTATAGGCATCGCCGTCGGCGCGGTCACCGTTTTCGGCGTCTATATGCTTATGAAGCATTTTTCCTGGATAGAATATATGGCTGACGGAGTTATCGCCTTCTTCGGCGAACTCACCACGAGTTTTATCCCCAACGACCTTTACAGAATGGTTATGGGTATCGTCGCGTTCGCGCCGTTCGCCGTTCTTTTCTTCATCGTCGGTTATCTCATCGGCGTGAAAGTCATCTGCGGACTCATCAAACTCATATTTACCCCGATAAAGTTGCTCAGAAACAACGCTAAAGTTTTCAGAATTATCGATAACGTTCTCGGAACGGTTATAAATCTCGCGCTTTATTGCGCTGTGGTATTCGCGATTTTCGGCGTGGTTTACGTGTTCAATTACGATAAGGATAACGTGCCTCAGGCGGAAGTTTCCACGATCGCGATGGCGACTCCCGACGAAGGGGAGGACGCGAAAATTCTCGCCCGCACCATCAACAATATCACGACGCCGATTTTAGGCGGACTTCACGAGAGTTTCTCCGCCGCGCCGATAGGCCACGTTTTCTATGAGAACAACCCGCTTATGTGGTTCAAATCCGAAAACGGCGAAGGGTTTTATACCCTTATCCACAACGCGCTTATCGATAAAAAATAAGGCGTGAACGTAATCGGCTGCGGCTGAACGTGAAAACGTGGAAACGAAAATAATTTTAATCTGAAAATTTTGTCGCGAATTTCTATGAGATCCGCGACAATTTTATAAAACGAATAAATATTTGAGAGGAAAAATTTATGGCAAACGAAAGAACTCTTTGCGTAATGCTCGACGTTTCGCGCGACGGCGTTATGAAAGTTGAAGAAGTAAAACGTTACGCTGGTATAATTAAGAAAATGGGTTATAACGCCCTTGGACTATACATGGAGGACGTTTACGAAATCGAGGACGAGCCTTATTTCGGGCATCTTCGCGGCAGATATTCAAAAAATGAACTCAAAGATATCAACGATTATTGCAAGAGTATCGGCATAACCGCGATTCCTTATATCCAGACTCTCGCTCATCTCGAGGGCATTTTCAAATGGGTGGAATATCAGAACGTCAGAGATATAGCGAATATTCTTCTCGTCGGCGAAGAGAAAACCTATGAACTCATCGAAAAAATGTTCAGAACTCTCCGCGATTGTTTCGATACCGAAAAAATCAATATCGGTATGGACGAAGCGCCGATGATGGGCAGAGGAGTTTATCTCGACAAGCACGGTTATCCGGACAGCGTTCAGGATCTTTTGTACGAGCATCTCGTAAAAGTCAGCGCGATAGCCGACAAGTACGGTTTTAAACCTACTATGTGGTCGGATCTTATAATGCACATGGCGCGCGACGGGAAAGAAGTCAAAGTCCCCGAAAACGTCACGCTTTGCTACTGGGATTATTATCGCGATTCGAAAAAGGAATACGACCAGAACCTTAAAAAACACCTCGCGGTTACGGATAAAGTCGCTTTTGCAGGCGGCGCGTGGGCGTGGACGGGTTTCGCTCCGATGAACGAATTCAGTTACCGTACTATGAAATACGCCATGCAATGTTGCCGCGAACGCGACATTAAGGACGTTACGATAACAGTGTGGGGCGACGACGGACGCGAATGTTCGTGCTTTGCCGTTCTTCCCGCGTTGTTCTATTGCGCCGAAAAATATCGTTATCAGACGAAGGACAGCAACATAAAAGCCAAGTTTGCCGAACTTTTCGGAATTAAATTCGACGGTTTCGCTTCGCTCGATCTTCCCAACGAAATCAAGGATTGCGACGGTTGCAACAACCCGAGTCGCTGGGGACTTTATAACGATCCGTTCTGCGGCAGATTCGATTATCACATCGAAATCGGCGACGGCGAACAGTTTAAAAGCAACGCGCTTAAACTCAAAAGGGCGGCTAAGTCCGCGGGCGAGTTCGCGTATCTTTTCGATTGCTTATCCGATTTGTGCAAGGTTCTCGAACTCAAATACGACCTCGGCGTGAAAACGCGCGCGGCGTATCTCGCAAAGAATAAGAAAAAACTTAACGAGATTGCGAACGTCGTTTATCCCGAAACCATAAAAAGGCTGAAAAAATTCATAGTTTCCTTTAAGGCGTTGTGGAACAAGGAAAACAAACCTTTCGGGCTGGAACTTCACGAAATGCGCCTCGGCGGGCTTTTGTTAAGGCTGGAATGTTGCCGCGAAACGCTCGTTTCTTATCTGGGCGGGCAAATCGGCAACGTCGAAGAACTCGAGGCTCCCGTCCTGAAATTTATTCCCGACCGCGAAAAAACCGCGAATCTGTGCTGTCAGTCGCATATCAACACGGTAACGGTTGCAAATATGAATATATAACACGAATAGGAATATATAAACTTATATCGGATTACCAGATATTCGGACGGTCGTCATCGTATCCGCTTGCCGGGGAGTCGTTCCCGACGAAGCCCGATTGTTTTCCGACCGCCGAAAGGAGCGTATATGAGAAAAAAGATTTATCTTATAATTCTTACGTTGGTGCTTGCGGTGACTTCAACTCTGTTTGCGGGTTGCGGCGGCGGTTCGGCTTTGCCGAACGTGAATTCCGACGAGGACAGAATGATAACTCAGCAGGTTACCGTTCCGCCGACGGAATACAATGCAAAAAAGGCGGTTTACGCAACTATAGGCCGACTTTCCAAATACAGTACATATAAAGCGACGAGCAGCGGAACGTCCGTCGCGGCGGTTTCGGGGCTGTTCGATTACGTTCAGAAAACCGATTGCGTTACGATTAAACACGGCGACGAATTTTACAGCGAGAGCAAGTCTTCTTCAAAACTCGTTTCGGTCAGACACGAGGCTTTTGCGAAGGGCGATAACATCGCTTACAGAAATAACGGCGGAAAAATCTCGAATTCCTCCGCGCTCGCCTATAAAGAAGTATACGGGGTAACGCCAGACAAATTTCTCAGCGGACACGTTTTCAACGATGAAACGATTATGTACGCCAAGGCGACCATAACCGAGAACGGCGATTACGAAATAGAAATCGTCCTCGACAAAGACAAGGGAAACGTTCTTTTGCTCAAGCAAATGAAGGAATTCGGCGGGCTGAAAGACTATCCCGTTTTCACCGACGACACTGTTTTCACGCTCACGATAACAGGCGATTACACGCCCGTTAAATTCTCGTATAAAAGCAAATACAACGTCAACGTCGCGATGCTCGGCAGTCTGCCTTGCGAAGAAAACAACGAGGTGACTTTCTCCGATTTCAACAAAGACGTTGCGATTCCGGATACGGAAGCGTTCAACGCCGCCATGTCCGAAACTCCGTCAGAAGTTAAGCCGTCCGAGGAAAAACCGGCAGACGAAAACCGCGAAAAAATAGTTTCGGCTCTGCTTAAAGCCGATCTCGTCCGCGGATTTTCTCTCAGCGGAAGCGTATCCGTCAACGGCATCGAAATGCCGCTGAAACTCGGCGCGAGAGCCGATCTCGACAAGTTGATGAACGACGAAAATGCGGACCTTCTTTCCCTTGTCGATTTCACGCTTTCGTTCGGTATATACGAAAAATCTCTTTCGGCTACGTATCACGACAGAAAAGTTTTCGTCAATCTCGGCGATACGCGCTTTGTAAAAGACGTGTTTGAAGACGACGAAATTTCCGCGGCGATTTCCGCTTTGCAGGGCGTTATCAAGGGGGCGGACGTATCGTCGATGCTTTCCGTAAAAAAGAATGGAGATTTGTACGAAATAAGGCTTAACGACCTTATGGTCGAAGTGACGATAAAAAATCTGCTGAAACAACTCGGGCTTATGGGCGACGGCTCGAAAACCTTTGACCTTTCGCTCGGCTTGTATATCCCGATTGACAGAGTGGGCGTGGTTTCGTTCAATCTCACGACCGACGTTATCGACGTAAAAGCGAAGATGAATTTGTCGGACGAGAAGTTTTCTTTGCCGAACCTCGAAGATTATTATCCCGAACCGCAGATTCTGCGCGCGGGCGCGGACGTTGGTTTGACGATTAATCTGCCCGATTCCGGGAAGCTCGGCGCGACGGCAGAAGCGTTCGTGTCGTATGACCTGACTAAGCAAAATTCCGCCGAGGCGTTCAAAGCGGAAATAAACGTGACTTTGGATGACGATTTCAAGAGATTTCTTGCCGGGAAAAGCAATGCCGACGGCGGCTTGTCGCCGATACTGAAACTTGCGGCGGAATCCGATTCTCTGAACGTTATCTGCGCGAACGGTAAAGTTCTGTTCGTGATTATGAAAGGCGGCGTACGCGTTTACGCGAAGAATCTTACGCCCGGAGAATACAATTTCGGAACAGATCCGCTGACCGACGAACTGATCGGGTTAATCGGCGAAATATTCGTTTATCCCGTTGCGGATGCCGGTATGACGAAATCGGACGACGGTAAAACGGTTTCGGTTTACGTCAACGCTTATAACGTCAACGTCGCGCAGGGCGACGAGATTGTTTCCGGCGAAAATTACGAAACGTTTGAAATATTCAGGCTGGATATAAAGTTCAAGTCTGCCGCCGATTACGTCTTCGGGTGGAACGTCGATGAGATTTACGCCGAAGCGGTTGCCCCGAAAGGAACAACCGAAATTCCGGAGGAATAATTTTCGGCTTGCGGTTATTTAAACGTTTTATTCTTGCCCGGCATACCGGGCGGTAATATCGGGCGGTAATAACGGGCGGTTGCTATTTGGCAACCGCCCGATTTTTTGCTGAAACGCTTTGCGATTTCGTTTGCGGCGCGGGTTTTCGTTTTCGATAAAATAATGCGGTTTTCGACAAGAAAACCGTTTTTTCTTATTACCGCGAATGATATAATAATGTCACTATTTTATAGTCGCGGGCAGGCTTTGACGTCCGCCCGCGACCGGCAAAATTCGGGAGCGGTTTATGGCGCGAAAAATTGTTGTAACTTCCGGAAAGGGCGGCGTGGGGAAGACGTCCGTGGCGGCGAACCTCGGCATCCGACTTTCCCGCGCGAGCAAGCGCGTTTGTATTGTTGACGCGGATTTCGGACTGAATAATCTCGACGTGGTGACGGGTATCGAAAACCTTGTCGTTTACGATATCGCAGATTGTGTCGCAGGGCGTTGCAGGGCGAAGCAGGCGCTCGTCGAATGTCCTTCCGCAAAAAACGTTTACATACTTCCGTCCGTACATTCTTTATCTAAGTATTCGGTTGACGAAAACGGCGTTAACGAACTTATAGAGGGGTTTTCTTCACTTTTCGATTACGTTATAATCGATTGCCCCGCGGGCGTGGGGGAGGGCTTTTCGCTGGCGGTTAAAGCCGCGGAAGAAGCGCTCGTTGTGACGACTCCGCAACTTTCGAGCCTCAGGGATGCGGATAAAGTTCTGTCCTTTTTAAGAGGTTACGGAATAAAATCGATAAGGCTCGTCGTAAACAGAATCAGGGGCGATCTGGTTGTCGGCGGCGATATGCTTTCTCCCGAAGAAATCGAGAGAACTCTCCGTTGCCCCCTTGCGGGCGTGATTCCGGACGACGACAACGTTTTTCTCCGTAACGCGGGGTTGATTCCGTCCGATTCCCCTTCTTTCAAAGCCTTTAAAATTCTCGCGGCAAACGTTGCTTCGGGGAAAAGTAAAATTTACGATTACGTGTCCAAATATTCGGGTTTCTGGGGCGCTATACGCCGCGGAATAAAACGTAATATATAAAAAACGAAACATAGCGGAATAAAACGTAATATATAAAAAAACGAAACATAGCGGAATAAAACGTAACACGCAACGGAAACCGACGGATAACGCGGCGCGCGACCGCGGGCGGGAATTATAATATGAAAAAGACAGAATTATCGAGATTGAAAACGGTTATCGAAAGCGACAGGTTGTCGATGACGGGCGAAAACACCGCGCTTATCGTCAAGGATATCACGGCGGTGCTGGAAGATTATTTCGCCTTGTCGGGCGAGCCGGAACTGAAAATCGAAGCGAAAAATTGCGAATATCGCCTGACTATTTCCGTTACGGCGACGGCAATCAAATCTTTTTCCACTTTGCAGAAAGGCTGACGAGAAAAAATCTTTTTCCGCTTTGCAGAAGGGCTGACGAGAAAAATTCTTTTCCGCTTTGCGGAAAGGCTGACGAGAAAAATCTTTTTCTATGCTGCAAAAATAATCGTTGCAGACGTATTTTAAAAATTTTAACAAAAAAAACACCTCAAACGCTTGCTATTTGTAAAACGCGGTATTATAATATTGGCAGAACATTAACGAGAGTGCTAACACTCAAACTTATTGT